>Ga0302251_1001214_pt1 | contig 16912 bp, 20 predicted proteins | sample AAG_RA_Gln_MG_FD_193534 | JGI IMG/M metagenome (GOLD analysis project Ga0302251, IMG submission 193534) | Enriched activated sludge microbial communities from anaerobic digester in WTTP, New Holstein, Wisconsin, United States - AAG_RA_Gln | ecosystem: Engineered > Bioreactor > Anaerobic >...
GAGATTTGAGTATCTTCCAGATTGGGTTGCGCTTGATCAAAAGGCGGCTGAAAAACGGCCTGCCAATCTTGATGAACTGGTGTCCGGTCTACGCGGTTGTAAAAGTGTCAGGTAGCTAGTTTCGAATTTGAAAGTGGTATAATGGTCCTGGAAGCACGATGCGACACGGAATCCCAAATCGCCCTTCGGGACTCTGGAATAGCGAGTTGACACCATGCCTACCGCCCTTGAACTCGCACCACAGGAGCTGAAACCTTATATCGAAGGACTCCGCCGCCGGGCAACGGCGCCGCTGCCGCAGCCGGAGAAGCGCGCAAGGGCGGCTCTGTTGCAGCGCGTACGCCGGGCCGCGGCCCTGCTGCGCGCTCGCTTTGGGGCGCAGCGCGTCGTGCTGTTCGGCTCCCTGGCCCACGCCGCATGGTATTCGCCACAGTCGGATGTAGACCTGGCCGTAGAAGGGATCGCCGGGGCGGACTTTTGGCGGGCCTGGGCAGAGGTTGAGCGAGCAATCGGTGACCGGCGTATCGACCTGGTGGACCTGGCCACGGCTTCCGAATCGCTGCGCCAGGCCATTGCGCGTCACGGGATCGACCTATGAACGGCATTCTGAAAGAATTAGCCGCACGACTGCGCGGTGAGACAACCGATCTCGAGCGAACCGTCCAGCGCATCGCTCATAGCTGGCAACGCGTCGAGGCAACTTCGGCCGACCAAGACCTCTTGCTCGACTCGGTAGCGCTCAATCTGCACGGGTTCTATTCGGCGGTGGAGCGATTGTTCGAGCTCATCGCCCGCCACATTGACGGTGAGACCCCTGGCGGCGAGACCTGGCACCGGGACTTGCTCGACACGATGGCGCGCGACGTGGCCAGCATCCGGCCGGCCGTCATCAGCGCCGGTTCGGTGCAGACATTGGATCAACTGCGGCGCTTCCGCCACCTGGTGCGTAACGTGTACGCGACAAATCTTGTTCCCGAACGCATGGCTGATCTCGTTGTTTCCCTCGACCGCCTTTGGCCGACTCTCCGCCAGGAACTTGGCTTTTGCCGGATTTCTCGATCAAGCCACTGAGGAATAAGCAACTCTTGCCGCATCCTGCATCCTTCCAACCGGCAACCTCTTCAACTTTCAACCTGCCAACCTGCAACCTCTTTCAACCTGCCAACCGGCAACCTCTTACCGCCATCTCGGGACATTTCCCTATGACGGATCGTATTCTAGTTACCGGCGGTGCCGGCTTCATCGGCAGCCACCTGGTCGGCGCGCTGCTGGCGGGGAATTGGTGAAAAAGGCCAGGGTTTGTGATATAATGGAAGGGCAGTGCCGAAACGCACACGATTCTTGCCTCAAGTGAGGATGCTATGAGCCAAATCGGGCCGGAGGTAACGATGCAATTGGTGATAGAATACCCCAAGTTGCTGCCCGACGCATTGCAGCAAACGCGCGAGGAATTCGAGCAAGAAGCCCGGATGGCGTTGGCGGTTAAGCTGTTCGAGATGAAACGACTCTCTTCCGGTATGGCAGCCAATCTGGCGGGGACGGACCGGGTTTCCTTCCTGTTGAGCCTACATCGCTATGGTGTAGCGATGATCGACCTCGAAGAAGAGGAACTGCGTTCGGACATGGCAAATGCCTAGAACGGAAGAAATCGTCATCAATACGGGCCCCCTGATCGCGCTGGTGGCCGCCTTGGGGGACCTGCGCGTACTGCGCATATACCGCCGAGTGCATGTCCCTTTCGAGGTCTGCCAGGAAATCCAGGCCGGCGGCCCGGACCGGTTCGCCGTCGTCGAATTTGAAGCAGCTCACTGGCTACAAAAACATCCACAACCGTTGCGTATTGCGCCCGTATTGCGCAACACGCTAGACAGAGGTGAAGCGGCGGTCATCCAATTGGCCCTGGACCAAAACATCCAGACGGTTGTCATAGACGAAGCGGCTGGCAGGCGCGTCGCCAGACTGAATGGCTTGAACGTAACCGGCTCGGTTGGCATCCTGCTGCGTGCCAGAAGTGAGGGCCATCCATTCTCGATGCGCGAGGCAATAGACCGCATGACTGCCCAGGGCATCTGGTTGAGCGACCAGGTAGTCGCCTTTGCACTTCAAGAAGCCGGGGAAAGCGACGACTGACGCTGAGTGTCAGTCCACCGCAGGCCCGTTCCACCTGTAACCTGGAACCTGCCAACCTGCGACCTCTTACAACCCTCAACCTGCAACCTCTTGAACCTGCAACTTGCCAACCTGCAACCTCTTGCAGCCTGCATGCTGCGTAGATGTCGTCAAAATGATCGCGGCCTACCAGCTGGAGAGCGGCGAATCGCTGGGCTTGACGAAAAAGAACGGAGGGGTTGCGATGGACACAATGCAGCGAATCCAGGTCCTACAAGACGTTTACGCTGGCGAAGACGAGATCGACCAGATCATTGGCAAGCTATTTGACGCGGCCCTGGGACAACACTACCTGCGACGCGACCTCTACGAGCACGACCTGCGCGATTTCGAGCAGCGTTATCAGATGACCTCGGATGAATTCCACCGCCGTTTCGAGAGCGGCGAGCTCGGTGACGCGGCTGACTATTTCGAATGGGCCGGCCTCTATGATCTCTACCAGGACCTGTTAGCCAGGATCCGGCGACTGGAGGAAGGGCGGTGGCGCCAACTCGCGGCTGAGATAAGGGAATCTCGAGCAGCGTATGCCCAGGGTGATGTCCAACGCGGAACGGTGGACGACCTGTTGAAAGAAGCGGCGTCATGAGAACGCTTGTCTGGAGCGCGGCCTTCTTGCGCGCATTCAAGCGCGCCGTACGCCATCAACCCGAGCTGGCCGGCGCCTGGGCCTGCACGGTGGGCTATGACAACCGTATCCTTTTCGAGTTCGGCCGCCACCCGGATTTGGAACGTTAGAACGTTGGAACGTTAGAACGTGCTTGCATCCTGCATCCTTCCAACCTGTAACCTTCAACCTGCAAACCTGTAACTCATTCCAGGATCTCAGCCTATGACAGACCACATCCTCGTGACCGGGGGAGCGGGCTTTATCGGCTCGCACACCGTCGACGCCCTGCTGGCGCGGGGCTATGGCGTGCGCGTCTATGACAACCTGGAGCCGCAGGTCCACGGCGCGCTGCGCGAGCGGGGGGCGTGGCCGGCCTACCTGTCGCCGGAGGCCGAGCGCATCCCGGGCGACGTGCGCGACCGGGAGGGGCTGCGGCGGGCGCTCCGGGGGGTCGACGCCGTCTTCCACCTGGCGGCGCGAGTGGGGGTGGGGCAGTCCATGTACGAGATCGAGTCGTACGTGGACGTGAACGTGCGCGGGACGGCAGTGCTCCTGGACCTGTTGGCCAACGAGAAGCACACGGTGCGCAAGCTGGTGGTGGCCTCCTCGATGTCGGCCTATGGCGAGGGGCAGTACGAGTGCGGCCGGTGCGGCGTGGTCTACCCGGAGCTGCGCTCGGAAGCCCAACTGCGGGCGCGCGACTGGGAGATGCGCTGCCCCGCGTGCGGCGAGACGGTGCAGCCGGCCCCCACCCCCGAGTCCAAGCCGCTCTTCCCCACCTCGGTCTATGCCGTGAGCAAGCGCGACCAGGAGGAGCTGTGCCTGAGCGTGGGCCGGGCCTACGGCATCCCGACGGTAGGGCTGCGCATGTTCAACGTCTACGGCCCGCGGCAGGCGCTTTCCAACCCCTACACGGGGGTGGTGGCGATCTTTTGCGGGCGGCTGTTGAACGGCCGGCCGCCGGTGATCTATGAGGACGGCGCGCAGCAGCGCGACTTTGTGCACGTCTCGGACGTGGCCCAGGCGTGGCTGCTGGCGCTGGAGAACCCGGCGGCCGGCTACCAGGCGCTGAACGTGGGGACAGGCCGGCCGATCACCATCCGGCAGGTCGCCGAAGCCCTGCTCGCGCATTTCCAACTTCCAGCTTCCAACCTCCAGCTTTCCCACCAATTCCGCGCCGGCGACATCCGCCACTGCTGCCCCGACATCGGCCGGATCGCGGCGCTGGGCTACCGGGCCGGCCCGGCCTTGGCGGAGAGGATTGGCGAAACGGTGGAATGGGTGCGGGGGCAGCTGGCCGAGGACCAGTTCGAGGCGGCGCAGGGGGAACTGGAAAGGCGGGGGTTGGCAGTATGACGCCCACGGACCAACCTGGAAGAACCCACTGTGCAAGCCGCTACGTTGGCGATTAGGTATGAAGATAGAGAACAGAGCAGATACAGCGGGAAAAGACCCGGTGCTGTCCAGAAAACTGTTTGACCGGAACGAGTTAGGATCAACTCATCTGAAAGCACGCCCTCATCTCCGGATACTGGTTCTTCTGATGACAGTCTCCTTACTGTCCCTGTTGACGTCAAGCTTACCCTTGGGCTATGCCCAGAATGAAGAACCCTGGACTACGCCGATCTGCCTCTCGCAGGGCATCCTAAATGTATCCAGTGAGCCAGCGCGAGCGCTCTTCCCAAGGCTAGTGGCCGACGACTGGGGTAACGTCCATGCCTTTTGGCCGGCAGCATTCGAGGTTTCCACTGTTGGCGATAGTCTTTTCTATGCTCGCTGGGATGGTGTCTCGTGGTCTGCGCCCTCGGATATTCTCTATAGACCCGGACACATTATCTGGCTTCCTGAGGTTGTCGTTGACCACAAGGGTTGGCTGCACGTTGCGTGGACAGAAGGAGTTACTGGGCCTGTATGGTACAGCCACGCGTTTGTAGACGATGCCGCGTCAGCACGGGCATGGAGCACACCGGTCCGTCTGAGCGAGGATTGGGCCTCGTCTGTGACGATCTCTGCCGACTCGGAGAGCAGAGTGCATATTATCTACAGTGCACAGGTAGGAGAGGATGGGGAAGACAGGGAATCTCTCTATCACATAGATTCTGTGGACGGCCAAGTCTGGTCAGACCCGGTACTGATAGCGGAAGGGGAGCAATTAGGGCGGGGGGGTGGAGCGCGTATCGCCATAGACAAGCGTGATCACCTGCACGTGGTATTTCGATTCGAGGATGCAGCGGTTATAGCGTTGCACTATACACGCTCCAATGATCGCGGACGCACTTGGCTCACTCCTTTGGAAATGGATCGCAAAGACGAGCGCTATACAGGTACCTATGCGCCCAACGCCCCCAACATTGCTGCAATTGGCAATGAGGAACTCCACCTCGTCTGGTTTGGCGCGCCATCAGGCCATCGCTGGCACCGCTGGTCCGGCGACGGGGGCGCTACGTGGAGCACGGCTGAACTCATCGATCCGAGTCTCCGCCTTTCGACCTGGCCACCCGCGATGGCGGTAGACAGCAGCGGTATTCTCCATCTCATGTCCCTAGGTGGAGGAACGGGTTTGCCCCTCGGTGTGTATCACACCTTCTGGAACAGTGATCGCTGGGCTCCGCTGATGCTGATCTCTGACCAGGGCGATGAGCAAGCCGCCCTGGCTATCGCAGGCGGCAACGTGCTCCATGTCGTTTGGGACTATCAGGACGACGAGGCAGCAGGTTCGATCTGGGCTTCCCGGCTGCAAGTGGATGCGCCGGCGTTGACACCCGACCCGCCACCATCAGGCCTACCTACGAGCATACCCACCGCTACAACCGCGCCGATGAAACCGACGCCTACTTCTACGATGCCGGCAGTTCGGACTGCGGTCCCCAGCACCCCGATCAGTATTGATGTAGCCCTGCCACCTGCCTCACAGGAAATCGGGCTCTGGCTGACAATCGGTGTGGGCACCCTGCCGATCTTATTCTTAACGGGCATCCTTCTTCTGATTCGGATGCGCAAGCGCCACAGGAATACCTCCTGACAAGGGTTCATCGAGGTCGTGTTCGATTATGCCATTAGAGCGTGTCGTCGCCACAAGCCCCGCAACCCGAGGCGAGGAGAGCGGGCGTGACAACCCTCCTCGCATTCCCGTGCCGCCGATAGTCATCGAACCTTCCCGCGGTTGGGCCGCGCTGCAGCTTCGGGCCGTGTGGAACTACCGGGAGCTGCTCTTTTTCCTGGTCTGGCGCGATATCAAGGTGCGCTACAAGCAGACGGCGTTGGGCGTCGCTTGGATTGTGCTACAACCGGTAGTCAGCATGGTCATCTTCAGCCTGCTATTTGGAGAACTGCTAGGCGTGTCTTCTGGGGATGTGCCCTACCCCATCTTTGCCTACGCCGCACTGCTGCCCTGGAACTATTTCGCCGGGGCACTCACCCGCTCCTCGCAGAGCCTGGTAGGCAGCACGCACCTGATCACCAAGGTCTACTTTCCGCGGCTGATCATCCCCATCTCCAGCGTGCTTGCCGGGCTGGTGGACTTTGCCATCGCCTTCCTAGTGCTGATCGGGCTGATGGCCTTTTACGGGATCAAGCCCGCCCCGGCGGCACTGCTGCTGCCTGCCCTGTTGCTGCTGGCCGTGCTCACAGCGCTGGGCTTTGGCCTGTGGCTGGGAGCGCTCAACGTACGCTTCCGCGACGTCAACTACCTGGTACCCTTCCTGGTGCAGATTTGGATGTACTTGACACCGGTGATCTACAGCAGTACCCTCATCCCCGAGCGCTTCCGCCTCCTGCTGGCACTGAACCCGATGACCGGCGTGGTAGAGGGCTTTCGCTGGGCGCTGCTGGGCCAACAGCTGACCGATGCCCAGGCGCCTGGAGCAATGCTGATTGTACCAGTCATCATCACCCTCCTGGTGCTGGCCAGCGGGGTCGTCTTTTTCCGGCGCACCGAGCGAACTTTCGCCGATGTGATATGATGACCGACCTGGCCATCCGCGTCGAAAATCTGGGCAAGATGTACCGCATCGGTCGGGCGCAGCAGCGCCACGACACGCTGCGCGATGCCCTGGTGGCCGGCCTACGTGCGCCCTGGCAGCGCCTGGCCGCCGCCATCCACCGCCCGCCGGGAGGGCAGGGACGACCAACGACGAACGACGACACCATCTGGGCCCTACGCGATGTCTCCTTCGAGGTGCAGCGCGGTGAGGTGGTGGGCATCATCGGGCGCAACGGGGCGGGAAAGAGCACTCTGCTCAAGATCCTGAGCCGCATCACCGAGCCGACCACCGGCCGGGCCGAGATCCACGGGCGCGTGGGCAGCCTGCTGGAAGTGGGCACCGGCTTTCACCCCGAGCTGACTGGGCGGGAGAACATCTATCTCAACGGCGCCATCCTGGGCATGCGCCGGCAGGAGATCGAGGAAAAGTTCGACGAGATCGTGGCCTTTGCCGAGATCGAGAAATTCCTGGACACGCCGGTGAAGCGCTACTCCAGCGGCATGTACGTGCGGCTGGCCTTTGCCGTGGCGGCGCACCTGGAACCAGAGATCCTGCTGGTGGACGAGGTGCTGGCGGTAGGAGATACGGCATTTCAGAGAAAGTGCCTGGGCAAAATGAGTGGCGTGGCAAGAGCAGGCAGAACGGTTCTATTTGTCAGCCATAATATGGTTGCCATCCAGAGTCTGTGTCAAAGTGTATTGTTGCTGCAAGGAGGAGTGATGGCTGCTATTGGGCAACCATCACAGATGATCGATATTTATCTGGATGAGCGAGAGCAATTAGCCCACGCGGGTTTGCGTGAGCGCCAAGATCGCAGCGGCAGCGGTGCCATTCGTATCAAAAGTGTCAGCGTCGAACCAATTTCTGAGTGGAGTTCAACACACATATATCCGGGATGTCCCGTTCGTTTTGTTCTAGAATACGTAGCGCGAGAGAGTGTAGTAAGACCGTCTTTCCATGTTGGCATCTACAATCGCTTGGGCATCAGCATTCTGCATTTCAGTTCCCGAATGACCGGTTATGTCCTGGAACGCGCCGAAGGTGTGGGACGTGCTATCTGTGAGGTACCGCGGCTACCGCTGCCACCAGGGCATTATGTACTAAACCTGTCGGTTGTACAAGGAGACTCGCAGCTCGACCATGTTGATGCAGCAGAAGAGTTCGATGTCGAGCATGGGGACTTCTTCGGTACAGGACATAGCATTGACTACACTGGTGGAATGTGTCTTGTGGATCACCAGTGGAAAGTAGAAGGATGAGCAGTAGGAGATTGTGCATCTGTCGTGTACCAAGAAGTCCGATCAGGCCGAGATACGCTCAATCCCACTCAGAAAGGGACCCCTTAATAAATGGTTTTCTCGCCAGGTAGATGTGCTATAATACCCTCCAGATCGCACAGGAGGGCAAGATGTCCAGGAAACGCATTCGTTTGCGCACCTTAACCAGTGAAGAAGAGACGGAAATCCGGCGGCTGGTAGCCTCGCGGAAGGAATCGATCCGCCTAGTCCAGCGGGCGCGCATCATCGCCGCAATGTTGGACGATCCCGAACTGACCGCGAGCCAGGCGAGCTTGCAAGCAGGTTTCGGCAGCGAGGTGATGGGACCCTTTTGGGTCCAGCGCTTCAATGCCGAAGGACTGCCGGGGTTGCAGGACCGCCGGCGGAGAGGGCGGAAACCGACCCATGCGCCGGAGGTCCGTAGTGCGCTGATCAGCCTGGCGCTCCAGAAACCCCGCTCGTTGGGATACCCCTTTGAGTTGTGGACCCTGGAACGGCTGCAAACCGCCTTCCAGGAGCGCCAGGGCGTCCATCTGTCCGATTCGACCATCTGGACCTGGATGGACGAAGAAGGCTTCCAATGGAAGCGCCAGCAAAGTTGGTTCCACGACGCGGAGCAGCATGATCCCGAGTTCGTGGAAAAAAGGGGGCCATCATCCGGGCCTACACCGCTCCGCCGCCCGGAGTGCGGGTGATCTGCCTGGACGAACTGGGCCCGCTGGCGGTCAAGACGTATCCTGGTGAAGAATGGCAACCCGGTCGGAATCGGGCGACCTTCGAACCGGATTATGGGCGGCGGGGCAAGTTGTGGGTTCACGGGGCGTTTGAACCGGCCACCGGGCAGGCAACCATCCTGTTGAGCCCCAGCCGGGATGGCGCCAGTCATATCCAGTTGGTGGAGCAGGTGCTGCGGGTCTTTCCGGCGGAGCGCTGGCTGCTGATCGAGGATAACTTGTCGATTCATCGGAGCCGCGAAGTGCAGTTGGCGCTGGCCGCGTGGCCCGAGGTGCAGATCCAGTTCTTGCCCAAGTACGCGTGCTGGTTGAACTTGATTGAGCCGTGGTGGAAGCAACTCCGCTCGCTGGCCCTGAAGGGCAAGCGGTTCGAGACGCTGGCGGAACTGACGGAGGCCTTGAACGCGGCCCTGGACTACTGGAATGCGCATAGTCATCCCTATCGTTGGAAAAAACAACCCCAGGAGCAAGTGGCGATTCTCGGTGGGTTCAGTGTTGCCCATACAGCCCAAGCCCTGGGTATTTAGCGAGAGAACCAATAAACCTATGAACCTGACTCAATTGATACGACCATCGTTCCTGTATAGGCGAGTTCTGGACTGGCTGATTCGTCGCAACCCTGAATTCAGCTTCGTTCGCCGGCGTTTACTCGCCTTCAGCGCAGCCCAGAAGTGTGACCGAGATGAGCATTACTGGGCCCAAGTTCTACGGATGAATGCACACTTCTTAGACAAAGGCATCTGTCGTCCAGATAGTGAGCCAGGACACGCAGAGCAGCCTTATCAAGCAGCCAAGGATGCCTTGACGCACATTTCCCACAAACGGCTATTGCTCGATCCGTCGCTACAGTGGGCATGCACGGTTATCAGCCACTACGAGAATCTGCAACTGGGGGGACACTTTCAACCACCAATTCTGGACCCTGCGCTTCCGCCAGAGACACCCGAGGTGTTACGAAGTCTCATTCTCGGCCGACGCTCGGCACGGTGGTTTTCGGAACAACCGGTGACGGAGAGTACACTAAGGGAGATTGTGTCGGTAGTCAACTGGGCTCCCTCTAGCTGTAATCGTCAGCCTGTGGCCATCTTCGCCAGTGTCCAGCCTGAGACCGTTACCAAGTGCGTCGCTAGCTGCAAGGGTGCCACAGGGTTCGGTGCCTTCATACCCTGCTTCATCGCTTTCTGTGCTGATCTGCGTACGTACGCGCTTCCAGAAGAGGCTTGGATGCCCTTTATTGATGTGGCACTGGGTGTACAGAATTGCTGCTTAATGGCGCATACGCTTGGAGCCTCGCTCACGCTCCTCAATTGGGCGCACCATAGTGATGAGGAAGAAGATTCACTGCGGGCAGCCCTGCAGATCACGCGTGCCTACGAGATCGTGGTCAACGCTGTACTTGGGTACCCCAAGCACGGCATCGAACCTCCCCTACGTAAGACAGAAGACTCCACTTTATTCGTGAGGTAGGAACTCGATGCTGCGGCCGCGGGTCGGCCGTTGAGCGAACCTACAGACTACGACAAGTTGCCCAACAGCACTTTGCCGAGATTCGAGGAATCAAATCTATGTCATTATTGATCCTCAATCACTACTCGCCCAACAAAGGCGATAGAGCCATGCTATATTTCATTCTGCGCGAACTGCAGCGCTTCGGGATCAACAACAGCACAGTCTCGTGTTCCGCTCCTGAAATGACTCGTTCTTGGCTGCAACCCGGCGAATCACAGGGTATCCGCCTGGTGCCATGGGGATGGTCGCCTTACTGGTCAGGCCGGAGCTTGTGCTTCACCAAGCAGGATTGGCGGTCATGGGGCCTCTGGATACGGTCCAAAATCATTCGGGAACTTGCCTGCGGATCACCTCGCATTCCGCGCATTGGTATAGTCTGCGACGGCTCATTCTCAAAGGCTCTGCGCCAGAGCCATGCTGTCATTAGTACGGGTGGCCATCATGTATCAACATTGGTGCAGGATAATGCTTTTTGTTGTCAAGTCTATGACATGGCGTTAACTCTGCTCGCTGGAAAACCTCTTGTGCTGTGGTCGCAGACAATAGGCCCGTTCAAATTCAGCCATCTCGAAAGCAAGCGACTAGTGCAGACAGTGCTTCAAAAGGCCGCTGAGATTTGGGTGCGCGATGAGGGTTCCATTGCCGATATGGAGAGCATTGATGTCGTACGGGATATCGCCAAGACCTATGATTCAGTATTCGGGCTAAACGATGCGCTGTCGGACTACACTCCTCCTAATCAGCGGGAAGCGATCGCAGGCATCGCGGTATACACTCGTCCTGGCTGCTCAAAGGATCTCTACGTTCAAACACTTGCTCGCCTAGCCGACTTCTTGTTGCAGGAAGAACTATCGGTACGATTCTTCCCGATGGAAGTGAAAGGATCAGCTGGAGACGACCGTTCTCTTATAGATGAGGTTCTGGAGCATGTGAAAAATCCCAGCGCATGTCAGATTGTCGATCGCGATCTGCATCCACTGGAGCATCTGAATGAAGTTGCCAAGTGTCGTTTGTTCATCGGCCACAAGACTCATTCCGTTATCTTCGCCCTTACTGCGGGCACCCCGCTAGTGGCACTGGCATACCACAGAAAGACGCAGGATTTCATGGATCAGTTCGGACTGAGTCGATTCTGTGTCCCCGACCTGGAATTGTGCGAGAATGATTTGCTACAAAGAACCAGCAATCTACTCAATGAACTCGATGCGACAGCAGAGCAAATCCATGCCCGAGCCGCTGAGATAGGCCAACATGTGCGTGATGGGTTTCGGTCAATCCTCCAACGATGGAAGTAATGCCAGTCGTGAAGACAGAGACCGTGTTTGCCACGGCTGCTGGATGTTTGGAGAATACGGCCTCTCGAACCGTGATTGGTATAAGTAGGCTTTGAGTGGGTACCGCCTATGTCGTGTTGCCTCCTGCTAGCGCTAGTCTGAGAGAAACGCTATTAATGGGGCTCACTTGATCGCAAAATGAGCAAGGTCAGCATCGTACTCCCCACATACAACGGCTCCCGTTACTTGCGCGAAGCCATCGCCAACTGCCTGAACCAAACCTACTCGAACATCGAGCTCATCGTGGTAGATGACGCATCCACGGATGATACTCCGGCTATCCTCGCCAGCTACCAAGACCCGCGCTTGCAGGTCATTCGCCACGAGCGAAACAAGCGCTTGCCTACCGCGCTCAACACCGGCTTTGCCCATGCCACGGGCAAGTATCTCACATGGACTTCGGACGACAACTTTTACACTCCTCAAGCCATCGAAACACTTGTGCAGTACCTCGAAGACCACCCGCTTGTAGCTTTCGTGTACAGCCGCTGCTGGCTCGTGGATGAAACGGGCGCTGTTGTTGGGGAGGTTGAAACAGGACCGCCGGAAGGTCTCGAGTATAACAACTGCGTGGGCGCGTGTTTTCTATACCGCCGAGAAGTCTACGAGGCAATCGGCGACTACAACGCCAAGGTCGCCTTGTCAGAAGACTACGAATACTGGTTGCGTGTGATGCAACGGTTCCGCATGGCGTTCCTGGACGAGCCCCTCTACTATTACCGCCAGCACAGTCAATCACTTACGGCGTCCGACTACGGCAACTATCGGGCACAGAGACAGACTCTACGTATACGCAGGACATACTTCCGCTTGCCATGGAAGCCCTACACCAAGCAGATGTCTCACTGGTTCATCACTGAGGCTTTCGATAGCTATAGACGTGGGGATATGTCGAACGTTCGGCGTACTGTGAATCGCGGTCTTCTATATGATTGCACCTGGTTGCGCAATCGGGGCGTGCTTTCACTGTGGCTCCAGTCGTTTGTTGGGGATCGGGCAACATCTAGGTTACGCAAGTTGGTCGAAAGTTTGTGCAGAGAACACACCAAGGTATGAGTCTGGCAGCATGTGCGGCATCGTCGGCAAACTGAACTTGAACTCAAATCCTGTGGATGAATCGCTACTCCGCAGGATGTGCGCCTTGAGCGTGCATCGGGGGCCAGATGACGAGGGCATCCTTCTGGATGGCGCGTTAGGGCTGGGGATGCGCCGATTGAGCATCATTGACGTCGCCGGTGGTCACCAACCCATGAGCAACGAAGACGACACCGTTTGGCTCGTCTGCAATGGAGAGATCTATAACTTTCCTGAACTGCGCGCCGAACTGGAGGACCAAGGCCACCACTTTTTCTCCCGATCCGACGTCGAGGTCATCGTTCACCTGTATGAAGAGTTGGGAGAGCACTGCGTTGGCCGGCTCAACGGCATGTTTGCCTTTGCGCTGTGGGATGCCCGCCGTCGGCGGCTAGTCTTGGCCCGTGATCGACTGGGAGAGAAACCGCTCCACTACGTCCTCACAGATCAGGGACTCCTATTTGCCTCTGAAATCCGGCCCCTCCTGGAGGATCCGTCCGTCGGGCGGCAGGTGGACCTGCTGGCCTTGCAGCAGTACCTGCGCCTGTGGTACGTGCCCGCGCCACGGACAATGTTCGAGAGCATCCGAAAGCTCCCACCGGCCCACATCCTGGTTTGCGAAAACGGGCAGGTGCGCTTGGAACGCTACTGGAACCTCGACTTTTCTCAGAAGCTGGTGCTTTCCGAAGCCGAGTGGTCGGAACGCATCCTGGATCTACTGGAAGATGCGGTGCGCACCCGGCTGGTCAGCGACGTGCCGCTGGGTGCGTTGCTCTCCGGTGGCCTTGACTCCAGCACAGTGGTAGCACTGATGAGCCGCTTCTCCAGCCGGCCGGTCAAGACCTTTTCCATCGGCTTTGCCGAGCAAGATTATAACGAGCTGCCCCATGCCCGCCAGGTAGCCCAACACCTGGGCGCCGAGCACTATGAGGAGATCGTGCGGCCCGATGCCGCCGAGGTGCTACCCAAGCTCGTCTCGCACTATGGCGAGCCTTTCGGTGACGAGTCCTGCATCCCGACCTATTACGTCTCGCGCCTAGCACGCCAGCAAGTCACGGTGGCCCTCAGCGGGGACGGTGGTGACGAATCGTTCGGCGGCTATCCTCGTCTGGCAGAGTATCTGGCCTTTAGTCCGAGCCACTCGTTACGCGGGCTGGTATCCGGGCGTCTCAGAGAAGTGTGGGCCCAGAAACATCCCCTCCGGGCAATCTTGAACCCGGAAGGTTGGGGCGACTTTGGGCGCGAACTGGCTTTTCGGGTGCGCGAGATCTGCGACCCGATGGAACGCTATACCCATCACTGGACCGTCTGGAAGGACAGTCCGCTGACGGCCGAGGCCCGGAAAGGCGTTTCAAGCCGGCAAGTCCTGGCGCCGCTCCAGACCGTCTGGCGACAGACCCGCCGTTGGGAACCGCTGGATCGCCTCTTGCACCTGGACCTTGTGACCTATCTGCCGGACGACCTGCAGGTCAAGATCGACATTGCCAGCATGGCGGCTTCGCTAGAGGTACGCGCACCTTTCCTGGACTACCGGCTGATCGAGCTAGCTGCCTCGATGCCACCAAGACTGAAAATTCGCGCCGGCCAAACCAAGGCGCTGTTGCGGCAAGTAGTCAAGCCGCTGCTGCCGCCGGACATTATCACCCGTGGCAAATGGGGTTTCTCCGTGCCTATCGGCCGCTGGCTACGGGACGAACTGCAGCCACTGATGCAAGACCTGCTGCTGGACAGCCGTTGTCGGGAGCGGGGGTTCTTCCGGCCGGTGGTGGTGCAGGAGATGGTCCGAGCGCACACATCGGGCCGACAGGACTATGGCCGGCACCTGTGGCTGCTGATCAACTTTGAGTTGTGGTGCCGCACTTTGCTGGATAGTCTCCCCCGTTAGCACGAAGAGCTATGAAAATCTCCGAGAAAAACACAGCGCCTGCTCTGAGCAGTTCGAGACCAAGAGCTCTGCGGTCGGTCGCTGCTCGTGTGCCGAAGCGTGTGAAAAAGATACTGCTCCGTTGCTACTGGCCACTGAAAGAGCTCAGTGAGCACTTTGGCGAGTACGCACTGGAGTTGGTCGGACATGTCCCCAGCCACGGTTTCCGCCTATTCTTCTATAGAGCGATTGGGAGAATGGACATCGGCCGGGAGACAAGCGTCCACCGTGGCTGTCGCTTTTACAGTCCTAAGCAGGTACACATCAGTCATAACACGGTTATCAACCGCGACGTACTACTGGATGGACGCCGACAATTGGTCATCGGCAGCAATGTGAGCATTTCCGAAGGAACCGTGATCCTTACTCTAGAGCACGCCGTAGACGCGCCAGACTTTGCTTTGCAGGGGGGTCAGGTCACGATTCAAGACTATGTATTCGTGGGCGCCTATGCGCGCATCTTGCCAGGAGTCACGATTGGCGAGGGTGCTGCTATCGGTGTAGGGGCCGTCGTGACCAGAGATGTGGCCCCTTATACTGTGGTCGGTGGTGTTCCGGCACGCTACATCCGTGAACGCTCACGCGACCTTGCATATACCCTGCGGCATCGAAAGCCATTTGGGTAGCGAGGTGCAAATTGGTAGACCGCCCAAGGGTCAGCGTCGTGATGGCTGTTTACAACGGAGCTGCCTACGTATGTCGGGCTATCGAAAGTGTACTGGGGCAGACCTTTGCTGACTTTGAGTTGGTGTTGGTCGAAGATGGATCAACAGATGAGACGCCGTGGCTGCTTCGCCAGTACGACGACCGACGTATCGTCCTGGTGGAAAACGATCGGAACGTCGGCCTGACCAAATCCCTGAATCGGGGTATCGATGCCTCGCACGGCGAGTTCATTGCCCGCCAGGATGCCGACGACTTTTCCTTTCCCAACCGCCTGGCATGTCAGGTTGCTTTCTTGGATAGCCACCCTACGGTTGGTCTCGTGGGTTCGGCCGCCCTGTGGGTCGATGCCCGGGAGCACGTGCTTCGGGAATGGTACCCTCCGACCGACCCCGCAGTAATTCAACAGATGCTCCTGTTCGCTATCCCTTTTCGTCATGGCACGTTCATGTTTCGTCGAACCTGCCTTCAGGAGCTGGATGGCGGATATTATAATGAAGCCTTTCCCGTAGCACAGGACTGTGACTTGCTATTGCGTGTCTCAGAACACTGGGATGTGACGAATGTTCCCGAGATGCTCTACGCCTATCGGTGGCACCAGCAGACAATCACTGCCAGCCGTGAAACAGCACAGTTCCAATACCTCCACGCTGCCCAGCAGCAGGCCATCGCGCGACGCCTGTTATATGGCTGGAGGAGGCTCTCGCCGCGCAGGAAGGGACTACCCAAATGGGTAGTCAATGCCTCCCGCCGTTGGATGGCCCAACGTTACGCGTGGTGGTCCGCAGGGGCCCGTCAAGCCAGTCGAAATGTCGCCTTCCAGTTCCTACTCGTTGCCCTCTTGCTCGACCCCACGACGCCCGAGATATGGTCGTACGTCACCGGCATATTGGCACGCAAGACCGGGTTAGCCAAGCTGCGGACAGCGAGCAGAGACCAGCAGCCATCAGGCCAAAGCGAGCTCTTGAGTAAATAAGCCCCGCCGCAAGCCGCGGGGCTTTCGGACGGTCCACCGCAGTACGAACCGCTTTCAGAACATTTCCATCTGCCCAGCGTCTTCATCCGCCTGGTACTTGATGTACCGCTGGATCAGATCGGAGGTCACATGGTCGCCCGCCGAACCCACATTGTAGCATCCGCCCACAGCTGGCTGCCCCAGTGCGTCCGGCGCAACTGTGGAAATCCAGCATACAGCTCTCGCGCCGTGATACTCTTGATCGTGTTCATCACCTGCGCGGGCGCGTCCGCCGGGGGCAGCTGACGGACAGATACATGTGATCCGGCTGCACGCTCAGGGCTGCTATTTCCCAGTAGCGCGCCACGCAGACGGCGCGGATCAACTCGTCCAGCCGCTCCGCGACCGCCCCGACCAGAACCCGGCGGCGATAGCGGGGAATCCAGACAAAGTGGTAGCCCAACTGATAGATGGTATAGGCGCCGCGCCGTGCTTTCATCCCCGCTATTATAGCACAGTCGCATGCGCGGCCCACTTCGCGGGGCGCACTTCGCGGCTGTTAGGGGCCACTTTCTTTGAAGCCCAATTGGCCAGATTGAATGGTGGGAAGCAGGTCCGGCAAAAGGCCCCGGAGGGCCTTCTGCGGAGAGCGGGAACGGACCTCAGCCAATCTGACCTTCGAG
>Ga0302251_1001219_pt1 | contig 16899 bp, 14 predicted proteins | sample AAG_RA_Gln_MG_FD_193534 | JGI IMG/M metagenome (GOLD analysis project Ga0302251, IMG submission 193534) | Enriched activated sludge microbial communities from anaerobic digester in WTTP, New Holstein, Wisconsin, United States - AAG_RA_Gln | ecosystem: Engineered > Bioreactor > Anaerobic >...
TTAAGGAGGCTTCTAAAAGACTTGCGTTAGAAAAGAAAAACAACTAAATAAAACTCCGTTCTGCCGACACTCGGGTGGGGGATTTTGACCCGGCCACAAGTGGGGGATTTTCAAGTGGCCATCCGGGCCAACCTTGTAAAATTTGGGCCCGGTTTTCTTCCAAGCCATGTTTGAAAGCGTGCCAGGAGGAATGCCGATCCTTTGTGCCGCTTCGTTTGTTGGTAGAAATTTTTTTTGGATGTTATTCATCATGCAGTGACCTCGCGTGTTTTAGATTTGTGCGCGGTTATAATGCATGTACTTGATGTTATACAAGAATATGCTTATTAATGTATTTGACGTGAAACGGGGTTTTACACTTGGCGGGAATTATTGTCTTTCAGGCTTTATCTTCTTTTTGTGGTTTTTCAATGACATTCCAATAAATTGTTTTAACGTCATTCTTGGTGATTGAATTTATATTCATTGACCCTCTAACTATCCTTGCAGTAAGGGAAAAAATCTTATCAAGGTTAAGGTCTTTGCGCTGCTTTTCTATGTATTTTAACAAGTCAAAGACAATTTCGCGTTGTACCTGTTCGATCTTTTTTATGATCTTCCCTGATTTCTGTAGCGCCTTTATACGCTTTTCTTGTTTTCCCCAGGCGCGTTGTTCGTCACGTAGCGCCGCAAGTTGACGGTAATCTTCGCAGTATTTATGACGGTAATCTTCTGACAGGCCTTTATCGTTCAAAAGCGCTTTAAGATGACGTAAGGCGTAATCATATTGACCTTTGGCTCGTGGCTTACCGGAAATGTTCCGGCGCTTCTTAAAGTTTTCCCAATCTTTGATTGAAGAAAACCGAAAAAAAACAGTTTCTCCATCAATTTCAGCAGATATCTTCGGTGGCTTTCGGATATAATCACAGCGTCGCCTGGTGATAATTTCAAAGATTTTATTTTCGTCAAGATTCTCGGTTTTGCAAATCTTTTGATAATCCATTACTACGTTCCCTTATAGTAATTAGCCTTTCATCTGGATTGCCAGCCAGCTTGCGAACGTGTGCCGCAAGGTGTGAAATGTTACTTCTTGTCGTGTGTCGGTGATCCCTTTATTGAAACCCAGCTTTTGGAGGAAGGGATGCTCCCGCTTGTCGGCCCGTCGGCCTATCCACGGCGTTTGTGATAAATACTAACTTTCTGACACCACACTACGGAATCATTTTCCCGCCGGGAATAATTTTCAGTTCACATTTTTTCTTAAACGCCGGTGGATTGGTGGTTTGCGGTAAGTCTTGGATATTTTTCTTGCCATTGGTTAACGCTTTTATCTGAGCTTCGGCCGTCGACAGTTTATTTTCCAATATCTTAATTTTATCAGCCGATGTCTTTTTGTCGGCAAGCAACCGCTTTAATTTTATTTCATTAAAGGTTAATTTTGGCAGCTTGAACTTTGGTGCTTTTGTTTTTAATGCCTGTTCATCATCGTAGATAACTTGATTTTCTCTAGTTGATATTTGATGTTCTTTAATATCGTGTGATCCAGCAAGCATTGCTAAAACAACGTTCATAGGGTCGTGGTCGCGTCCCGGATCTGAAGAGTCAGAGATCTCCGCTTCCCGAAATATTCTATATAGTGTTTTCACAATTTTATTGTAATCATATACCGCAACGAAATCATTTATTTTATCTTCAACGGTACAAACCTTCACACCATTAAGATGTCTTATTTTCATTTTTCTCTATCCTTCCAGAAGTCTTAAATATTCCTTCGCTGATTCGTAACAGACACCGGCAATGAAATTAATAAACGGTCTATCGTCGCCCGTATGGGTTTTATTTAATGTGTCCAGGTATTCCCGCCGCAAGATCGGCGGTATGATTGCCACGGGATAGCCTGCCTGCAATAAAGCCAGATTCATCAACAGACGCGCCGCCCTTCCGTTGCCGTCAATAAAAGGATGTATAGTCACAAGCTCCCGGTGAAGGTATGCGGCATATTCAACGGGGTGATACTTTTCCCTCTCTATGGGTATAGCGGCGACAAATGACTTCATTAAATCCGGTATCTTTTCGGGCAAAGGGGGAATGAAATTCGTGCCTGTGATGATGACTCTCTGCTTTCGGTATTTCCCGGCCTGGCTTGCGTCAATACGATAGTAAAACAGCCGATGCAGTTCTTTGATATTCGCCTCCGTAATGTCCTGGTGTTTGGCTAACCGAAAAAGCAGGTCGTAGGCTTCCGAATGTCCCAGGGCTTCCAGATGATCTTTAACCGGCTTGCCGCCAATGGTGATTCCATCTTCCAAAACAATCTTTGTTTCCGTTTCGGTCAATGAATTGCCTTCCAGTGCATTGCTGGAATAGGTCATGCCGATTCGGAAATATTCCCGAAGCTGTTTGACCATGTGCGAATCAATCGGCCTGTGTTCGTCAATCTTCGTTTTCAGTAAATCAATTTTTTTCAACAGGTCTTTCATTATGCTTCCTTTCGTCGGGCTTTTGCCGTTGCCGCTTGCCGATCTTCACAGGCTTTGCCCGTGGTGAAGTGATCCGGGTGCCGCCTGCCTATCCACGGCTATTATTTTTTTGCTTCCTCAAAATTTACAATCTTTGTTTGCCTCTTGAATCCTGCTTCCAGATTTTTAACTGCCAGGCGCTTATGATCCGGCGTTAAATGGCTGTAGCGTTCGGTCATGGCCATTGATTTATGGCCAAGAAGTTCTTTTATAGTAATCAGGCTTTCGCCCTGAATTGCCAGCCAGCTCGCGAACGTGTGCCGCAAGCTGTGAAATGTTACTTCTTGCCGTCTGTCTGTAATTCCTTCGTTGAAACCCAGCTTTTGAACGATCAATCTAAATCGCTGTGATACGGCGGTAATCTTCTTTTCTTCATACTTCTTACTGGTATTATTTGAAAGGTTGCTGGTTCTGCGTGCCGGGAAGACCAGACCTTCCGGTTTTCCAGGTTTGCGAACAGCCAACATTGTTTTCAGCGTCTCGGTCATATAGGCATGACGGGTGCTTTTGTTTTTGGGATCGGTTATTCTGATAAGGTCGTTTTGAAAATCAAGATCGTTCCCCTTAAGGTTAAATATCTCTCCCGCCCGCATGCCGGTGTGGAGGCTTAAAAGGGCCATGTCGTGAAGATTAGGTTCCCTCATTTCCGCCAGTGCCGCCAAGAGTTTGTCGGCTTCCTCATGGCTTAAGAATCGTATCCGCTGATTTTGTAAGACCGGCATTTTTACGCCGTGAACGGGATTTTCTCCCTGGTATAACCTCCACAGAAAAGCCTTGTTAAATATTTGGCGGACTAAAACCAGGCAATGTTTTACGGTGGCCGGTGAATAATCTTCTTTTAAGAGTGCTGTTTTCAGGCGTTCAAGATCAAAGGCTGAGATTTCGTTTAATCGCTTACCGGACAGAGGTTTTTCCAGGCAATTGGAATAAAGAGAAACATCGTCGCGTCCGCTGCGAGCTTTATTGCTTTCGGCCCACGTTTTATATTTTCCCCATACCTCGCTAAAAAGGGGGATTTTCTTTTTTTGTTGCGGCAATTCTTCGCCATGACGCATGGCCCTCATACGCTCTGAACGAATTTCAGAGGCAAGACGGGGTGAATATCCCTCCGAAGCCCAGCCAATCTTTTCCCAAGTCAATTTTCCGTTAAGCCTGTAGGCGATATCAAAGCATATGTCAGGCTTTCCGGCATGAGATCGGCTTTCTGAAAAACGCTGGTAAACGCCTTTATATTTTGTCAACTCACGTTTCATTTTTTGCCTTTTTACAAACCATTTTGTTTGCTCTTTCGGTATTCAGTAAATCGGTAATTGCTAACCTATAGCTAACTTGTGTCGTTATAAGCTGTGATTTTGTGTTAAATCAATCAGAAAGTTACGACTGTGTAAATATCTTAAAATAAAGAATTAATTATGTCAAGTGATTTACAGTGATAGCATGTGAAAAAAGGCATTTTTCTGACTCTTAATCAGTAGGTTGTCGGTTCGATCCCGACAGGGCTCACCAAATATCAAGGATTTACGAGTTTCGTAAGTCCTTTTTTATTGACGCCCGTTGACGCCCAATTACCAAGATAGTCAGGCACAAGCTAACCGCTGATGATCTGAACAATTATTTTCCGATGCCTTTTCTGGTTGTCAAACTCAATGAAGACAATCTGCTGCCATGTTCCTGGAAAGCTTGCCATCGAAGACGGGAATTGTCAGCGAGGGCTTCATTAATGCGGCGTGGACATGAGAAAATCCATTGCCGTCGTCCCGTCTTTTGTTGTGTTCATAAGGGATGTTGAAGGGGGCGATTTTTCCAGCGCCCGTTTCAACATCCTCGAGTACACCGGATTAATATTCGATAGTTGTTACTGCTCCGGTGGAACCGGGGCAAAAAATCGTTGCCAGGCCGCGGGCAATATTCAGTTCTGAAATGATTGCATTTACCCGGTTCGTGAAAAAAACTATCTTTCGCTCAGATCAAATTTTCCGCGTAATATTTTAGCATTGGAGCGCAGAATAAAGACACCGTAAACCTTGTTCAACGCCGGGTCGTATTTTTCCTCGACGGTGTCGGCCGGGATGGACCACTCTTCGGCCACGTCATTTCTGCCCAGGGAAACCTGTTTTTCAACATTTAGAGAATCAAACGCCGCTCCGCCGCTTTTCAGCTTCCGCAAAAATTGAGAGTCGTTTTCTTTAAGAGGCACAGTGACTTGTTCGAAGCCGTAGACATCTTCAAAATATGTCATCATCGGCATTGGGAAATAGTTGGTCAGCATCATCGGAACATTAGCATTGAAATGAGGATTTTTATTGATGACTAGCCGGCAGCTGTCGTCATCCATTTCATGGTCCTGCGAGTAGCCTTCCATCCGATATTTGATGGCCGCATTCAGTGCATTTTTTTCGAGAAAGCTGAGCCCCTCCAGTGGATGATTTTTTACGGGGGAATTTGCCGCCGGAATGAAGCGGCGGTAATAGACGTAAACAGGTATCGGCGTGTCGGGGAAGGTAAAGATATGGCTTACATCGAGACTCCGGTAATCATAGGTTTGCCGGCCGCATTTCTGAGAGTCAAACCAGCCGCGGGTGAAGTCAAGTTGTGTCGAAGCCCTGGGGTCACTGACGGAAATATCTGCCAGTCCTTCGCCGCTGTATTCAATTAATTTGCCGATAAATCCCGAGCCGTCCTTGTAATTCGGGTGAAAGACTCTTTTTTCAAATTTGGCTTTAACGTTCAGCTTCATTACTTCCCCGGTGCTTTGGGTTTGGTGCACATGTTTTTCCCCGTACTTGTCCTTATATTTCATGTCGTTCACTCTGCTTAAGCGCTGCTCCGAATAAATGTCGGCTTCAATCGTCGGCAGTTCGCTGACCAGAACTTTTTGTTTGATGAGAATGTCCCAATAGACGGGGCGGTTGTTTTCATCGAGGCCCAGGAGATCCGGGGATGTGTCGCTGCAGACTTCGGAAGTAATTTCTCCGCTGATCTCAGAATCAGTGTTGGCAGCGGTCAGCTTCAACAGTCGATTGTACCCGTCTTCGCGGGTGACGTCTTTCGGTTGATTCAGTGAACCGAGGCTGGTCGGCGTCAATTTGATCTCATCGAACCATAATCCGTTAATCGGCTTGTTTTTGTGATCGAAGGCCCGGAAGGAGATGTTTTTGACTTCTCCCGGCATGACGTATACCAGGGGCTCCTGTTCAATTTTTACCGGACAGGCTATGGTGATAGTCTCTTTTTCCGATTCGATATTTTCCAGGTAAACAGACTCCGGAATTCCAAAAAATTTTGTCACTTTGGTTTCAATTGCGGCGATGGGACGCCGACAGGTGTAGAGGTTCTTGAAACAACTGCTGTCGAATATTTTGTTGTCGATCTCGATTTTTTGAGTTTTGCCCAGGACTTCCTGCTCGCTTCTGGCGAAGGGGACGCTGTCGTAGACAAAGGTTTTTCCCGCAGCTCTGCTCGAAAAACAGTATAGTTTCTGGCCTTCAGGGTCAAGGCCGACGGCGCCGTGTTTGTCATGAATTTCCTCGATTTTAATTTCCAGAGCGGTATTTTCGGGGTCGCGTTGAACTTTACCTTTGATGATTTTGTATTTGATTTTAGTGGGTCTTAATTCAGCGCGCAGAATCGGCTGCATCGTATTAATGATGTGCTGCATAGGCTGTCTAAATTGGTCAATCTCCTCTCTGTTGCCGGCGGTAAGCACTTTTTGAAAAATGGTAATCGACTGACCGGCATTGGATTTGCGGGTAATCTGCAGCCCGATGCGCAGTTTGTGATTTAGTTCCACGTTTTCAGTCAAGAGAACGTTAATTGATACCAGTGTGTTGCGGGAAGGGTGTACATATTTGATGTTTCCGATGGTGACATTTCCTGACTCCGTGTCGGGCAGGGAATTGCGGAGCCAATTTTGCAGGTGCGGTGGATCATTGGTTGCCGAGCCGTCCTCATTAACAACCAGGGATGAAGCGGAAAAGGCTATCTCAGGTTCCCATGTTGCATCACATAAAATTTCATCGGCAAAAAGAGGAGCCGTGAAAATAAAAATAAAAAGAACAGCCATAATAAAAGTGCTTTTTTTCATAATTCTGATGTCCTTTGAATTTGACAGGTTATTTTTTGCAGGCAAAAAATAAGAGAAACAATGTTGTATGTCAAACAGTAAATATACCTGCGCCTTGCTTGAGCAATAAATTATCAGCCTGCAGCTACAAGGTTTTTATCGGATTCCTGCCCGGATTTCTTTGTCTTTTAAAGGAAATATTTTTGCTGAATTCCAGGGTTTCCAAAAGACGAGTACAAAACTTGTCTTCGAATTGAGACAGTCGAAGTTTCTTATCTTTGATTTCGCCGGGAATTACGGCAAAAAGTATCCCCGGCCGCTGCCGGGAGAAGTCCGCCGGACAACAGACCTTTGAGATCGATGCCGGTTACAATTCTGTATCATTTATGGAATAATTGTTTAAAGTCAGATACTTATTCCTGCATCCATCTTCCTTGAAGGATGGTTGAAACCTGCCCATCAATTCTTTTCATCTGCCCGCGGAATACAAATATGTGCCGAATATGGCCGATGATCATCCGTCGCAATTCGATATAATCGAGTATATTCAAGTAGATATACCAATGGCATGCCGTTTGCCCTTATTAAGGCCAAGGTCGGAATACCTTTGCCAGCCGGCGGAAAAGACGGACGACCTTACTATCCCAAATAATCGAGGAAGGAGAATTAATTATGAAACATTATTTATCTGCTGCATCTAAAAAAACTCTTTGGATTACTTTGCTGCTACTGGGCCTTTTGTCTTTATACAGCATACCGCTTTATGCTGATGAGGAAAAGCCAACAGCTGATCTTTCCGTTGCGGCTCTGACCAAATATGTCTGGCGCGGTCAGGAGCTCAGCCGGGACAGCATTGTGCTGCAGCCGTCCGCGACAATCGGCTACAAAGGTTTTTCCGTCAACCTCTGGGGAAATGCTGATACCAAACCCTACCTGGGAAGTGACGACAACAATTCCCTGCACTGGACGGAAACGGACTTTACCCTGGGATACAGCAGGACTTTCGGCAAGGTGACCGCCGGCGTCGGATATATCTATTACGGACTGGCGTCTTTGCAACCCGGCGGCGCCGATCCGCCGGATTCACAGGAAATTTACGCCAGCGTGGGATTGAATACGCTTCTTTCCCCGACTTTGACGATCTATAAGGAGATCAGCCACTACAAACAATGGTATTTTCTGCTGGGCGCATCTCATACCTTTGTCCTGCACGACAAGGTAGGCTTAAAACTGGCGGCATCAGCGAGTTACCTGAAGAGTGAGGATGCCGACGATTATCCCGAGATCGACTCTGATTATTCACCGACCGGCGACAAATACAATAATTTGCATGATGGTATGCTGACGGTGAGTTTGCCGGTTACCCCGGTTAAATACCTGACCGTCACGCCTTCCATCTCCTATGTCTTCCCTTTATGCAGTGATGCCAAGTACGAGATGAAATATCGCGGTCTGCGGGGAGTTTCCAGTACCTCGGACAGAGACAGTTCTTATCTTTACGGCGGCTTGACGTTGAGCTTCACCTTTTAAAAAACTTAGGTCTTATATTGTTTAGTATATGGCATTCGTACAGTAATATCGTGTATAATATATTTATAAGTTTCACCTTGCGCAGCTATTTCCGCAACTCCCGCCATCAGGAGCGCATGGTGGAATCCGGGGAGTGGCTATAACTTGTTTCCATTGATAGTTCAATGTTGATGAGGAGGTGCAGGAAAAATGCAGAAGGAACGACTGGTTGTCATCGGCGGAGATGCGGCAGGAATGAGCGCTGCCGCTCAAGCAAAACGGATTAAGCCTGAGCTGGACATCATTGTCTTCGAGAAGGGGCCGCACACATCCTATTCTGCCTGAAGCATTCCCTACTACGTCGGCAGGGTTGTCGACGATATCAGGAAGCTGGTGGCTGTCACACCGGAGAAATTTCGAGACGTATACGGTATTGATGCCCGTGTCCTCCATGAAGTTACCGAGATCGATCTGAAAAACCGACGTCTCCGTGTCCGCGACATTGGGGGAAACAGGGAACAGTCTGAGGTTTTCGATCATCTGATGATAGCCACGGGCGCTATTCCTTTCTGCCCTAAGGTGCCCGGATCCAATGCTCAAGGCGTATACGGGCTTCATTCTCTCCAGAGCGGCATCCGAGTGAGGGATGTCATCGACAGGGAGAACCCGAAAAAGGCCGTTGTTATCGGAGGAGGATATATCGGGCTCGAAATGGCGGAGGCACTCATTATGAGGGGCCTCGATGTCTCTTTAGTGGAGCAGGCCGTCCAGGTCATGAACACACTGGATCCCGATATGGGAGCGCTTGTTTCCGATGCCGTCATGCGTGTGGGTGTAAAACTCTTCAGGGAAGAAACTTTTCAGTCCGTCGAAGTCGCAAGTGGCCGTGTTCAGGCCGTTGTTACGGATCACCGGACCATTCCCGCCGACATAATTATTTTAGGGCTGGGAGTCCGTCCCAACACAGAACTTGCCGAGCGGGCGGGAATTTCCCTCGGCGTGCAAAAGGCCATTAAAACCAGCGACCGGATGCAGACGAACATTCCAGGTGTCTGGGCGGCGGGCGATTGCTCGGAATCATTCCACCTTGTAAGTCGGCGTCCTGTTCATATCGCCCTTGGAACTATCGCCAACAAGCAGGGCAGGGTTGCCGGGATTAACCTGGGTGGGCGATATGCCACTTTCCCGGGTGTGGTGGGAACGGCTGTGAGCAAGATATGTAATATGGAAGTGGCCAGGACAGGCCTCCAGGAGAAAGAGATCAAGGCTCTTGGACTGGAATATGTGACGGGGCGGATCAACACTGTGACGCGGGCCAGTTATTATCCCCATGCAGGGAAGATAACAGTGAAAGCACTTGCCGAAAAGGGAAGCGGCAGACTTCTGGGTGCGCAGATCGTGGGCGTGGAGGGGGCGGCCAAGCGGATTGATGTTTTCGCCACGGCGCTGCACGCCGGATTTAGTGTTGAGGAGATGATCAATCTCGACCTCAGTTATGCACCTCCTTACTCCACCGTGTGGGACCCGGTGCATCTTGCTGTTCGCCAGGCCGAAGCGGCGCTGGCGGGACGTTGATAAGAACTTTTGCAAAATAGTAATTCGCGACGTCAGGACTTTTCAAAAACATTTGTTCGTAAGATAAGATGAAAAAATAAGAAAACCGTTGATAATGCAATCAAATCATATTATTATGAAGCAAACATGAATTATCTTGCGTGGTATTTTATGCCGAAAGCACTGTCGGCGTTTGCAATATTCACACTGATACCTATAAACTAATGTTAGCCACTGGAGACAATTATGGAGTACCAATCATTTTCAATTCGGCAGCTCACAGATGACCTTTTGAAAGGCGCGATTCGAATACCAGCGTTCCAGAGGGACTTCGTCTGGGATTTCGATCATGTCGCCTACCTTATGGATAGCATCTACAAGCAGTATCCTTTCGGCTCCCTCCTCTTCTGGAGGACGAAAAATCGACTTACAAGCGATAAGAAACTCGGTTCGTTTAAGCTTCCCGATGCACCTGATGAGTATCCAGTTTATTACGTTTTAGACGGTCAACAGAGGATTACGTCGATATTCTCTGTGTTTCAAACAGAACTCCAACCAGTTGGCGAGAAATGGCCAGAGATCTATTTTAACATCATTTCCGATAACGATTACCAAGAATCTTTGTTTTCTCCCCAAGACAATCCCGACCTCGATAAACATTTTCCGCTTTCCTGTCTATTCGATCCAGTAAAATACCGTCAAGCTACCGACCGCTTCGCACAATCTCCTGAAGTTTTGCGTGTTATCGATAATTTACAAGCACGCTTCAAAGAAGTAGCGATTCCTATACAAATACTTACTACAGAAGAACGCAGTAGTGTCGCTATCGTGTTCGAGCGCATCAACCGACTCGGAATGGAACTTGATACATTACAGCTCTTAAGTGCCTGGACATGGAATGAAGATTTTGATTTACTCGAGGCTTTTCGAGATCTCAAGGAAGAGTTGGAAGATTTTGGTTTTGCTGAAGTGGGCGATGATACAAACCTAATTTTACGATGTGCATCGGCTATCCTCACAGGTGACAGTAGCCCCGACCGCTTGATTGATCTGAACGGTGCTCAGGTACGGGAATCCTTCCCAACAGTAAGAAATGGAATTCTCGGTGCTATCGATTTCTTTCGAAAGCAGTTACGGATCGCAAACTTAAAATGTTTACCGTACCCGGGACTCCTTACGCCATTAGCCGTATTTTTTGCTGAACCTGATGGTAAAGATGTAACATACGACACTGCAACTCATCGCGTTATAAAAAGATGGTTTTGGCGATCATGTTTTAGCAGGCGCTACACGAGCCAGCCAAAGAAAACGACACATCGTGACATTGAAGCTTTTTTAAAGCTAAAAGTTGGTAAAATATCCAATCTTGACGACATACAAACCGATTTGGCGCAGGACTATTTTTCGCGTAATGTGTTCAAACTCTCATCTGCCACAACAAAATCATTCATCCTTATGCTTATCAACGCGAGCCCGCGTTCTCTATTAAGTGGTGCTGAAGTCGATGTCGATCGTGTGCTTCAAAAATACAATCGTGGTGAGTTCCATCATCTTTTTCCAAAAGCATTCCTAAAAGAAAATGACGTTGAGGAAGACCGGATTAACTGCCTTGCCAATTTTGCAGTGATTAGTGGATCTGATAATCGCAAGATCAGCAGAAAACGCCCCAGTGAGTACCGACATTTATGTAGCCCTGACGATACAGAATTGGCCCCTATCTTGAACTCAGCCTTATGCTCCCATATCTTATTTAATGACAATTATGATGAGTTTCTGGCTGATAGAGCCAAAATTCTTTTTGATTGTGCACAACGTCATTTGGAAGAGGGTTAACCATACCTTTCACTCGGATGGGAACTCCGTTGCGCTCCGTTCCCACCAGTGAAGGCGACGTTAAACTATGGGCGTATTCAGTGGACATAACACCAAATTTGGAAACACATGTTATTCCCCCTAATACCACCCAGTTCAAAGTGCACCAGTTTTAGCCAGAGGACTTCATGGGGTATCTGGTGTTGAGGCAATTGCCGGGGGCGGGCCATTGAATGAAGAAAACATTAAAAATAATCCTGTTTATCATCATGGCAATTTTTATGGGAGGCTGTAATATGCAAAACAGATATCTTTATTTTCCCAGTGCCGAACGGCCTTCCGTGCGAATGCTTGAATATGAAAACATGAAACTATGGCAGGCAACGGCCTCGGATTATCGGGGTTTGATTGCCGTTCACGAAGCACCTGCGCCCAATGGCACCATTGTTCTTTTCCACGGCAATGGCGGCACGGCACTCGACAGAGGCTTCTATTTAAAGCCTTTTATGGAACTGGGATTTCGCGTAATCTTAGCCGAGTATCCGCAATATGGAGGCCGCCCGGGAAAAGTGGGAGAAAAACCGTTTGTCGCCGACGGTCTGGAGACGGTGAACCTTGCCTACAAGCAATATGGAGAACCGCTTTACTTGTTGGGCGAATCACTTGGTTGTGGCGTTGCTGCCGCTATCGTTAAACAGACATCAGTTCCTGTTGCCGGTATAATATTAATCACACCTTGGGACACGCTGGCTTCCGTTGCCAAGTCTGTATTTCCTTTTCTTCCTGTAAAACTGGTTTTAACCGACAAGTATGACAGCATCGCAAATCTTAAATCGTTTAAAAAGAAAATTTCCATAATTGGGGCAGAACGCGATGAAATTCTGCCGATCAGGCACGCAATCAATTTGTATAAATCCATTCCCGAAGGCAAAAAGCGCATGTGGATAATCAAAGGCGCGGGTCATAACGATTGGCCGTTCCATATGGATGCTTCTTTATTCAAAGAAATGACCGATTTTGTCAGGTTGGACAACCTGTGTCTGTCCGGCCGGATATGAGCACAGATAAGCACTTGCCCCTCTTAAGAACGAGAAATTAAACAGATCATCTTGATAACCGGAGGACTGCTGCTATGTCGAAGAATATCATCATCTGTTCAGATGGCACCGGTAACTCGGCCGTCAAAGGACGCGGCACAAACGTCTTTAAGTTATTCGAAGCAATCGACCTTAACGGGCACCGGACCAATCCTGAACTTACACCCCAGGTGGCATTCTACGATGATGGTGTGGGTACGGAGAACTTCAAACCGCTCAAAATCTTCGCCGGCGCTACAGGCTTTGGACTCAGTCGCAATGTCAAGCAGCTCTACAAAGAACTGGTGCGCATCTATGAACCCGGTGATCGTATCTTTCTTTTCGGTTTCAGCCGCGGGGCTTTCACTGTCAGGACACTGGCCGATTTTATTGATAAATGCGGCATTCTCGACGCGCAGAATCATAGCCTGGATACAGCGGATAAGCTGGAAAAGATGGTCCGTAAAACATACGGGGTATACAGGAAATCCTACCGTACCGCCTTGATGGAATTATTTCGCGGCAAGCCCGACCAATCAGTTATCCGGCAATTTCGAGACGCTCACTGTCATCCGGGTAAATCAACAATTGCTTTCATCGGTGTATGGGACACGGTAGACGCGGTGGGGCTGCCTTTCCATTTAAGCGATTTCATTAACCTGGTTTTCTACAGATTCAAATTTCCCGACTATTACCTCAGCAAATCAGTGGAGCGTGCCTGTCATGCTTTGGCGATCGACGACGAGCGCCACTCTTTTCATCCTTTATTGTGGAATCAGGATAAGGGTGATGATGAACGAATCGAACAGGTATGGTTTGTCGGAGCTCATTCCAACGTCGGCGGCGGTTATCCGAAGCAGGGTGTTTCACTTGCGGCTCTGAATTGGATGATGCAAAAGGCGGGGGGCTCGCACCTTCGATTCCTCGACTCTGATGAGAAGCTTTATCGTGAACACATGAATGTTGATGATAAACTGTATGACCCGCGCGCAGGTCTGGGCATCTTCTATCGGTGGAAGCCTCGCGACATTGCGGCAATGTGCAGAGAGAACAATGTACAGCCGGCAATTCACTTAAGTGTCCTCGAACGGGTTGCCCACGGCACGGAAGATTATACACCCGGCAATATCCCCCCTGATGCCAGAGTGGTCATCACGCCGACCGGTAAACCCGGCGAGGACACAGTTGCACTCGAACGGGCGCAGGCTGTTGAATCTGTTCTCCAAGCGGCACACACTGACGGGAAGCCGCTTTTATCGCACGTAAAGACCGAGATCATTATTGGACGTTTTTCTTACTATTTATATCTGCTGGCCTGCATAGCGGCTGTGCTTGCCGCTTCCATTCCCGAAGGGGAAGACGTATTCTCCAATCCTTTATTATTACTAAAAAATACAGGACTGCTGATCTTCAACCTGATAACTTTTAAATTCTCCGCGATTTTTGCCAGCTTAAAAAGACTTGCCCTGTCGCCTGATATTCTGGGTTGTCTCGGTGGTGCCTTTTTAGTGTCTTATCTTCTGGCGCTGTTTACAGACCGTCGTCTGAGCAATGTTTTTTCGCAATTTTGGCATTTGGCGCAGCCCAAACTGCTTTCCGCCCTGAAGCGTGCCCGTGAAGCTGGAATTAAGTTGGAACCGTAATGAGATTTTGTGTCTTGAACAAAAGAAATTCGTTGCAGAAAAAATTCTTTTTATCTTGACATTAAATTGCTGTATTAACTATAACTTTTCAGAAGAAACTATATCCATGCCGGGGTGTTTAACGATGGATCAAAGTGTAGAGAGATTAGTTGTCACCGCCTTAATCAGTTGCGTCTTCAGCATCATCATTGCCGTCATCACAACCAACCATAAATTAAAAAAGGAATTCAAAATCGCTAAAGAAAAAGAAAACGAGCAAATCCGGATAAAATATCTGCAGCCTCTGCTTGTCGCCGCCCAGGATTTGCTCGAAAGGATAACCGACATTCGCCGGCGCCGGACGAACGACCGGGAAAAGATCCGGATGGTGCAGTGGTTTACCAAGGTCAAGACAGAAAGCAGGGAGGATAAGAGTTCCTTTGCCTTCTGGGCTAACGACGAAGGTTATTTCGCCGTCTCCACTTTGTACATCACCGCAGTCTATTTTGCTTACGCCAGCAAAATTCGCCGGGAATTTCCCTTTATCCAATTGAGTTCGGGCGACAACAAAGCGCTGCTTTACCGCATTGCCGACGTCCGGTTTTCCATCGGCGGCAAATTCGGCATCTGGGAAGCTCTTCAGGATTCGCTGGGCCGCTACCTGATAAATGAAGACGGCGCGATCAAAAATTACCGGGATTTTACGGAAGCGCTCAGCAGTGCAGATGCGGTGTGGTTTAACCGTCTGATTGATTTTTACAAGGACATCGATAAAAAACTCGAAGATCACCTGGAAAACATTGAATCATCTCTGGAAGCACTGATCGATTTTCTCAGCGGCAATCTGCAGGTTAAAAGAACCGAGTACCGGATAATGGATGAAACCCTGAATCGGCTTGCCGACAAAAACGTTCCCGGGCGCATTATTGAAGATCTGAGAAAGATCAAGGACATAGAATACAAAAATGAATTTGACTTTTTTCATGCGCTGGTGCTTTGCATCGGGCAGGATGAAACTGATGATTACAAACCTTCAATTATGCGCTATGCGATAAAAAAGGATATTGAATTATAGTTGAAAAATTGAGGCATTTACTTTCATGACCAATCAGGCATCAGGTTATGTGTATTATCATGCGTATAATTTTCGTCCTTCCGGTCAGCTGTTCGGCTGTGACGAAGCTTTACCCCTGCTGCGGTCAAGGGAAATTCCTCTGGTAAAGGCGGCGCAGTTATACAAGCTGTTGCGCATCGATAATTCCGTCTTAATCATTCCTCCTTTTAAATTTCCCAGGCATAAATTGATCTACGTCAACCCGCTTCCTCTGAAGATCGATATTCATATTCTGGCGGCGGCTGTAAGCCGAATTGTCGTGGTGCATAATTTTCAGGTGGAGGATTGCAACCCCGATTTACAGGAATGCCTGGCCGGAATCTTTTTTGCCGGCCGGAACAACGGACAATGGGATGAGCCGGAGGATTATCCGGTGGAATGCCGGGCCATTGAAATAATCGGCGTTCTGGACAAAAGGGCGGGGAGGATTTATCCTCCATGATAACCAATGGAAAAACGAACAAGTACGATGCTATTGTCGTCACCAACGAGATGCCGGTAAATCGCCGCGGCGGCGTCGGCAGCGTCATTGAAAATATGGCGAGCGGTTTTTCCTCCTCCGGGGTGAATGTTCTATGGTTTCTGATCGACCATGATTACAGCGGTGCGGAAATTGAAAGGGTTATGTCGGGTCATCAAAACGTCGCGCTCGGCTCTTACGAAGAAATGGAGATGTTTTCAGCGCCGGTGATCAATGTCCATTCCTATCAGCATGATTCGAGTTTTCATGATTATCTGGCGGATAAAAAGGTCATCTATACGATTCACTCTTTGCTTATCTGCGAGGCCGAATCAAATGGTGTTGATTTAACCGGTTCCATCAGGCAACAGGAAGATCTTATTGCCGCCTGTGATCAGGTGGCGCTGGTTTCGCGGGCGGAGCTGGAAGACTATTACCGGTGGGGCTACCACGAGATCAACTCCAGTGTCTGTGTCGTCCATAACGGGCTTAAGACTCCCGTCCAGACCAGGAAAAGATCAAATAACAAAACCATCGGCTTCTGCGGCCGCCTTGTTCCGCGTAAGCGACCGGAATATATCCCCATGATGCTTGCCGAAGCAGGCATGGAAGAATATTGCGCTCTCATCGCCGGCAGGGGGTTCAGCTCTTATGCCCGTGATTTGCTGCACCAATTAGATCTGAATGATCGCGTTCAATATCTGGGCTGGTGCGGCGGAGAAAGGTTGGAGTCTTTTTATAACCGGATCGATGTGCTGGCTGTTCCTTCCACCTATGAACCCTTCGGGATGGTGGCGCTGGAGGCGGCGGCGCGCGGAATTCCCGTCGTCTGCAATCGTATTGGGGGACTGGTGGAGATTCTCGGCGATTATGCCTTTTATGCTGCAGATGAAACTTACAGCGCATTTCGGGCGGCAATGAACAACTGGCTGGCCGCCGATAATGATACGCTCGAAGAGATGGTTTCCGGGGCGCTGGGTCGCTATTATGAAAACTTTACCGATGTTCATATGGCGCAACGGTATGTGAATTTGTTCGAGAGCCTCGCATAATTTCAAATCAAAGATCACTACTGTCCGGAATAGTTAGTATACAAAATTTGTAAAAGCTTAACATATTTCACGAAAGATACCATTTATGTTTGTCCTCGACTTGAAAACGCATGGCGGAATCTGTAAACCTTCCCGAAGA
>Ga0302251_1001220_pt1 | contig 16879 bp, 17 predicted proteins | sample AAG_RA_Gln_MG_FD_193534 | JGI IMG/M metagenome (GOLD analysis project Ga0302251, IMG submission 193534) | Enriched activated sludge microbial communities from anaerobic digester in WTTP, New Holstein, Wisconsin, United States - AAG_RA_Gln | ecosystem: Engineered > Bioreactor > Anaerobic >...
AGCAGAGCAGGGAGGCTCAGCAAGAGCTCCGCCACCCGAGCGGTCAGATCGCCTCCGCCAAATATCATCTAAAACCACATCCTTATCAGAATCTGTCAAACCAACGGCTGATATTCTACCATGAGCGGGCGGGTTAAAAGTAAAGCAAATTACTCATCGCAGATCGCGCCATTTCCAGTAAAAACCGACGAGCCCGCTCTCTGCCGACAGGCCGGCCCGAAGCCGATGGTCCAGTCTGTTGCTTATGCTGTAGGGCATCTCATATTCAAGTACCGCGTCTTTTAAGGGCCACCGGACGCCGCTTAAACAAACGCCGCGGCACTCGCATGAAAAGGGAATCAACGACACGGCCTCCGGCGCTTCGTCGAAAACAAATTCACAGACACCCGGCCCGTTTATGAAAAACATCCCCTCAGAATCATCCGCCATCCCAACGGGCAGATACCCGTCCGATGCGTGCAGGAACGAAACGACAGCGCTCCACAGATGATCAAACCGGCCGCCGAAACAGGCTGTGACGAAAACCGGCCGCCTGCCGCGCCCCCCTTCTTCCTTTATGAGGCTAAGCGCTATTTGAAAATCAGTGAGATCTTTCTCGCTCTCATATTCCGCGACAAAGACCCCGTTTTCAACAGCCCATCTCCACGCGTTTGGGTCCGCGCTGTCTTTGTCGCCTATCAGCCGCCGCGGCACTATGCCTGCGCGGCGGCATAGATCTATGCCCTTATCTACGGCCCAAACCTCTTTGCGAAAACCAAACTCTGCAAGCCATCCGGGCGCAGGCGCCCTTCCGCCAAGAACCATAAGCAGCGGCAGGGCACCGTTTTCTTTTTCATATTCCACAGTTACACCAGGCAACACTATCCTCGCGACCATCGACATTCCCCCGGCTGGTTTGCCCGCGCGGCACACAAGTTTAAAACCCTCATGCGGCGACGCTTATTTAGGGCCGGCTTAAACAGCTCCTTCTCTTTATAGCTTAAGCCTTGCTTCGCATAATTATACATGACAGGCGGACCTGACGCACCGTTACTTAAAGAGTTGACAGTTCAGGCGGCAGGCGTGATAATCGGAGCTGTCAGATGATGATTCTCCGGGGGAGCACAGGGGCCTTATGGTCCGGACAGCTGAGAGGAAGGATATACCTTCGACCCCATACCTGATCCGGTTAATGCCGGCGTAGGGAGAGAGGGTTTTTATACGCGCAAAACGACCCGCTCGCCTGTGAGCGGGTCGTTTTTACTTAAGGGAAGGGGGAACGGCAATGCGGCATGGGCTGTACAGAGGGATAACAATGTCGGTGGCCGGCAGCGATTCCGGCGGAGGAGCCGGAATACAGGCCGACCTCAAGACTTTCGCAGCGCTTAAAGTCTTCGGGACCACGGCGGTGACCGCGGTGACGGTGCAAAATTCATTGGGGGTGACAAGCGTGCACCAGGTACCGCCAAACGTCATAGAGGCACAGATACTTGCGGTCGGCACCGATTTCCACGTTGACGCGGTAAAAACGGGAATGCTGGGCAACCGGGACGCAGTGTGCGCCGTGGCGTCAGGATTGGGCAAGCTCGGCAAAGGAACTTTGATAGTCGATCCGGTTATGGTGGCTCAAAGCGGAGATACCCTGATTGAGGACGACGCAGTGGACGCGCTCCTTGAAAGGCTCATCCCGATGGCCTCGCTGGTAACGCCCAACATACCGGAGGCCGAAAGATTGTCAGGCATCTCTATCGCCAACGTAAGCGACATGGAACGCGCGGCAAAAGAGATAGCCAAGGCCGGATGCGGCGCCGTACTTGTAAAGGGCGGCCACCTTAGGGACGGATCCCAAACTGTGACCGACGTTCTTCTGCTCGACGGAGCCATGACACATTTCACAGACAGCCGCATCGACACGGAATCAAACCACGGCACCGGCTGCACGCTCAGCTCGGCCATAGCCGCCGAGGCGGCTTCCGGAAGAGATATCAAAGAAGCAGTCGCGTTTGCAAGGCGATATCTGAGGGCGTGCCTGATTAACGGCATAAAATGCGGACACGGCGCCGGATGCCTCGCTCACGCGGTAAAAATGGACTGGGTTGACGAACTCTATGCGTGAACTGAAAAAAACCCCGGACACAATACTGAGGGAAGTCAGGCTCTTAAGGCCTTTGGTCCACCAGATAACCAACGGCGTATCATCACATATACAGGCCGAAGTAACGTCAATGCTCGGCGGCTGTCCGGTTATGTCGTGCCTGATGGACGAAGCAGCCGAAATAGCCGAAAAATCGGACGCACTTCTCGTAAACATAGGGACGCCGCACAGGGACACGTACGACGTAATCTCAGAATCGATGCGCATAGCGGAAAGAAGGCGCATACCGGCTGTCCTTGACATCGTAGGATATGGTTTCACTGATTTCAGACGCAGGCTGGCGGAAAGCCTGCTTGAGAGGTTCAATTTTTCCGTGATAAAGGGCAACCGCGGCGAGATATCGTCATTGGCCGGCAAAGGCCCGGGGCCGAAAGGCGTAAGTGCTCCCGGGCATTCGGGCGACGGCATCGCCGGAATAACAGAGCTTCTGGCAAAGAGGTATAACTGCGCTGTTTTCTGCACAGGTGCCACAGACTGCCTGTCAGACGGGAGTTTTACAGTCACTTTAAGCGGCGGCAGCCCAATGGCCGGGATCCTGAGCGGAATGGGCTGTGCGCTTGGCAGCGTAACGGCGCTCTTTTCTGCCGCAGCCGAGCCCTTTGACGCGTCGTTTGCCGCTCTTTGCTCGTTTAGGGCCTCAGGAGAGGCCGCTTTTAAAACCGCGCACGGACCGGCTTCGTTTTATGCGGCTTTCGTGGACGCCCTTTTCGCGCTGGAAGAACAGGGCTTCGGATACTGGGGGAATTTCATTGACAAAGCGTGAGCCTCTGGACAAAAGGCTGAGGCTTTATTTGATCTGCGGGGAAGGGCTTACGCACGACTGCATGATGCGAAAGGTTTCCCGTGCCCTCGACGGCGGGGTGACAGCCGTGCAGCTTCGCGCGAAAACATGGTCGTCAAGGGAGATATATATGGCGGCCTGCGAGTTAAGGGAAATGACAAAAAAACATGGCGCGCTCTTCATAGTAAACGACAGGCTCGATATCGCCCTTGCATGCAAAGCGGACGGAGCGCACCTCGGACAGGACGACATCCCGATATGCGCGGCCAGGCAAATAGCTGGGCCTCCTTTCGTCTTAGGCGCAACGGCAAGGACGCCTGACCTTGCGATATACGCCGAAAAATCCGGCGCGGATTACATAGGATGCGGGAGCGCTTTCGCCACGAAGACAAAGGATGACGCGATCGTGATAGGCCCCTGTGGGATAAAAAAAGTCGCCGAGCAGGTGAAAATCCCGACAGTGGCGGTAGGAGGCATAACTGCTCAAAACGCCTGCCTGCTCGCAGGCTGCGGCTGCAGCGGGATATCCCTGTCAGCCGGCATAATGCGGTCCGATGATCCAGAAAAGGCGGCACGCGCTCTGTACAAGATCGCTGATTTGATAACTCAAAAACTTTAGAGGAGGAATTTTTAAATGCGCGGAAATCATGAAAAAAAAGAAGCTTTCTTCAGGAACGCTTTGCTTGCAGGCATCATGGCCGCATTGGGCGCCGTGCTTTCCGTAGTGTCGATACCTGTCGGGCCGACAAAGTGTTTTCCCTTCCAGCATGCGATAAACGTCGCGGCGGGGATAACATTGGGGCCGCTGTGGGCTATGGCCTCGGCGTTCACAACAAGTCTGATACGCAACATGATGGGCACCGGCAGCATCTTCGCCTTTCCAGGCAGCATGTTCGGCGCGCTGTTCGTAGGGGTCGCGGCCAAACTGCTTCCCGGCAGATATAAGCTGGCCGCCGCTATCGCCGAACCGTTTGGGACAGGGGTGGTGGGGGCCTGGGTGAGCGCGGCTATAGTGGCTCCGTTCGTCGGCAAGAGCGTTGGGTTCGCGTTTTTTTCAGTCTCCTTCCTGACAAGCTGCATCCCGGGAGCCGCCATAGGCGCGGCGGTGCTTTACTGTCTTAGAAAAAGGGGCTCTGTCGCAAAGCACATCGGGGAAATGTGACAAAAGACGCGCGCAAAGGCGAAGACGCCACAGGCAGCCGCTTAAAAACATAAAAATAGCGGCTCGTTAAAATTTTCCGCTTATCTTTATGAAAAATTGCCCCAGCGCCCTTGCCTTAGCGCGCCACTCATCTTCCGTTCCGCTGTTTTCGAGCACCCAGTCGGCCAGCATCATCTTCTTTGCGCTAGGCAGAAGCCTTCTTTCGCGGCGCAGGATCTCGTCTGAGTCCCAGCCGCGATTTTTATTGCGCTCCACCCTCTTTTCAAACGGAGCCGACGCATAGACCACGCCGTCTATCCAACGCGGGACGCCATACTCGTAAAGCAGGGGGATCTCGGCAACGACCCAGGCCGACTCAGAGCGGTCTATGATGCGTTTCATCTCCGCCATGACGGGGCCGTGAATGAGCGCCGCCGCAAACTCATACTCCGCGTCGTCGACGAATATCTTCTGCGCTATGCGCCCAAGCGCCTCTTTAAAAGATCCGTCAAGGAAACCGGCGCCCCAGCGCGATTCGGCCTTTTGGCGCACTTCAGGAAGGAACCACATCTTCTTTGCTATTGCGTCGGCATCGACCACGTCAGCCCCCATGCCGCGCCATACGCCGCACAAAGTACTTTTACCAGCGCCAACGTCGCCTGTCAGGCCTACTTTCAGCATGCCACGCACCTCCATAGGTATCGTCCTCGATCTCGGCGCAGCTTCGCGGGATTTCGCCTATAAAACGCGACGCGGCGTTCTTCTGTATGCCTCCAAACAACAGCCTGCCGGCCGCTCCGCTCATAAACAGCCGCTCGCGCGCCCTCGTCATTCCCACATAGCACAGGCGCCTCTCTTCAAAGAGGTCCCCTTCCCCTGACAGCACGCGCGCGCTTGGGAAAATCCCCTCCTCCATGCCGGTCAGGAAGACTATTGGGAACTCGAGCCCTTTTGCCGCGTGCAGAGTCAGCAGGCTGACGCAGTCAAGGGCGTCGTTTTGACTGTCCTGGTCGGTGAAAAGAGGGATCTCCGTCAAGATCCGGTATATATCGCCGCCGTCAGGCACGATGGACAGTATCTCCATCACGTTCTCGACGCGCTCTTCCCAATCCGCCTGATGCTGTGACTTGAGGTACTCTTCATAACCGCAATTGTCGAGTATCGTCCTGACAGCTTCGTGCGGGTCAGACGCAAGTGAAAGTATGAGCAGCATGTTGCGGGCAAGCTCCCTCGCCCCCTCGGCGGCCTTACCCTTAAGGCCGGCCGCGTTTACGGAGATATCGCCCCACACCTCTTTCGCCTCGGCGGCGCCAGTCTTGGAAAGTACGCCGGCCAAAACCTCGGCGCTTTTCTTCCCAAGCCCACGGGGCGGTATGTTGGCAACCCTCGACAGGGAGACCGTGTCCCTTGGATTTACGGCGAGGCGCATCATGGACAGCACGTCCTTGACCTCGAGGCGTTCGTAGAAAGCGACGCCTCGTATGACCCTGTATGGGATGCCGTTTTCAAGAAGTGCCTGCTCCAGGTTACGGCTCAGCGCGTTCATCCTGTAAAGGACCGCGATCTCGCTGTACCTGTAGCCCTCGTCGCGCAGTTTTTCAATGTTCCCGCATATCCACGAGGCTTCGTCGCCGTCGCTGCGCGCCCTGTATATCTGTATGCGTTCGCCCATGCCGGACGCGGTCCAAAGATCCTTGGGGTGCCTGTCCTCGTTGTTCTTTATCACGGCGTTCGCGCCTTCCAGTATATGCCCCGTGGAGCGGTAGTTCTGGTCCAGCACTACGACCTTGGCGCCTTTGAAATCGTCCTCGAAGTTCAGTATCATGGACATCTCTGCCCCGCGCCAGCCATATATGGACTGGTCCGGGTCGCCTACCACCATTATCTTCCTGCCGCCGTCGACAAGGCATCTTAAGAGCAGGTACTGGGGCCTGTTGACATCCTGGTACTCATCGACCAACACCCAGTCCAGCCTGGAGCGCTCACGCGCCAGCACATCCCTGTCTGAGGCCATGATATGCAGCGGAAGCGTCATCAGGTCGTCAAAATCAAGGGCCCCCTGCGACAGTAGAGATTTTCGATACTTTTCATAAATAGGCATCCACCTGGAGTCAATGTAAACCTCGCCCGTAACGGGGTTGGCTTCCGTCTTAGCGCGCGATATAAGCTCCATGGCGCCGCCGGCGTCAAGCCTTTTGGGATCTATTTCCAGATCGGCGAGAATTTTCTTGACGATGTTTCGCATGTCGCCTCTGTCGAAAACCACGAACGCTCCGGGGTAACCCAGTTTTTCCACCGCATCGCGGTACCGGTGCAGAAACCTTAGCCCGTAAGCGTGAAATGTGGAAACCTCCATGCCTTTGAGGTCCGCTCCCAAAAGCGCTTCAACGCGCGACTTCATCTCACGGGCGGCCTTGTTGGTGAAAGTAAGGGCGAGTATGCGCCACGGCGGCACGCCCTCTTTCTTTATGAGATAAGCTATCTTTGACGTAAGCACCCTCGTTTTGCCGCTGCCTGCACCGGCAAGCACAAGCTCATGCCCGCCGCAGCATACCACGGCCTCCCTCTGTTTAGGGTTAAGGGAACCGAGAAAATCATCTTCCATCCGAACGACCGCTCCTTCTCACGCGCAAACCGCCTGCCCAGCCGACGGCAAAAACACGCGCTTGTGCGAAAAACCAAGGAAGGAGCCTTGCGGCTCCTCCGTTATGATTGTCTGCTTTTTTGTTCGACATTTAAAGCGCGTACCGGCGCCCTATTTAGGCTCAAGCAGGCCGTAGCCGCCGGCCTCCCTGCGGTAGACGACATTTATCGCGCCGTTTGAGTCGTTTTTGAATATGAAGAAGTTGTGGCCCAACAGATCCATCTGCATGGTCGCCTCAATCGGAGACATCACGTTAACCGTGAATTTCTTGGTTTTGACTATCTCACGCGACAGATCTTCCTTATCCTTCTCAAACGGCAGAGGAGGCAAGAGCTCGGGATCGATATCGAAAGACACGTCCTGGACCTTGAGCCTTGCCTTGTCAGTCAGGTATCCCTTATGTTTCTTGATCTGGCGCTCGATATTCTTGAGCGCCTTATCAAAAGCCTTGCGCAGGTCCGGAGCGTAGTCCTCTCCGCGCATTACCACACCGTTCACGTTGGAGGTTATCTCAACCACGTTCATGCCCCTCTTGTAGTTGAGCGCGATCTGGGTGTCAAGGATCTTGTCGAAGAACTTCTCTAATTTACCTATCTTCTTCTCCATATACTCCTTGATATCTCCCGGCAGTTCAACATTACGCGTAACAAAACGTACCTCCATAGCCATTCCTCCATTCTGCCTGGTGCGAGTATATTTCTAACTGCTTGTGAGGTTATTTTATCATGATATTCAACCACATCAAATGCTAAAATTATGTATATAGGCGCTTCACTTTGAAGGGCTCTCGCGTATAATGTTCAGGAGAACGAAAAAACATATAGGAGGACTGGCAAATGAAGCTCTCAAAAAGGATACTTGAGGTGAAGCCTTCCGCCACGGTCAGCATATCGGGCAAGGCAAAAACGATGAAGGCCGAGGGCAAGCCCGTGATATCGTTCGGCGCGGGGGAACCAGATTTCGGCACGCCCGCCTGCGCCGCGCAGGCGGCGATAGACGCCATCAACCGCGGGGAGTCGCACTACACTCTGAACTCCGGCATACTCGAGCTTCGCAAAGAAGTGTGCAACTATTATAAAAGGCGTTTCGGGCTTGAGTACTCGCCTTCGGAAGTACTCGTGGCCCCGGGGGCCAAGCCTCTTATCTACGAAGCGCTGCAGGTCCTTGTCGACCCAGGCGACGAGGTGGTGCTGTTCGCCCCGGCTTGGGTCAGCTATGTGGAGCAGGTGCATCTTGCCGGGGGCAGGGAGTCCCTCGTCGACACTATCCCAACAAACCTCGTGCCCACAAGGGACAGCCTAGAAAATGCGATAACCCCGAATACAGTCGGCATCATACTCAACTCCCCGTCCAATCCGACGGGCGCGATATATAACGAGGGCGTCATGCGAATGATCGCCGACTTGGCGCTCAAACACGGGCTTTGGATAATATTCGACGAGATATACGAGCGTTTCGCGTACGAACCCGCGAAGCACGTAAACATCCTCAGCGTGGCGCCCGAGCTTAAGGACAGGACGATAGTCGTAAACGGAGTGAGCAAGGCATACGCGATGACGGGGTGGCGCATTGGATACTCGCTTGCGCCGGAGCTGATAACTTCCAAAATGAACACCCTGCAGACGCACCTCACGTCGAACGCAAGCTCCATAGCGCAGTGGGCCGCCCTCGGCGCGCTGAAATACGCAGACCCCGACGTCGAGAAAATGCGCGGTGCCTTCGCCGAGCGCAGACGGGCGATAATAGACCTCATAAGGGACATGCCGTATGTAAAAGTGAAGGATCCGGAGGGCGCTTTCTACGCGTTCGTCGACATTCGGGAATGCCCGATACCCGACGACGTAAAGTTCTGCGAAAAAATGCTCGAGGATAAGTTCGTGGCGGCGGTACCGGGGTCAGCGTTCTTCGCGCCCGGTTTCGTGCGCTTCTCCTATGCGTGCTCCATGGAAGACATTAAAGAGGGCATGGGTCGCATGAAAAGCTTCCTGTCCTCGCTCTGACGCAAGGGCCAAAAAAGGGGCGGAGCTGGTTTTTGCCTATTCGTTCCGGTTTGGACAACGGCGCACAGCCTTGCCCAAACCGGAATATTTTTAATGCATAAAAAGCACCGTTTCTTACAGCCCTGGAAACAGACGTTTTTTAACCACAAAAAGGCTGACGCTCCTCTTTGGAATTTAAGCCCCCTCAGGCAGAGATTTTTTGTACGCTTCTATCTCCTTCTGCCTCAGCCACTCGCCTATTTGAGGCCCGGCCAAGTTCTTTGGTATCTCAAGCTTATGCGCGCTCTTTATCGCGCTCATATATCTGTCGTAGTTCAATAGGCAGTCTGCCTGCTCACCGTCGTTGTCGACGAAGACTATGGCAGAAAAGCCGTCGACGCCTATCGGGTGTTTCTCAAGCCTCGTTAAAAGGTCAACGACCTTGCGCGGCTGCGTCATCTTGCCCGAGCGCATGTGCTCGCGTATCGCGAACTCGGCGCACAGATACCAGCGGCGAGGCAGAGTCATAACCCTGTTCATGTCGCGCAGCACCTCAAGGCCGCGCTCTTCGTGCCCGTAGTGGTGCGGCAATATATCGTCAGGCGTCATGCCCTTTCCTATATCGTGCATGAGCGCGGCAAACCTGACCTCGATCCTCGGCGTCAGAAGAGCGACATCGTCAAGCACTATCATGGCGTGCTCGAAAGCGTCCCCTTCAGGGTGGTACTCGGGCGACTGCTCCTTGCCTATTAGCCGGAATATCCATGGGAACACCGCATCAAGCAGGCCGGCCTCGCGCAGCGCACGAAAGAATATGGACGGCTTAGGCGCAGAAAGCGCCATGTCCATCTCTGAAAGGAGGCGCTCCTTAGGCTCGCAGGCAAGCTCGGCACGGCACTGCCTCATCATCTCCAGCGTGCGCGGCTCTATCTGAAACTCAAACTGAGCCGCCTGTCTTGCGGCGCGCAGCGCGCGGACAGGGTCCTCCACGAAGTGTTCGGATGTTGCGCGGATAATCCTGTTTCGGATATCCTCCCTGCCCCTGTACGGGTCTATCAGGCCGAGCGTCTGCGGGGACCACGCCATGCTGTTCATCGTCGTGTCACGTCTGTAGAGGTCGTCGTATATCGTGACATCTGGGCCAAAGCTCACGGCAAAACCCTTATACCCGGGCCCGGCCTTCCTCTCCGTGCGCGCGAACGCTACCTCGCACTTCTTGCCGTCTATCTCAAGCAGGAAAACAGGAAAAGAGCTGCCTACCTTCTTAGCCTCGGGGAACTTCGCGACGAACGATGCCTCGTCTATCCCGCATATCACATAATCCTTGTCGTAGGGCGTGCGCCCCATAAACATATCCCTGACCCATCCCCCGGCGACGTAGGGCGTAGCGCCTATATCGTTGAGCTCTTTCAAAAATTTTTTCTCATCCAAACGCAGCACCTCCGCTCACGGCGCAAGCCGCCGCGATATATAAATATAGGGGAGACGGCAAGCTCGGCGCCGTCCCCCCAGCGGTCCGCGACCTTGGTTTAACTACTTCTCCATTATCTCTTTTTCTTTTTCAGCCTGCATCTCATCGACCTTCTTTATAAAAGAATCGGTGAGATCCTGTGCCTCTTTCTGGTATTTCTTGAGGTCGTCCTCGGTTATCTTACCCTCTTTTTCCATCTTCTTAAGGCCCTCCACGGCGTCGCGGCGAATGTTGCGTATAGCCACGCGCGCCTCCTCCGCCGTCTTGCTCACGATCTTTGAGAGTTCTACGCGCCGGGCCTGTGTGAGTTCGGGCATGTTGAGGCGTATGCATTCGCCGTCGTTCTGGGGATTGATGCCGAGGGGGGAGCTCTGAATGGCCTTCTCGATGGCCTTCATGGCCGACTTGTCCCATGGCGTTATGACTATCTGCCTGGCTTCAGGCACGCTGACCGTCCCCATGTTCTTTATGGGGGTCAAAGTCCCAAAATAGTCGACCTTGATGTCCTCCACGAGGGCAGGGTGCGCACGTCCCGTGCGGATGCCCTGCAATGTCCCCTTAAGGTGCTCCAGCGTCTTTTCACTGCGGGTCTTGAGGTCTTTGATCAAATTCTGAGGCACGCAGATCACTCCTTATATTTCATATTCGGCGCCCTGGCGGGCGCCGTTTCAATCGTTGACTATGGAGCCGATGTCCTCGCCGTCGATGAGGAGCCTCCGGAGGTTGCCCTTCTTCAGCACGTCAAAGACTATTATAGGGATATTGTTTTCCTGGCACAGGGAGAACGCCGCGGCGTCCATGACCTTAAGCCGCATGCCTATGGCGTCCATGTATGACAGTTTCGGCATGAGCTTGGCGTCGGGAAACTTAACCGGATCCATACTATATATACCATCGACCTTCGTAGCTTTCAATACGCAATCGGCGCCGATTTCCGACGCCCTGAGGGCCGCGGTCGTATCCGTCGAAAAATATGGCGAGCCCGTGCCCGCCGCAAATATAACTATGCGCCCCTTTTCGAGGTGCCGTATGGCGCGGCGCCTTATTACAGTCTCGGCTATCTGCCTCATCTCTATCGCCGACTGAACGCGCGTCGGCTGTCCGAGCCTCTCAAGCGCGTCCTGCAGCGCCAGCGCGTTTATCACTGTGCCAAGCATTCCCATATAGTCCGCCTGGGCCCTTTCGACGCGCACAGTCTGAGCCCCCCTGATTATATTGCCTCCGCCTACGACCATCGATATCTGTACGCCTTCTTGCGCCACCTCTACTATCTGCTCGCATATATCGTCTATGGCGTCATAGTCAAGGCCAAACTCCAGCTTGCCGGCCAGAACTTCGCCTGAAAGCTTAAGCAGTACCCTTTTATACTTCCGCTGCATCCAAACTCACACCCTTCGGCTGGGAATAAAGCACAAGGTCAGAAAAAAGCGGGGGAAAAATCCCCCGCTTCAACGCAAACAGTCTTCCTAAGACTCTATCATGAAACGTGCGAAGCGGCGCACCACAATGTTCTCGCCCATTTTCGCTATGTTCTCGATGATAAGATCATTTATTTTTTTATCAGGGTCACGGATATATCTCTGCTCAAGCAGGCAGTTCTCCTCGTAGAATTTATTCAGGCGCCCTTCCGCTATCTTGTCCAGCATCTTCTCGGGCTTGCCCTCTTCGCGCGCCTGGGCCTTTATGACCTCGGCCTCGTGTTCCACGACCTCGGCCGGCACATCCTCACGCCTTATGTACGAAGGGTTTGAGGCGGCTATCTGCATGGCTATCTCATGCCCAAGAGTCCTGAACTCCTCTGTGCGCGCCACAAAATCCGTCTCGCAGCTCAGCTCAAGCAACACGCCGAGCTTAGCGTTGCTGTGTATGTAGCTGAATACCATACCCTGCGAAGCGTTGCGGTCCGCCTTCTTGGCAGCTTTCGCCAACCCCTTCTCGCGCAGGTAATCAACCGCTTTATCGATATCGCCGCCGCATTCCACCAATGCCTTCTTGCAATCCATCATGCCGGCGGAAGTACGCGCGCGCAGTTCCGATACAAGTGCCGCAGTTATATCAGCCATCGTCAGTTAGCCTCCTTCCAGCCTTTCTGTCCCTCTATTATCTTTGTGGTTACCTTATCGCTCTCCTCGACAAAGGCGTCCACGAACTCAGGGACAGCGGCGGAATCCACGGGCTCCTGCGGCGCCGCTTCCTCAGCCTCTTCGCGTATCTCCCCGACCTTCGCGTCCTGCCCCTGGCGCCCCTCTATATAGGCGCTCGACATAAGGCCGACCACCAGCTCAATTGCACGGATGGCGTCGTCGTTGCCTGGGATGGGATAATCGATGAGATCCGGGTCGCAGTTCGTATCGACGATGGCAACAACAGGAACGCCGAGCTTACGCGCCTCAAGCACCGCAATGGTCTCGCGCCTTGGGTCGATAACGAAAAGCGCGTCCGGGATATCCTTCATGTCCTTGATGCCAGAAAGATATTTCTCCAGCTTGTCGCGCTCCTTGCGCAGCTTGACTATCTCCTTCTTGGGATACCTGTTGATAGTGCCGTCGTTTTCCATGGCCTGGAGCTCAATCATGCGGTTCACGCGCCGTCTTATGGTAGCGAAGTTGGTTAGCAGGCCGCCGAGCCAGCGCTGGTTGATGTAGTACTGCCCCGCCTTCAGCGCCTCGTCGCGTATCGGGTCCTGAGCCTGGCGCTTTGTCCCTACGAAGAGCAGCGTACCGCCGGATTTTGCCACCTCGCGCACGAAATCATACGCTTTTTCGAGCCCTTTGACGGTCTTCTGAAGGTCGATGATGTAGATCCCGTTACGCTCGGTGAAGATGTAAGGCTTCATCTTCGGATTCCAGCGCCTGGTCTGGTGCCCAAAGTGGACGCCGCACTCAAGCAGCTGTTTCATGCTGACTACTCCCATTTAAAATCCCTCCTGTTTTTTTCCTCCGGACGGGTCATCCCGCGAAAATACCGCATGCGGCAACTTTTTCGCAGTCTCCGTCCGTGTGTGATGACACCGTTTTTTAGTATAGCATGGATATGCCGCAAAACGCAACTGAGCGTCAGCCAAGAAGCATGCCCAAAAGCCCCGAAGAGCGAAACTCGCTGCCGGTAAACGTATCGACCGCGCGTTCGCCCTTTATGGCATACACTCGCCAAACCAGGCTTGCCGACTCTTCGCGGACCATGACGTTTCTGTTCTTGAAGGCCTTGCGCCAGCTTCTGCACTCAAAAGGCACGGCGCCGGCCTCGGCGATGAACGCCGCGGCCGCCGCGCTTATCTTAAGCGGAAGGCGCTCTACGGGCACGCCGCCGGGCGCAAAACCGCCAAAACACGGGACGACGTTTTTCTCGTCCACAAGCAGCGTACGCCCATCATAACCGTCGACTATGACCGTCTGAAACAGATACCTCGGGCGGCTCATGATGCCGCGCTCAAGCACCTCGACGGGGAATATGTAGGACGGCGAAAAAACAAGCCCGTCCGCAGGAATCGGGTCTTCCTTAAACGGCAGATAACCTGACGGCTGCTCGCCTATGGCCACCGGCCCTCACCCCCAGTTTGAGGAATATCGCCCGCTCGGCAAACCCGCAACTTGCTACAAAGCAAAAAAGTACGCGCCGCCTGCGGCAAAAAGTGCTTTTGGCGGGGGGCCCAGCGCTCCCATGGCACCCGAAAGGCATCGCTTACCGCTGCTTCCTTCCGGACCTGACGGGGTTCACGGGCTTTCGCCGCATGGGACTGGGCCTCCCGCGAAAAACACTCGGATGACGTAATCGCGTCTGTGCGCTTATAATACAGATGGCGGTAAATGGCGTGCCTGTCGGGATTCGAACCCGAGACCTTCGGCTCCGGAGGCCGACACTCTATCCAGCTGAGCTACAGGCACAGTTCCTCAAACAGAAGGATTATAACACATCACGAACGGAGCTGCCACAACAGATGGACGACATAGCATTCATGCGCGCGGCGCTGGATGAGGCCAGGGCCGCTGTTTGCGAGGGCGAAATACCGGTAGGGGCCGTCGTCGTAAAGGACGGATTGATAATAGGCAGCGGACACAACAGAAGGCTGGCCGACGGCTCGCCGTTTGCGCACGCGGAGATGGCGGCCATGGAGCGGGCCGCGCAAAAGCTCAAACGCTGGCGCTTTGACGAATGCGCCCTCTACGTAACGCTTGAGCCATGCGCCATGTGCGCCGGGGCCATTGTGCAGTGCCGCGTCGGCAGGCTCGTATACGGCGCGCCGGACCCAAGGGCCGGGGCGGTTGGGTCCCTTTACGACATACCGGGCGACAGCAGGATATGCCACAGATGCGAAGTCAGGCGCGGCGTCTTGGAACAGCAGTGCGCCAAACTGCTGGGCGACTTCTTCATCTCGAGGCGCAAAGCGCGCTCAAATCAAGCCTGACGCGGCCTCGGCCAAACCGCGGCTAAAGCCGCGTTTGGCGGCGTAAGCCGTCAATTCCGCGATTTTGACATAAACAGCCAAATGAGCTATAATCCGCTCCGTCAGTTTGTTGGACGACGCGGAGGGGTGGCCGAGCGGTCGAAGGCGGGCGACTCGAAATCGTCTTGGCGGTGCTGAGCCGTCACGTGGGTTCAAATCCCACCCTCTCCGCCATAAGGACAAAAGAGCAATCTGACACGTTCGGCGCGGAGAGGTGGCTGAGTGGTCGAAGGCGCTCGCCTGGAAAGTGAGTGAACGGCTTATCCCCGTTCCAAGGGTTCAAATCCCTTCCTCTCCGCCATTTTCATATGGCAGGCTTTTTCGGACATCCCCGACAGAGAACAATCAAATAAAACCATACGCGCGCACCAAATCAGGCGCGCCAAGAGCGGCGCGCCTGATTTGGTGAGATAAGCCGCATATCGGTATTTGCCGCTGAGGCCTCCTTGCCGCGAGCCCTACTGCTTTGCCAGCTCGTCGAGGCGGGACTGTATCATTGATATCTCGTCGTCTATCGTCTTCATCTGTTTTTCAAGGTCCGCCCTGTCCTTGCGCAGCTTCTCAAGCCGCTTGAGCAGCCTGTCAGTCTCATAGCGCGCGGCCGTCTTGCCCTGGTAGAGCTTTGACGGGTCGTCGTTTGCGACGTCCCAGATGAACACGATCTCAGAGCCGTCAGTGAGCGGGCTTATGGACGGACTGAACTCAAGCCTCACGCTCTTCACCCCTTTAAGAAGGTCCTTGCCCGTCTTCTCGTCATACCTCGGGAAGTAGACGAGCCCCTCTTTCTTGCCCTGGAACCTGAAGTTAAAGCGCTTGTCGTAGTCCACGGGCTTGTAGAGCTTGTTGCCTATCCGAAGCTTCACCATTATGTCAAACGGCCCAAGGTACATGGTGGGGCCATTGTTGATGAACTCTATCTGGATGGGTATCATCTCGTTCAGGCGAAGGGCCCCCAGGAAGTTGTATTTATAGTCCTCGGCCTCGGACTGAGTCCACATGTTGGCCTCGGACTCTTTCTGTATCAGCGCCTCTATGAACTCAGCCGAGTAGTAAGTGGCCCTGACCTCAAGGTTGGCGCCGTCCTCGTCGACTATCTTCCGGCTCTTGGTCCAACGCTGCAGCACCTGATCAAAAGACGCGGCATACGCCGGCGCGGCCTGGGCTCCAAGTGTAAAAAACATCGCAAACAGCAACACCGCACATAGCATTCGTTTCAAAGTCACACTGCCCCTTTCATACGCTAAAAACTCATACGCTATTATATCAAAACAGGCGGCATTATCGCAGGAACAAGATGGCGCAAAAAGCGTATAAAGGCGCAAAAGCGGGCACAAAAAAAACGAGGCCGCGATGGCCTCGTTTTTTTGTGTTTGTTAATTAGAAGTTGACTGTCGTGCGGAAGCGAACTACGCTCTCCTTGTCGGTTACGCCACCGTTGTTCAGTGTGACGCTGTTGCCGTGGTCGACTTCGGCGTAGCAAAGCTCGAAGTTGATGGCCGGCGTGTACTGATAGCCTACGCCGATGCCCCACTCTGTGCCGTCGTCTACGTTAGCTGTATCGAAGTCGATGTTAGCATAGCGCAGGAACGTGCTCCACTTGTCGTTCCACTTCTGCTCCGCCTTCGCGAACAGCCACTTGCTCGTGCCGCCGTTCCTTGTGAAGTTGGCGGCGATGAAGTCCGACGCAGTGCCGCCAAGCGAGTAGCGGTCCATTATCGTATCCCACATCGTGTTGTCCTGCTCGGAGTACTCAATCCACAAAGAGGTGAACTTAAGAGCGTCCTGCTTGACGTCGACTATCGCCTTCCACGCGGTCGGGCTGTCCTCGATGGCAGCCTGCGGGACGTTCGCACCGAGGTCCTGGAAGTAGTACATGCCTTTCAGGGCTATGCTCGGAGTGAAGCTGAAGCCCGCGTACACGGCGTACGTGTTCACGTCGTTATCTGCAACTGAGCCGTTGGCGTCCTCCTGCATCCAGTAGCCCGTGGCGCCAGCGAAGAACTTCTCGTTGGGCTGGAAGTGAAGGTCAAGAGCGTACGTCATAATCTCGGTGCCGGTGATTGCCCCGAAAACAGGATCAACTATCACACCCGTATCAGCGGCGTTGTCGTTGCGGCCAACAACGGCCGTAGCCGTCATCATGCCCCACGTCTTCTTAAAGCGGAAACCGTCGACGCGGAAGTCGCCGAAGAGAGCATCGTTGTCGATGTAGTAGCCGTAGTCGTCCTCAAAGTCAACCGAGAAGCGGCCCACGCGGAAAGCGATGTCGTACGGGAGCTTCGTGT
>Ga0302251_1001221_pt1 | contig 16848 bp, 15 predicted proteins | sample AAG_RA_Gln_MG_FD_193534 | JGI IMG/M metagenome (GOLD analysis project Ga0302251, IMG submission 193534) | Enriched activated sludge microbial communities from anaerobic digester in WTTP, New Holstein, Wisconsin, United States - AAG_RA_Gln | ecosystem: Engineered > Bioreactor > Anaerobic >...
GGCGGTGCAGGTCCTCCGTGTCCAGCACGATTGTGACCGGCCCGTCGTTATGGATCTCGACCTGCATCATCGCCCCAAAGACGCCGGTTTGCGTCGGCACCCCGGCGGCCCGCAGCGCCTGGACAAAGTGCTCCACCAAAGGTTCGGCTATCTCGGGGCGGCCGGCGTCGCTGAAGGAGGGCCGGCGCCCGCGGCGGCAGTCGGCATAGAGGGTAAACTGCGAGACGACCAGCGCCTCCCCCTCTACGTCGAGGATGGATCGGTTAAAGTAGCCGGCGGCGTCGCGAAAAATGCGCAGTTGGGCGATCTTGACGGCCAGATCCTCGGCCTCGGCCGGGGAGTCTTGCTCGCCCACCCCGAGGAGGATGCACAGCCCGGGCCCGATACGGGCCACCGCCTCGCCCTCGACCTCGACGGCAGTCTGGGTGACACGTTGGACGACGGCACGCATGGCCTCAGCCCCGTTCAAACGCCGCCAAAGTAGCGCAGCGCCAGGCGGATGCGCTCTTCCAGCGGCTGGCCCCGGGCCTCCGGCGGCAGCCCCGCCACCGCGGCGCGGGCCTCGGCCGTCGTGTACCCCAGGCTCGTCAGCACATCCACCAGCTCGGCCTGCTCGGGCGAGAGCGCCGGCCCCCCGGAGAGGCCCAGCCGCCCCAGGTCGATCCGCCCCTTGAGCTCCAGGATCAGCCGGCTGGCCGTCTTGCGCCCGATGCCCGGCACCCGCATGAGCACCTCCACGTCCTCCTGCGCGATGGCCATCCGCAGTGTCTCAGGGGAGGTGGACGACAGCAGCGTCAGCGCCGAACGGGGGCCGATCCCGGTCACCCCCAGGAGCAGATCGAACAGCTCCAGCTGCTCGGGGGTGGCAAACCCGTAGAGGGCAATCGCGTCGTCGCGGACGGCGAGGTGTGTGTACAGGCGCACCGTCTCGCCGACGTCGCCGAGCTCGTCCAGGACCGAGGCCGGCACATGCACGCGAAAGCCGATCCCTCCAACCTGGACGATTGCCCAATCCGTTCCCTTGGCGTGTAGCTCACCGTGCAGCAGTGCGATCATGGCCGTTCTCAGTTGTCACTTTTCAGCCGTTGGGGGCCGGGCAGCGAGCGCAGACATACTGCACCCGGAAGAGATTATACGGGATCGGCGCGCCGCTGTCAACCGCAGCGCCGCTGTTTGACCGCCCCTGTACCCTATGGTACAATGCCCGTCGTGGCAAACGCGCGAGGGCAACGGCGATGGAAGCGTACTACCTGGGTTTCAACCTGACCCCGGGCATCGGCCCGGTCCGCCTGCGGCGGCTGCTGGAATATTTCGGCAACCCCGAACGGGCCTGGACCGCCTCGCCGGCCGAGCTGCGCGCGGCCGGCCTCGACGAAACGTGCGTCGCCAACCTGGTCGCCACCCGCGCCCGCGTCTCGCTCCCCGACGAGCTGGCCCGCATCCGCAAGCTGGGCGTGACCCTGCTGACTTGGGATCACCCCTCCTATCCCGAACGCCTCCGCCACATCTATGCCCCGCCGCCGCTGCTCTATGCGCGCGGCACCCTCCTCCCCAACGAGCCGGCCGTGGCTATCGTGGGCACCCGCCAGGCCACCCCGTACGGCCGCGAGGTCGCCCGCCGCCTGGCCCAGGAGCTGGCCCGCAACGGCGTGACCGTGGTCAGCGGCCTGGCCCTCGGCATCGACACCGAGGCCCACCAGGGCGCGCTCGCCGGCGGGGGCCGAACCATCGCCGTGCTGGCCTGCGGCGTGGAGCAGCCCTACCCCCTCCGCAATCGCGAACTGGCCGCCAGGATCGTCGACCACGGCGCGCTCGTCTCCGACTATCCGCCCGGCACGGCCCCGGAGCCGCGCAACTTTCCCCCCCGCAACCGCATCATCAGCGGGCTGAGCCTGGGGGTGGTCGTCGTGGAGGCCGGGGCACGCAGCGGCGCGCTGATCACCTGTGACTTTGCCGCCGAGCAGGGCCGCGATGTCCTGGCCGTGCCGGGCTCGATCCTCTCACCGGCCAGCCGCGGCTGCCACGACCTGCTTGCCCAAGGCGCCCGCCTCGTCCGCGGCGTCGAGGACATTCTGGACGAGCTGCACCTGGCCCAGGCCGCGGCCCACGAGGAGGCCCGACGGATCGTCCTGGAAGACCCCGTCGAGGCAACGGTGCTCGAATCGCTGGGCCCGGAACCGCTGTACGTCGACGATCTCGGCCGCACCTGCGGCCTGCCGGCGGCTACCCTGGCCAGCACCCTCACGATCCTGGAGCTCAAGGGGTTGGTGCGGCACGTCGGCGGAATGCACTATGTGCGGACCTGTTGATCGCTCCCGACCCGGCCGGCTGTGTAGGGATGTTTGATCTCTACCGCTTGCGCAGCGTGGACACCTAGAGGCAAGACCATGTCCGAACCCAAACCGTGGCACTGCAAGGAATGCGGGGCAACCCTCGGCTGGCAGGACGACAACGGGCTCAGCGTGGACCCCACGGCCATCGAGCGCTTCACCGTGCCCACCCGGACCGAAGAGATCTGGGTGACCTGTGGGCTCTGTGGCGCAGTGCAGATCTGGCGTGCCCGCGCGGAGCTGCAGCCGACCCTCGGCGGAAAATGGCGCAAGCAGGAGCGGCCTGGTTAACCGGGGCCGGCCGGCCGTCAGTCCTGCCGGTCGATGTACTGCACAAACTCCCGCGCCGCAAGCGGCGCCGCGGGGCCATACCCCAGGAAGAGCGGCATCCGCCAGGGGTAATCCGCGTCCTGAGGGAAGCGGCCCTCCACCCCCAACACGTGCCCCTGGCCGGTGAGCGCGCTGAACGGCACGACGCCGATTCCCCCCGGGTCGGCGGCCACCGCCCGCAGCAGGGATGGAGCGGTGGCGCAGACGATGGCCTGCGGCGCCAGCCGCTCGCCGGCCATCACGGCATCCTCGAGGTACCGGACTACCCCCGACGAAGCGGGCAGGAGATAGACCTGCACAGGGCCGGCCGGCCCCCCGATCTCGGCCCAGTCCCCCACCCGGCCGGCCAACAGCTGCGCCAGGACCGCGGCCGAAAGCGAGTCCACACCCTTCCCCGCGTGGATCACCACCGCCACCGGCTCGTCGGCGACGACCGTGCCCGTGAGCACCCCCTCGTAGTAGGGCAGCGGCTCCTGATCAAGCGCGGCGATGTCGACGCTGCCGCCGGCAACCAGCTCCTGCACGCGGGCCAGGGTGTCGCTGCGCACCTCCACGACCACCCCGGGATGGTTCTTCTCGTAGCGGCCCACCCACGCCCGCAGGCGCGTCTCCGCGCCGGGCACCGTGGCCGCGGTGAGGTGGACCGCCGCGAGGGGGCTCGGCGCCGCGGCGGGCGGCGCGCTCGTGGGAGCGCAGGCCGCGGCCAACAGAAGGAACAGGAGCAGCACGCCGCCGCGGCGGCCCGCGCCAGAGCGGGCGCCAGGGCCAGGCCGCGCCGCCTGGGAGCCCCCAACGCCAGCACGGCGGGGAGCAAAGGACTGGGCCAACGACAGAACAGCGGGAAAACAAGATCGCATGCCGGCTCCTGCGAGGCGCTTTCTTCGCCCCACACTATAGCATAGGCCGCGAGCACGGTCAAATGCCGCCGCAGGGGGAATCCGGCATCCGCCGCCCGAAATGTGTGCTGCCCCACTTTGCCAACTCCCCATGCCTGTGCTATAATCGCTGCGGCCCATGGGCTGGACGGCACAGCACGATCTTCCCGGGGCTGCAACTTGCGCTGCAAACCGATCGTTGATCGCTGAGCATACTGAGGTTTCCATGGCCCACCAGGGTGAGTTCGAGCAGTTTCCCTTTATGTCTTTCGACGACGACTTTGACGAGGACGAGTTCATCGTGCCCGAGAGCGAGGACGTTATCCTCGAGCTGCCGCTGATCCCGCTCCTCGATACCGTCGTCTTTCCCCACATGGTCGCCCCGCTCTTTGTCGGGCGAGAACATTCGCTCAAGGCGCTGGACGAGGCCCTCGAAGGCGACCGCACCGTGCTGCTCGTCGCGCAGAAAGAGCCGGTCGAGGAAGACTTTCCCAGCAGCATGCTCTACGGCATCGGCACCGAGGCCGTCGTCGGCCGCGTCCTGCGCATGCCCGACGGCTCCACCAGCATGCTCGTCCAGGGACAGCGCCGCCTGCGCATCAGCGAGTTTCTCCAGGAGCAGCCCCACTTCCGGGCGCGCGTCGTCCCCCTCTACGAGGAAGAGCCGGAGGATGAAGAGGACTCGCTCGCGACCGAGGCCCTGATGCGGGCCGTCCTGGCCCTCTTTGAAAAGACCGTCAAGTTCAGCCGCAACCTGCCCGACGACGCCTACGTCGCCGCACTGAACATCGAGGACCCCGGCGCCCTGGCCGATTTCATCGCCTCCACCGTCCCCTTCCCGGTTGAAAAGCGCCAGACGATCCTCGAGGCGATCGCCCCGATGGAGCGGCTGCAAAAGATGGCCATCTTCCTGGCCCAGGAGCTCGACGTCCTGGAGCTCGAGAACAAGATCCACACCGAGGTCCAGAAAGAGGTCGACCGCAGCCAACGCGAATACTTTCTGCGGGAACAGATGAAGGCCATCCAGCGCGAGCTGGGCCAGGAAGACCCCCTCTCCCAGGAGGTCAACGAGCTCCGCGAAAAGATCGCCGCTCGTACCATGCCGCCGGCCGTGGTCAAAAAGGCCGAGGAAGAGCTCTCCCGCCTGGCGCTCATGAACATCGCCGCGCCGGAAGTCTCCGTCATCCGCACCTACCTGGACTGGCTCATCGCCCTCCCCTGGACGGAGCGCACGGAGGACTGCCTGGACCTGATCGAGGCCGCCCAGGTGTTGGAGCGCAACCACTATGGCCTGCCCAAGGTCAAGGAGCGCATCCTCGAGTTCATGGCCGTGCGCAAGCTGGCTCCTGAAAAGATGAAGAGCCCGATCCTCTGCTTCATCGGTCCCCCTGGCGTGGGCAAGACCTCGCTGGGGCGCTCGATCGCCGAGGCGCTGGGGCGCAAGTTTGTACGCATCTCGCTTGGTGGGGTCCACGACGAGGCCGAGATCCGCGGGCACCGCCGCACCTACATCGGCGCCCTCCCCGGCCGCATCCTCCAGACGATGCGCCAGGCCGCGACGGTCAACCCCGTCTTTATGATGGACGAGGTCGACAAGATCGGCAGCGACTTTCGCGGCGACCCCTCGGCCGCCCTCCTGGAAGTGCTCGACCCGGAGCTGAACAACGAGTTCTCCGACCACTACCTGGAGGTCTCGTACGACCTCTCCGGCGTGCTCTTTATCACCACGGGTAACCTGGTCGATCCCATCCCGCCGGCCCTGCGCGACCGCATGGAGCTCATCGAGCTCCCCGGGTACACCGAGGACGAAAAGCTCGAGATCGCCCGGCGCTTCCTCGTGCCGAAGCAGCTGGAACAGAACGGCCTGACCCCCGAGCTGCTGCACCTGACGGAGGCCGCGCTGCGCCAGATGATCCGCATCTATACCTACGAGGCCGGCGTCCGCAACCTGGAGCGCAGTATCGGCTCGATCTGCCGCAAGATGGCGCGCGCCATCGCCGAGGGGCGGCATCCCCACCGCACCGTCGGGCCGCGGGCGCTGCACCGCTACCTCGGCCCGCCCCGCTTCGCCTACGGCAAGATCGAGGCCGAAGACCAGGTCGGCGTCGCCACGGGCGTCGCCGTGACCGACGCCGGTGGCGACATCATGTCGGTCGAGGTCAACGTCATGGAGGGCAAGGGCAACCTGACCCTCACCGGCCAACTGGGCGACGTGATGCAGGAATCGGCCCAGGCGGCCCTGACCTATGCCCGCTCCAACGCCGCGCAGCTGGGGATCGAGGTCAAGCGTTTCGAGCAGCTGGATATCCACATCCACATCCCCGAGGGCGCCGTCCCCAAGGACGGGCCGTCGGCCGGCATCTCGATCGCCTCGGCGCTGATTTCGGCCCTCACCCAGCGGCCCGTCCGCCGGGATGTCGTCCTGACCGGCGAGATCACCCTGCGCGGACGCATCCTGCCCATCGGGGGGGTCAAGGAAAAGGCCCTGGCCACCCACCGGGCGGGCATCCGCAACTTGCTCATGCCGAAGAAGAACGAGCCCGACCTGGAAGAGATCCCGCGCAACGTCCTCCGCCACCTCGACATCACCCTCGTCGACCGCATGGAGGAGGTCCTGCCGATTGTCTTGGGCGGCGGCGAACGCCCGCCCCTGGACACGCGGAAGGGCAAGGGCGGGATGTAGGGGCGGCCCGATCGCGCCGAGACCATGGACCCACAGCCCAACACCGAACTGGAGCGTATCCTGGAAAAGGCCTGGCAGATCCGCCAGGCCCATTTTCCACCCCTCCTGGGGGCCGACAACCCGCGGCGGACGCGGGCCGTCAGCCTGACAGGGACGGCCTGCGCGCTGGATTGCGCCCACTGCGGCCGGCACTACCTGGGGGCCATGCTGCCGGCCGCGGCGTTGACCCCGGCCGATCCGCGGCTGGCCGGCGCGGCCAGCCTGCTCGTCTCCGGCGGGTGCGACGAGCGGGGCCGTGTCCCTATCACGGCACACCGCGCGCGCGTCGCCGCACTGCGCGCCGGCCGGCGCCTTAACTGGCACACCGGGCTGGTGGACGAAGACGACGTCCGCTCCCTAACCGGCCTGGCCGACGTCGTCTCCTTTGACCTGGTGGGCGACGACGCGACGATCGCCGAGGTCTATGGGCTGCCGGCGACGGTCGCCGACTACCGCGCCGCCTACCGCTTGCTGCGGCAGCACCTGCCGGTCGTACCCCACATTACCATCGGCCTGCGCGGCGGGCAGCTGTCGGGCGAGCACGAGGCGCTGCGCATCGTGCAGGAAGAGGGGGCCGCGGCGGTGGTCTTCCTCGTCCTGATCCCCACCGCCGGCACGCGCTATGCCGGCCGCACCCCCCCACCGCTGGCGGAGGTGGCGCGCTTCCTGGCCGAGGCGCGCCTGGCCCTCCCGCACACCCCGCTCCTGCTCGGCTGCATGCGCCCCGGCGGCGCCTACCGCCGGGCACTGGACCCGCTGGCCGTCCGCGCCGGGGTCAACCGCATCGTCAAGCCCGCGCGGGCGGCCCTGGAACTGGCCCGCCAACTGGGCCTGGCGATCGAGCCGGGCGAGGAATGCTGTGCGCTGCGCGTGGACTGGGCTGACCCCTCCGCGATCCGTGTCTCGGCCGGCACCGAGACCGTCCTGGGCCTGCGCCGGCGCCCGCTGCAGGCCGCGCCGACGACGGCCTACCTGATGCTGGACGGCGGCGGCTGCGCCATGGCCTGCGCCTTTTGCGCCCAGGCCCGCGGCAGCACGGCCCGCGCCGACGCCCTCTCGCGCGTGGTGTGGCCGGCCTACCCCACCGCGGCCGTGGTCGAGGCCCTGCGGGACAGCGCGGCCGGGCCGCCCGCGCAGGGCGTCCCCGCCGCCGCGGCCGAACCGGCCGGCCCAGGCGCCCCCCCGCCCCCGCTGCAGCGCGTCTGCTTCCAGGTGACGGTGCATCGCGGCGCGCAGCAAGAGGTCCAGGCCGCCGTACGCTCCCTCCGCCAGGCCACCGGCCGGCCCATCTCGGTGGCCATCCGGCCGGCCGATGCCGCTGCCATCGGCACGCTCCTCACGAGCGGCGTCGACGCCGTCGGGCTGGGGCTGGATTGCGCGACGGAAGAGGTCTACCGCGCCATCAAAGGGGCCGGCTGGCCCCGGATGATCGCCCTGGTGGAAGAGGCCTGCCGGCGCTTTCCCGGCCGCATCCGCGTGCACCTGATGGTGGGGTTGGGCGAGACGGAAGAGGAGCTATGCCGCACGATGGAGCGAATCTATAACTGGGGTGGGGCCGTCGGCCTCTTTGCCTTTATGCCGGTGCGTGGAACCCCCTTGCAGGGCCGGCCCCAGCCGCCGCTCGCTGTCTACCGCCGCATGCAGGCGGCGCGTTTCTTGCTGGACCGGCGCCTGGCGCGGGCCGAGCAGTTCCGCTTTGACGCCGCCGGCCGGCTCACCGCCCTCGGCCGGCCCGACTGGCGCGCCCTCCTGGCCGACGGCGCCGCCTTTCGCACCTCGGGCTGCCCGGGGTGCAACCGTCCCTTTTACAACGAGCGGCCCGGCGGGGTGATGTACAACTACCCCACCGCCCTGGGCGCGGCCGAGGCCGAGCGCGCCCTCCAGGAGCTGGAGCTCGACTAGGGTCAGGCCCCCTTCCAGGCGGGCGCTAGGCGGCAGGCAGCTCCAACTGCGCAAGTACCCTCCGGGCAAACTCCCTGGCCTTTTCCATATCTTGCTCGTTCGGGTGTTTGCTCACTTCGGCGATGTACTCCGCCCACTCATCCTCCGCCGTCACGATCGCGCTGTGGATGAAAGCGGCGATGGGCGGCGAGGGCGCCCCCTGGCAACTAAAGTATCCGCACCACGCGATATCCTTCTCGCGGGCCGCCTGCTCAAACGATTCTTCGCATCTCCCCGCCCACTCGGCATACACGGCTCGCTGCCGTTCTCCTCCCTCTGGCGTGTACGTCGCGTGGGTCACGAAACCGGCCAGCTTGAACGGAGGCGACTGCGGTAGCGCGGCGAGAATCCTCTTCACCGGCCTGGCCAGGTCTGTATCGTGGCACGCCGAGCCCATAAAGACCAGGTCGTAGCCCAGCAGTACGTCTGCCGTAATCTCGTCGCTGCGTTTCAACTCGGCCGTATGCCCTCGCGACATCAGCTCCCGATAGATCGCTTCGGCGATCTTGGCTGTGTTGCCAGTTTGCGTCAAGTACGTCACCAGGACCTTCAACCGTCACCTCCTGGCGAGCCCGGCTCGCGGTGATTCAGCCATAGACACGCGCGTCAACCTCTACCTATCCACTCGAGCCTTGTTTCACGTTCTCTTTTGCCGGTATCCAAACGATTGTCTGCGCAATCAGATCATGGATACTCTGCCGACGTTCGTTCAGAAACATTGCTAGGAGATAGATCCCGATCACTGCATAAACGACCACAATCCCCGCTCGCAACCTGGGCTGCGGATCCCACCACATCGGAATCGGCAGCATGAGCGATAGGTGGGTCAGTTCCCAGGGAATCAACTTGATGATTGTTCGCAGGATTGCTCGCCCGAAACCTATTCTGTCACCATGTAGGTTCGTCACCCGCAAGCCCAACAACCGTTTTCCAAGTGTGGCCTGGCGAGACGAGCTTTCGGCCAGTGCAAAGTAGAGCCAGACTGGCAAAGAGATACTGAGGAATACCCACAACTCGATTTGCGCACCAGTTCGCAGGAGGCGGTAAGGAAAGCCGCGGCCTACCAGATAGAGAATTCCTTGCAGAGGGACCAGTACGCTGAACAAGAGAACGTAGTCAACTAGGTAAGCAAGGATGCGCCGCCAAATACTGGTAGGGGCTTTTTCAATGGCTGTCATGTGGTATCCTTCGCCGCTCGTACATCCGGCCGGCGGTGGTGAGAGAGCGTGGCATGTCACGATCCCCGGCCTGCACCCCAGGGATGGATGGCACAAACCAAAGTCAGGAAAGACAGGGCGGTCGGACTCGCTAAATCGAGTACTCCCTTCGTACACGAGCAGGTCGATCTCCCTGTCTGTGGCGGCGATCTGCCGCTCCAGACGGGCGCGCTCGTCAGGGGCGTCAAAGCCGCGCTCCGGAAAAGAAACCACTCCAGTCGTGCTCGTCCGGCTCGTTCAGCACGAGACACACGTCGACCCCGTAGGGGCTCTCCAGGTAGACCCAGATATTCCTGAACTCGGGATCGTCGAGGGCTTCGGGGAAGAGCCGCGTCAGCTCCTCGTAGCTGGCGTTCACCTGCACGTCGAGCTGGACGAGAGGTGTCGAAGCCGTACCGAACGACACGAGTTCGAACTTGGGCCTCCTGGCCCGGGTATAGTCCACCGGCTTGCGCCGGGCAATCTCGTCCCTGTCGCCGGGGATGATAAAATCCCAGGGCTCGCCACTGGGGAAGCGGTGGTACAGGCAGCGCGCGGCGAGCCTGTCCCGTAGACAGAGGATCTGCGGGTGCAGGCCGTCGCGAAACCAGGGCAGGTTGATGCCCACGTGGTCGATGCCCACCAGCCTGATGCCCGCGTCGACGAGCCGGCGGTCGGCCACCGTGATGCCCAGGTGCGCATAGGAGTGCGGGCTGGCCCTGGTCAACCCGGTCGTGTTCTCCACCCCGACCGAGATGCCCTCCCCGCCGACCAGGAGAAAATCGGCCCGCACGCCCGCCCCCCCGGGCGCGAAATCCAGAAACAGCCGCGGATAAAAGGCGGGGTCCGAGCCGGCCAGCCCCAACAGGCCATCTTCTTCCCGACCCAGCCCGTGGAGGAGCGCCGCCAGCCGGCCGGAAAAGGCCGTGTCCAGCACGGGGAACCTGACGACCACGCTCTCCAGCAAGTCCGCCATCATCGCCGCGCTCCTCCTGGTCTCCTTCACGCCGCTATTCCCAGAATCTCAGCGCGGGGCCGCTGGCCTCTATCACGGCGCTTGCCGGGACGGCATTCCCCGGCAAGACCTCGTGCCGTCAGCGAGCCGATTTCTTGGTCTTGGGGCGCGCCGCGCGCGGCCTGGGCTTGGGCTTGGGATGGTACTGCCATTCGGGGGCGCCCGTCTCCGCCAGCCGCGCGATCTCGTCGACGATCTGGAAGGTGGAATCGGGGCGGCCCAGCTCGCGCGCCCGCGCGGCCATCCGGGCCAGCGCGTCGCGCTCCGGGCCGAACCACCGGCCGACGATGCCCGCGATCTCGGCAGGGTCCTCGCAATACTCCCCCACCCCGTTCTCCACCACGTAGGGGGCGTTGCCTTCCTCTTGCCCGACGATGTAGCCGCTGAGGACCATCGGCAGGCCCACGGCCAGCGCCTCGGCGATCGTGCCGGGCCCCGCCTTGGTGATAATGCAGTCGCTGGCGGCCATCCAATCGGGCATGTTCTGCACAAAGCCGTTGACCACGGTGGGCACCGGCCAGTTCACCGCGCTCAGCTCGGCGTGCAGCTTGCGGTTGCGCCCACAGACGACGACCAGCTGGCCGGCCGGCCCGCCGCCCCCGCCCGCGGAGGCCAGCCGCTCCGCCACCGCGCGGGCGATCGCCGCCACCGGCCCCATCCCCTCCCCCCCGCCGACCAGCAATGCCGCCGGCAGATCGGGCGCCATCCCCAGCTCCTCGCGCAGCGCTGCCCGCGCGCGCGGCGGGCGGGCAAAGGCCGGCCGGATCGGCAGTCCGCTCATCCGCACCTGCTCGGGGCACAGGCCGGCCTCCAGGGCCATCGCGTGGACCTCCTGGTTGGGCACGAAACACAGGTCCACCCCGGGATGCAGCCAGCTCGGATGGATCGTGATCCAGTCGGTGATGACCGTGGTAAAGGGCACCTGGACCTGCATCCGCGCCAACACGCGCAGCGGCACGTGCTGCATAAAGGGGTGCACCGAGATGATCAGGTCGGGGGCATAAAAGCGCAGCGCCCGGGCTACCTCCCGGCGCACATAGTAGTAAAAGGCGTCGAGCATGTCCTCCGTCACCTGGGGGTTCTGCGTCGTCCGAAAGAGCCACTTGTAGAACCAGGGTACCTCGGTCACCAGGTAGCGGTAGGCCTTGGGGAGGCGGCTGACCGGGGGCGGGGTGTGTTTCGTCCACATGTCCACGATCTCGATCTGGAAGGCGGAAGCGAAACGTTCCTGAAAGGCATCGCGCAGCGCCTCGGCACTGGCGCGGTGGCCCCCTCCGGCGTCGGTCATCAGGATCAGGATTTTCTTCATCACGCAACCTTCAGTGCCGTGCGGGGAGGCAAACGGAACCCACAGAGGGCACCCGAGCTTGCCGCGGCGCGGCGCTGCGCCGCGAATGGCATTGTACCATGGAGCCGCTTTCCGCGCAACCGCCGGCCAGGGGGGAGACAACACCCAGAAATGTGGTATAATGCTTCTCAAGCACAGGCGGTACCCTGCAGCCGCCAGCTGCCCCTGGCGGCAGTCTCGAAAACGAAGGAGGCCCATATGAGCGAGCACTCTTCCCACAGCGACCGCGCGCCCGCACCACGCCCGAGCGGACCGTCGTTCTTCTTCCCGCTGCTCCTGATCGCCGCCGGCATCGTGCTCCTGCTCTACACGATGGGCATGCTGCCGTCGTTCGCCTGGTGGCGGCTGTGGGTCCTGTGGCCGGCCATCCTGATCCTGATCGGCCTGGACGTCCTGCTGCGCCGCGCCCCGGCTCTCCTGCGGCTGCTGGCCGCCCTGGTCGCCGTCGCTCTGCTCGTCGGCGCGGCCTACCTGGTCGTGCGGCCGGGCCAGGAGAGCGCCCGGCCCGTCCAGACCACCGTCGCGCGCGGCGACATGCGCACGGGCAGCGTCAAGATCGACCTGGCCGCGGGGCAGCTGAGCGTCGAGCCGCTCGGCGACAGCCCCAACTGGGCCGAGGTGGACCTGGCCGGCCCGGCGCAGGAGCCGCGCGTGACCCGGCTCGACAGCACGGCCGCTCTGGAGATCGTGCAGGGCGGGTGGTCCTCCGGGTGGCAGGAAAGCCGCTGGAGCGTCCGCCTGCACCCGAGCGTGCCGGCGGCGGTCAAGGTCCACGTGGCCGTGGGCAAGTGCGTCCTGAACCTGACGCGGTTGGATGTGACGGCGCTGGAGGTAGACACCGGGGTGGCCGACTGCACCGTGCTGCTGCCGGCCGGCGGCGACGTGGGCGCGATCCCCGTCGAGATCGACGGCGGCGTGGGGGCGCTCCACGTGGTCGTGCCGGAGGGCATGGCGGCCCAGATCCACCTTGACCCGGGCCTCGGCGGCGTCCGGGTCGACACGGCGCGCTTCCTCAAGGTCAACGAAAACCTCTACCGTTCCGCCGACTATGAGGGAGCGTCGTACCGCCTCGACGTGGACGTCAACATCGGGGTGGGCTCGATCGAGGTCAAGTAGCCCAGGGAAAGGTCGGCGCCAGGTCCAGCGGCAGGTCCGGCCGCACCTGGGCCAGCGTCTGCTCCATCTCCGGCGGCATAAAGGCATAGCGCTGCACCAGCGCCTGCGCCGCCGCATAGTCCCCGCGCCCCTCGATCTGCAAGAGCGTCCCGGACAGCTCCTCTACGGCCGGCCCCACCGCCGACGCCTCCGCCCAGAAGCGCCCCGTCGCGGCGTCCTGGCGGATCGCCCCCCGCTCGCGCAAAAAGTTGAACCCGATCAGGTTGGCGCGGGCGTGCGCGCCGCCGCCGGTGCGGGCCATGCGGAAGCAGCCGGCCACGTAGGTCGCCGGGGCGCTCTCGCGCCACTCGCGCGGGAAAAAGCCCTCCCCGGCCAGGAAGAGGACGTTGTACAGCCCGACGATGTCGGCCTTGCACTCCTCGATGGGGCTGTACAGGTCGCGCAGCGTCTGGTGCAGCGGGATGCGGCTGCCGTCCGGCTGCAAGATGTTGCGCTCCCCCAGCGCGTGGCTCACCTCGTGCAGCAGGACGTGGGCGAAATAGTCCTCGAAGGTGACCATCGCCGCCTGCTCCGGCGTCAACACGTCCAGCGTCACGGGGTAAAAGATGTTGGCAAACTTGGCCCGGGCCACGTTCTTGATCATCACCTTTTTTGTGCCGACGGTCGTGCGGATGCGCGCGTCGTTGGGGAGGACAAAGGCCGTGGCGATGGCCACCTTTGTCAGCTGCCCCGAGTTGTAGACCGTGTCGGCGACGACGATGGGCGAGGCCAGGCCGGCCACCCGCCCGCGGTACTCGGGCGCCACCGGCAGGCGCGCGTGCAGCGTCGGCAGGGCGTCGACAACCGCCCGAAAGCGCGCGCTCTCCTCGACGTCGCGCAGCGCGACCATGCACTCGTACGACGCCTTGTAGCCGAACAGGCCGTCGTCATAGACCTCGTAGGGGCCGACCACCACCTCAAAGGGCCCGTCCTGCAGCGCGACCCAGGCGCAGTCGCTCTCGAAATAGTCGTCGTCCAGCAGGGCCCGCGCGCGCAGGCGCAGGTACTCGGCCAGGGGCGGGTAGTCGGCCAGGCGCGCGGCCTCTTCCAGCGACTGCGCGGCCGGCTCGAGATGCTCGCGGTACTCTTCGTGAAAGGGGACGGCGGCCAGCGCCGCGCCGCGGCGGCGGATGACGCTAAAGTACCCGCTAAAGGCCGCGCGGTCCGCGGGGTGCTGCTCCAGCCAGGCGGTGAGTTCCTCCTTGGTCAGGTCTTCCGGGTAAAAGGCCGCGCCGGCCGGCCGCGGGTGGTCGACGGCAAAGGGAAAGCGCTGGTCCATCGTGTCCCACGGCCCGCCCATCAGCTCAAAGAGGCGCAGGCGCAGCCGGTCTTCCGGGCCCGGGGAGGCCGCCAGCCGCTCGCGGAGCGCCAGGTTGCCCGGCCAGATCTGGCACAGGTAGGCGTCCCCAATCCGGCGGCCGGCGGAGATCAGGTGCTCGGCCACCGCCTGCTCGCGCGCGCTCAACCGGCCGCGCTCGGCCGTCAGCTCCACCGGGGCAAAACGGGCCAGACGTTGGGCAAGGTCCATGGCGATCCTCCTGGCTACTTTTTGCGGGACAGCTCTTTCTTCAAGCGCAGCACCTGCTGGCGCAGCGCCGCAGGCTCTTTCCAGTATTCCAGGGTGACGTACTGCGGGGAGCAGCGCTCCAACAGCCGGCTCAACAGGTAGTAGTCTTCCTCGCGGAGCGGTTCGTGCCCGTCCACGAGCCGGCCGCCCTCCAGCAGGCTCGGCGCGCTGAGGTGGATCTCGACGATGCGGTCCAGCGGCAGCCGCTCCAGGTAGTGCTCCGGCGGCAGGCCCCAGTTGCTGGCCGCCGTCTGGGCGTGCGAAAGGTTCAGGAGAAAGCTGCTGCCGGTCGCCTCGAGGACAGAGGCGATCGTGAGGGGGTCGCTCTCGGGGTCGTTGGCATAGCCCGGCAGCCCCGGCGCGTTTTCCAGCACAATGGGCACCCCCAGGTGCTCGCGCAGCGTGCGGACGCGGACAAAGAACCCTTCGAGGTGGCTGCCCAGGTCGAGCGCCGTGGGCTGCCGGCCGCGCTGCCGCGCCTCCTGCAATACCTTCCACGGCCACAGCGCGATGTGGGCCGACACCCAGGGGGCGCCCGCCTGCTGCACCAGCGTCAGGAGCGCCTGCGCCTGGGCCGCGGTCAAGGGGGCGCCCAGCAAGTTGCCCCCGTGCACAAGCAGCGGCCGGTCGGGCAGCAGCTGCCGATAGAGGCGGATCTCTTCGGCCGGGGTCCAGGTGCTCACCTCGAGCAAGTCGGGGTGCACCGCCTTGTCGGACCACAGGTCGTAGAGCGCGGCAGAGGCCATGACGGCCAGTTGAATCGGAGGCATGCGCATCCTCGGCAGCGCGCGGCCGCGAACGGGCCGCGCCTATTCCGGCGTGCCGGCCAACGCCCGGGCGATGGCCGGCACCGCTTCCTGGGCCACTGCCTGGTGGGCCACCCGCACCGCGCTGGTGATGGCCCGGGCGTTGCTGCGCCCATGGGCGATCACAACCGCGCCGCGGAGCCCGAGCAGCAGGGCCCCACCGTACTCGCTATAGTCCATGCGCGCGCGCACGCGGCGAAAGGCCGGCCGCAGCAGCGCCGCGGCCACCTTGGTCAAGGCCGAAGCTGTCAGCTCCTCGCGCAGCAGGCCCAGGATCATCTCCGCGACCGCCTCGGCGGTCTTCATCGTCAGGTTGCCCGGAAAGCCGTCGGCTACGACGACGTCGGCCCCGCCGGCCAGCATCTCTTTCGGCTCCACGTTGCCGACAAAATGCAGCCCGGGCGTGCCCTTGAGCAGGGCGTGCGTATCCTGGACCAGCTTGTCGCCCTTGGTGTCCTCCTCCCCGTTGGCCAGCAGCGCGACGCGCGGATTGGCCAGCCCGTAGACGCGCTCGGCATAGATCGCCGCCATCGTGGCAAACTGGAGGAGGTACTCGGGCCGGCAGTCGGTGTTGGCGCCGATGTCGGTGAGGATAAAGGGCCGGCCTGTCCGGCTGGGAAAGACGGTGGCCAGGGGAGCGCGCTCCACGCCGGGCAGCCGCCCCAGGACAAAGAGGCCGGCCGCCATGCAGGCGCCGGTGTGGCCGGCCGAGACAAAGGCGTCGGCACCGCCGTCGCGCACCAGCCGCATGCCCACGACGATGGACGAGTCCTTTTTCTTGCGCACGGCCATCGCCGGGTGCTCGTCCATGGCGATGACCTCGGAGGCGTGGACGATCGGCAGCGCCAGGCCGGCCGTGTCGTGCCCCGCCAGCTCCGCCTGGACGCGCTCTTGCGGGCCCACCAGGACAACCTCGACCCCCAACTCGCGGGCCGCGGCCACGCCGCCCGCCACCGCCGCCTCGGGGGCATAGTCGCCGCCCATCGCGTCCAGGACGATACGCATCGCGCCCTCCCTACTGCCGATAGCCATAGGTCTGCGAGCGGATCGCGCGAAAGGCCATCGGCCGGGCCCCCTCGATGCGCAGCTCATAGGTCTGTTGGCCCAGCGCGCCCTCGATACTCGCCACGCCCTCGATCGCCTGGTCGGCAGCCACCTGCTCGCCCGCGGCGTCCAGGAGCGTCACCGTAAAGGGCGCCTCCCCCTCCAGTCCCTGGACGACCAGCGAATAGGCCCATTGGACCAGGCCGGCCGCCGGGGGCACCACCTGTTCGCGAAAGGGCATCGTCCCTTCAACGGTATCCTGGATCGTGTCCAGGACCAATCCACCGCCGTCGGATGTGGTCATCACGGCCTCCTCGTGTACACGCGCCCGCGTTTCTTTCCGCGAATAGTGTACCACGCCAAGGCCATTGCGTCAAGCGGCCATCACACGCGGGGTGCATTTCATTCCACGGGGAATTTTAGGCACAGTCGGCCTCCACACGCTGGATGCGCCCCCACATCTCGGACCAGCGCCCACTATGGTACTCCCCCAGCATCGCCAGCATCGGATTCACCCGG
>Ga0302251_1001222_pt1 | contig 16842 bp, 13 predicted proteins | sample AAG_RA_Gln_MG_FD_193534 | JGI IMG/M metagenome (GOLD analysis project Ga0302251, IMG submission 193534) | Enriched activated sludge microbial communities from anaerobic digester in WTTP, New Holstein, Wisconsin, United States - AAG_RA_Gln | ecosystem: Engineered > Bioreactor > Anaerobic >...
TGCGTAAAGCATCGAAGGTATCAATAACAGCAAAACTACCAACATGCTCCCTTTTAGTGTTTTTTGTTTTTTACTTATCATATTGCCTCCCGACTCCCTTCACTTAGATTAACCTATACCTTTAGATATAGACTTGCTATATCTTTCGGCATAATCAATCCCAAGCTTTAATTAGGCCAAGGGAATTGCAAATATGATTTCCTATTTAATCGCAACAGGCATTTTCAACCGAATACCTGGCTACGTCGTTGTAATTTATTTTTTACATCTCAAACAGGAATTTTACAGGCTGCAATTAACGGCAACAATCTAATATTTTGTTATCCTTTAATGTACAATTATTCTTCCGACACTATATGTTGCCCGAAGCTTCCCATGACCTGACCATGTGGTTAAGCAATGAATGTGCCATTGTTCGTTACGTAATTACAAGCAATTGGTATTACTGAATATATTTGATACATAGACTCGAAATTATCTCCAATGAAAGGCGAAACTTTGTGTATGGGATACCATACTGCAAAAATTATTCAATATGGAGGGGTATGCGATAATACTACAAATATTCGGTGAATGATTTTTCCTACAGCTTCTACGAAAAATTAGGTGATTCATGTTGTTTTTCTTCAACAGAACATAAAGATCGCTATATTCCGGTAGCGCCATACAAGAAGACCTTTGCACAACTAACCCCATTCTGCCAAGGTGTGATCAATTTTCTCAGTGGTTAACGAGCTGTCGAGATGTGACAATGTGCCAATATGTTAGCAAGATCAATTGATATTTGGCCTTGTTTTGTGGCATATTTCCTCTAAATTCCGACCTCAAAGGACCTATGAGTTACAAACAATCAGACAATAACTTTTCCTTTACCTATTTATCCTTAGCCATCTCTATGGAACGCAACCACACTATTTCTCAAGTTAGGAAGTACTTGACGGCCATGATGGCAGCCGAGCTGACCCAATTCACGGGACGAGATGCCTATTGTCGGGTTGCCGACAATAAAAAGCATCGCAACGGTTCCTATTATCGTTCTTTCACCTTAAAGAATATGGGAGAAGTCAAAGTCAAGGTTCCCCGAGAGCAATCAGGCGACAAAGAATCGGCTACGTCCTGACGGGAGTTTTTTAAAGACTTAAAATCCCGTGGATTGGACGGCAGCAAAGTAACATTAGGCATCATGGATGGATTGCCGGGGCTGGAGACCGTTTTTAAGGAAGAGTTCCCTCAGGCGAAGACCCAGCGCTGCCAAGTCCATGTAGCCCGGAATGTCCTGGCCAAAGTGCCCAAGAAGTTCAAGCAGGAAGTGGCCGATGATCTGCGATCTATCTTCTACGCCCCTTCACGCGAGAAGTCTTGGGTGTATTTTGAATCCTTTCGGCAGAGATGGCAAAAGAGTTTTCCTACTGCGGTAGAATGTCTGGAACGGAGCATCGATGCCTGTTTGACTTTTTTCAACTTTCCTTCTGACGAGTGGATATCATTGCGCACGACTAATATTATTGAACGGCTGAACAAGGAATTCAGAAGAAGAACCAGGCCGATGGAGATACTGGCTGGAGAAGCAGCCTGTTATCGGATTCTGGCTTTTATATGTTTAAAAATGGAATTACACTGGCGGTCAAACCCTGTAGGTAAAGTGCGTAATAATCTGCCTTTCTTCAAACAATTGTCCTATAAAAATTTTACACAATAAAATTGGCAGTACCACCGAATCTCCTTATTATGCGCAAAGCAACGACAGGAGCAGACCTTACGAAATATGAGAAAGAGCTTAATAAAGCATTTTCCAAATTCCGGTTTATCGTCGAACAGTATTTCGCGTTGAGCCACTTATGCAACAAAGCGTATCGAACGATGTTTCCACATCTTCAAGAATGCAACGAATGCCTGTCAGACGGACGGCCATAGTTTATTGGACAATCCGTATCTGTTCACAGTGCGTTCGATAAAGTTTTTTTCCCAACCGTCAGAAAGATAATATCCCCCTGGCAAAACTGTTTTTGTAGGTTTCGTTTTTTTGTCCTCAAGTCTTTCTTTTAGCCAATAAGCGACTTGCAACGTAAATCCTACTAGATACAGTGGATACGAAGACATCGATAGCGGTAGCATGGGACGGAAAGTCTTGTATGTCAATACACTCGCTAAGCGCTGGTTTAACAAAGCCATTGCCCCCTGTTGAACCAGAGCATCTCCCCCCAATTTTCGATGATTTCCCCACAGTGCAGGCGCCACACGGAGCGCCAAATCCAAAACAGCGTAATTACTGTAAGGTTCAAGCTGATACCCTGTTCGATTAAATGCGGATAAAATAAATGAACTATAGCGCACAGTGTCGAGTAAATTAAATAGACGAATATAATCCCGTTCATCGCCGTCACTTAATTGAAAGTGCTCTTTTGTCCTTTGAAACTCATTATAGAGTGCGTCACGAAAAATGTTCCAAAAACCATCCTCTATTCTAAGTGCTTGCCTCGCGCCCGCAATTCTTTGCTGAATATATTCATCTATAGAGTTCCACGGTATCGGCATAAAGAGCTCGGTTCCATAAACACCGCCAAAACCCAACGAATAGGAGTCTGCACTATTGATAAGTGGCGTGATGGAATGGTTGTATGAAGGGGCAAACCCCTCTGTAAACTCACGGAATTTTTCTTCATCTTGACCAGCCTGAAAACGGTAAACATCAAGTGAAATTCCTTGAATCTTTGCAATCTTGTCTGCAACTTTAATATCCTTTAATGAGCTGAATGTATTTAGAGAAACGGCAGTACGGTAATGGATATTAGGAAACTGTGCAGCGGCAATAGCGGCTACCAAACGACTATCACGGCCTCCCGTCAGTGAGGCTGCAACGGGTGAATTTATAAACTCTCTGCGATCGATAACTGTTTTTAAGATAGACAGAAGTTCGTTGGACAATAAAGAACAATCAGTCTGCTTCTTATTATCGATCTTATAGACAATTGATCCCAACCGGACGCTGAGGGTTGCCGTGTCAATTACGAGATATTCATAAGGTAGCAACCACTTTATCCTTTTGTGCTCTGTCGAGCGACCAATCCAAGCAGGATAGAGTACATGCCGCATAGCAAGAAATTCCATAACTTTATATATATCGAGATCGTTGGCTCTTGTTTGTATCAAATCCTCCACTTTTGAAAACGAGGATGCAACCACGAAACCATCATCAGAATAGAAAATATTTCGCGTACCCATGAAGTCAGAAAAAATATAAATATTATTACCCTTTTTAATCAGCAACACGTACTGGCCAACAAGTTTCTTTTTAAGGTCGCCAATTTGTGTTTCATTAAAGGAGCTTAATATATTTGACAACGTTTCCTGAATCGAATAACTGTCGATGTGACAAGCATAACCTATTGAAGCAATGGCATCCTCCCCATTGCGAACAATACAAAAAGTGCCATCTTTTCCGTAAATCCAGCAGTTGCATTTTGGGTCTTCGCTTAGCCTCTCTATCGATTGATTCTGTTCCGCCGATATATTATCAGATCCATTAATTTTTATAACAAAATCTGCCATTTACGCACTCCTCATATAATATTGCTTTCAGAATATAATCGCTCAATATTGTAACCAGCAACAAATATACCATTCAACCATTTATATATTAAGTTGCTGATTGTATTGAGATACTGATCATAAAACTATGTAACATGAATGGATAAATGAAACAAATTTGCATAGATATTATATCGTTTATAGCAAAAATGTAACCATTTGAAAGTTAACTATATTTAATTGTAATCTCTGATCTTCAATGGAAACATTTTTCTGGTACTATTTAATCATAAAGCAGCAACCGTTTTTTTATTAAAATCTTTACGAATCGAAAATCAAACAATTTTATTTTAAGGTATATATTTTAAAATCGCACCATTTTTCTCCAAGTTGGAAATCTTGCTTCACGGGGACAAACCTTGTCGTGACCCCACCTGGATAGGGTGTCAACTCACTAAAATATATTTTATTCTCCACCATATATAAATCCACTCTGATAAAATCAAATCCTTCGGCTAAGGATTCTGCAACGCGAACTATTTCTTTATAATTTGACGGCACTTTAAATGTGCCACTATAAAGTGGTAGGCCAAAATTTAATCCCCCTCCCAATTCGAAATTTCTACTAAAACTGAGTGTTGAGTAATTTTCAAATCTGTCAAAATGTAAGCTAATAAACTCTACTTTCCCTGAAAAACACCAAAATTTATAATCCACAGGAACCTTTCCATGATCCTCAATAAATGATTCGATGAAAATGGTTGGTCTTATGTTTTTATAACCCCACGCAATCCCAAGAAACGTGTCTTGTCCAAAATTTTCGCCTAGCCATTTTTTCAACTGTTGTTTTGCCTTTTCACGATCTAGTTTCGTTTTATCATATACAATGATATTATATTCACATCCGTGATTCGTCTTGATTACAAATTTATTGGGTAATTCATCGAAAGGGATTTCTTCAGGATTATCTCCTCGCCAAAGGAGCGGAACGAGATAATCGATGCCCACTTTGCCGGCAACATAATCGCGCACGAGTAGTTTGTCCGAGATCATTGTTAATTTTGGATCACGATCACGTAATTGTCTGCTCCACAATTTTTCAGAAAAACGCCTTGGTTTAACAAAATTCGGCCAGTAGCGATTCACTCTTAAAAATTGAGGAACACACAATAATCGAAGTAGTACATCGGCTGGCCGGTCTCCTAAACGACGTGCATATACACGGCATATTGGCCAATACCCCCCCTTCAATAATCCATTTATCAGATTCATAGACGCTCCTTTTGAAGTTCAAAAAGGTTAATATCATAGTTTTTGCCTATAATTTTTGAATATCGTGTTTAGTATTTCTTGATGTGTCTCACATTGTACTAGAAGAAGTGCACGCTGTAATTCTTCTTTCGAATGCAGTATAGGCAGCAAAAACCGTCTCAATTGACGCATTGTTTTATTATAACCAAAAAGACTTGAAATATAAAAGTCCTTTTGTTGAAGGCAGTATGTTATCCATTGAGATTCAAGGAATTTGGCATCTTTTATCTGGGCAGTTTTCTTTTCCATATTAATGAGGAAAAGTTTTTTTGCAGTATCATCCATTTTTTTTGCACCAGTAAAAGTGTTAGATTGCAAATAGGGGATTGCTTCAAAGTGGATATTACCATTCTCTATAATCAATCTTGCTAAATATCCTTCGTACCATGAATCAGTAACTTCATTTAATGGTTCAAAAACTAAATTACCCAGGCTATAAATAATAGGACAATCGTCATAGATTTCCCACGGTAGCGGACAATGTGTGTGGCAACAAATAACTGCATCAGCCCCCATGTCCACCATGAAACGGCAACGCCTCACCATTTCCGGACTTGGATATGGGTAAAATTCAGCCCCACCGTGAATGAGTACTATAAAGATGCCGTTTTGCTTATACTGACGAATCGCACTTACAAAATTAATAATATCCAATGGATTAGCGCCTGGTGTCTTCTCATCGGCAATAGAAAATTCATGTTCCGCCATTGAGTAGATGACGATTCTCTCACCGTTGATTTCCTTGATAAACGGTTTTTTAGCTTCTTCAATATTCTCTCCTGCTCCTACGCAGGCAAGACCCGCTTTTTTGACGTTCTGAATCGTTTCCAGCAAACCTTGTGATCCATGATCAAAACTATGATTATTGGCCAGATTTAAAACGCTCCATTTGGACGCAACAAAACCATTAACAGTTTTGATATTGGCGCCTATAACGCCTCCCGGTTTAAAAATTGGCGTTTCTCTAGAAACCAAAGGGGATTCAAGATTGACGATAGACAAATCGGCAGTGCTTATATCGTCCTGCAAATCATGAAATATTTCAGCCGCATTGCCTTCCATAAATGCTTTCTCTATGCTTCCAGCAGGGTATATATCGCCGCCTATAATAATGGTGATCATATCCGGATTAACCTTGTTTTATGAAATTATTCATGTCTTTCCAAGTACTTGTACCTTCTTTTTTCATCAAAACAAAACCGACAATCGCGATAAATATTAAATTCATAATTGCTCCGACAATAGAATACAAAAAAACTGTTTGTGATGCCGTGATATAAATGCCCCCACAAACAAGTACCAAAACCCTGACCGCGAGCAAAATAACATCATAGATAAAGAGTCGCCGTTGCAGGCGAAGTATTCGGGCAAAAAGAACAGAAGGGAGATTGCAAAATAGAAATGCCAGCCATATGATAAGACTGCTGGCAAATTCACCCGCCACAAGCCACTTGTGACCAAATATAAAAGAAAAAATGGGTGGCGCCCATATAATTAAAATCAGCGCTGGAATAATAGCAAGGGCAAAAAGGCCTGTTGTTACTTTAATAAACAGAGAAAGCAAACTTCCGCCATGATGATCCGTTTCCGCTGCTTTTTGGAAGAGTACTTGTCTAAGGGCACTTAAAATCAAACCCATCGGCGCTGAAAGAATTCGATCAGCAAATGCGAAAGCACCGGCAATCGCTATTCCGTAATAGTTTGTTAAAAGCAGAACGGGTAAGCCCATGGATAAAGCATTAATGACATTTCTGGAAGCGGAATATATGGGGAAATCACGATATTCATTAGCCAGTTGCTTTATCCTATGCCAACTTATTTTGTGTGCCGATGATTTAAAATCAGACAGGAAGACATACAGCAAGTTTATACCAGCAAATAAATCGGCAAGAACACTGCTGACAATCAAACCCGCAGCCCCTGTTCTAAAACAGCCAAAACCAATCTGCATGCTATTGGATGAAATACTGCGAACAATCTGTGATGCAGATGTTTGTTTGAAAGCCTTTATCCTTATGCACCAAGACTGTAAAGCAGTATAGAAGCCCAAAATCAGAAGCGTCAATACAAGCAGTAAAAGAAACCATGAATCAGGAGCTTTCATTAAGCTTATCAGGTATGCGGGAGCGATTAAACATACCAGCGCAAAAAGTAACGTTATAAGGATGGTTGAAAGGCAGGAAATAAAAAAAAGGTGAAGCGCATCCTCTTTTTCCTTCGGCAACATGATTGCCTGGCTGTAATCCAATGTGATGCCCGCTGCAATGACACCGGCAACAGCGTTAAAAGATCCAAACATGCCAAAATCAGCCGGTGTGAACAAACGGCTGATAACGGGCGTCAAGGCAAAACCAATCGCTTGTGCCGAAGCTGTCCCCGACATGACAATTAAAGTGTTTTTAACAAAGCTGGAATTTTTGAGACGTGTAAATATATTACCAAATTGAATATTCAAAGCTGATCTACCACATATTAATTGAAAAAGTGAAAATATTATTTATTTCTAAATGTTTCGCTTCTTGGCTAAGTCAATCCCTATCATAGTTAACAACCAGCTCGAATGATATGCGCATTTTTCCGCATATTTAATGGCCGCATGACTTCCGGTGAATATACTAAAAGGTAATATCATTGTGTAAATAAGCAATGCTGTGATGGCCTTCATAGGAACTAACACCTTTGAAAATCCACGCAGGAGGGGTGCCCGATATTTTCGTTCGTTTGAGGCTTGAAGCACAGCGCGCCTCAGATAATAACTTTTTGTCTGACGTTCCGATGGAACAATTTCGTAAACAGGCGCTTCTTCAACAGCAATAAAGCGGTAACCAAGCTGAATAGCCTCTCGGAAAAACTCTTTATCCGATCCACTTGTTTTATACTTCAAATCAAAGTTTAGCTGATGTTGATCAAAAACTTTCTTTTTGAGCAGTACATTACCTGTCCGCGTGTCATCCCATGTCAATAATGTACCGGTTCTGTGCACCGGTCGCTCGCAGAAACGGCTCTTTACCAGCCAGCCAGGCGGTTGGTTTTCGAAAAATGGATGGACAGGACCAAGTGCTCCATCTACATCAAATGTTTGGATGGCTTTATACATTGTGATTAACCAGTGCGGCGGCGGAAATTCATCGTCATCAATGATGCCAATGTAATTACCTTTGGCCAGCCGTAAAGTATGGTTTCTGGCTGCTGAAATTGTTTGCACCGGTTCGATGTCATAGGTAATATCCAACTCTAGTTCATTCTTCAATCGCATCACGGCTTCTCCGGCCGGGCCTGCCGCGTCGTTATCCACAACAACTACAGAATAATCAAAAAGTTCCTGAGTTTCCTGAACTGCCAATTTCCGCAATAAATTTTCCAGCATCAGGTTTCGGCGATATGTGCATATACAGATTGATATGTGGTCTTTCATAAGTTTCCGCAGCTTAAATATATTTTATATGACGTTATTTCGCATATAATTTGCCATTCTGTTTACTATTGCAGAAAGGCAAAATGTCAGCATAATAAATAGAACAAGATTGATAGGGAAAGGCATTTGCATATATAAGGATAGGGGCGCTTATTGTCTGATGAACCATGTATATTTCCAGTGTGTGATTTGCGAGAAAATCCACTATTCGTGATAAGTACGGCGCCTGCATTATGTTTGTCGTAATAAAATGGCTTCTACTGATCTTCAGTAAATAATAAACAAGTGGATATATGGCTAATTGCTGCAGGAACTGATACTCGAGACAAAAGCCTTTCAACATGAGAAATTTGTGGAAATAAATCAAGTCGACAATGGCAATAGCGATAAAATAATCCTTAATTCCCGAGAAAACAATATCTTTGCTCTTTTTAGCGATGAATATGCCGAATATGAAAATCATGAAATAATGTATTAAATCGAACGGTGACTGTTCGACGGACCATTTTGAAAGATCAACAGCCGTCAGATAACCGGTCGCATATAAAATACCCAAAATGCCGAAGATAGCCCATAATTTTATTTTCCATATATTTTTAAATAGAGGGTATGCCAGTAAATAATAAACAAGAAGAGCCTGAAGAAACCAAAACGGCGGATTAAAAAAGTAATCTATGGCCTTTGGTATTGTATTGTAAGATAACTTGCCCTGCCAATGATTCTGCGGGTAAACCACTCTTTGAAATTCTGGCTTTGTTTCTGCTGGCTTAGGTACAAACCAAATGCCGACAAGAAAAAGAACATAGAGTTGCCGATAGCGCCGCCCATTCCTATATATGGAATGCGGTAATATTTATCCAGATGTGAGTTTATAACGAGCAGAATTGCCAGCGCTCGAAGAAATTGTGTATCTGGATATTTCATTTATTCTTATCCAAATTAATAGCTTCTGGGGCAACTTCGGGTTCTTTAAAATCAAGCATTCTAGAAGAAAACGTTAGACAAAGAATAACCGCCATCATTCTGGTCTCAAATGTGCTGAATAGCGACTCTGTGATGTTGCTGACAAGTGCCATTACCAGGGAGCATATCCAAAACACCCCCCAATCAAAGTCTTGAGTCATTACCCTTTGAGCTTTCCGAATATTGGATACTATAAAAAATGTATAAAACAATAGACCAATGAATCCTAATTCCAGAATCAAGTCCAGATACCCATTGTGGGACCCACTAATATCGAATTCTTCACGTGCATTGGTAGTCCAAAAGCCGGCAAATCCATATCCGAGAGCGGGTTGCTGCATTGCAACAGGTATAAGTTGACGCCAAACATCGGCTCGACCTGTCAGATTTTCTTCTCGCCCGGCCAGAGATGATACATCAAATAAGGAGAGCTTGCCAATAAATGGAGTTATTGTGCCATAAACGATTATAAAAATGATAAAGGCTGTTAATAATGCTGATCCAGGAATTGAACCTCTTTTATTATACCAAACAAGACCTATAAACATAAGCAGACCGATCATTAAAGCCATGGCGGCGGTCGCTGAATATGTGGGACTATGATAGGGACCACCCATTATCCAAAATGCAAGAAGAAGGATAAATACTTCGAGATAAGTTTGATATCTGGAAGCGGCAGCATTCCTACCTTGACGCCTTCTAAAGAACGTCCAAATTAGAAAAAAAATAGAGGCAACGCACAATTGAGTAAGGACGTTTTTATGAATGGTCGTTCCTACCCACATCAGATCTCCGGAATGATGAACATAAATACGACCATATTCGGGAAAGTAATTAATGCAGACATATGAGAATGGGATGAGTACATACACCGATCTTCTGAAAAGACTTTCCAAAGCCTTTAATGGATGTGGTTCACTAGCGATTGCTGCCGCCATCACTATGGCAATTACCTCTCGCGTCCAGCGTTTAAATGATATAAATGGATCACCAGACCAGAGGCAACTTAAAAGCATGTAACCGAGCAATAATATTAGCCAGACATTGTTTTTAATGAGGCTGGACCAGCTAAACTTTCTTTTTACCAATATAATTAAGCCAAGGACTAGCACAATTGTAAGGAAGGCACGGTCTATGGGATTCCCTTCTTCTATTATAGTGGCGCCCCCCGTCTGAAACCAAATACCTAATGGTCTACTGGAAAGAACTAAAAACCAGATAGTAGGTATCCAAAAGGCAAAAGACACTTCGGGTGACTGCTTACGATCGAGTCTAAGCATATAGAGCACGAAAATAGTGCAAATTATTAGTGCAATGGTTGACATGATATATTATCAGTTATAGGTTGGTATTTTACGGCTTACGGAAGATTATTGACGCTATCGTTATATGTTTACTTTTTTCCAATTCACTTCATGCCTTTTATTGCTCTTCGCGATATTATGGGATCAATAATCATAGCAACGAAAACCACCAGATACTGTGTCCTACGTACTATTATTACGCAGATTCCATATTGTATGTGGCTCGACGAATGGCTTTGTAAACCTTTTAATTGTATCAGTTGAAAGCAGCACTGTAAGAAGCATCCCTAGTAAAATTATCCCAGCAAAGCTATACAAATGTTTTATCGCGGATAGTGCTTGAGACTGGACGAAAAAATAAAGAATTAGGCTGTGTAAGAGGTAAACATACAGGCTTCTTTCTCCTATTAGCGATATAACGGAACGTGTTTTTGGAATGATATGCATGAAGGACAAACCTACCAGAAACGCTGCCGAATAGGCCATGAGTCTAAGCAAAAAACCAAACCACACTGCCTGCCCTGTCTCAATATAGAACTGGTCGTATTGAAAATGGGTATAAAATCGGCCATCGATAATTACTGAGCAGGTCAAAGCGCAAAGCAGAATAGCAATAGAAACAGCTTTGTATTTAATATTGTGGCTATTTGCAGACTGATATGGAAACCATTTCTCTGTTTGTGCATAATAGCCAACCACAAAGAATGGAAAGAATGCCAACATCCTAGAGATGTTTAATAACTGCCCATATTTTGGTAAAAAACCGCTTAGCAATCCGATGGCAATAGACAGTATAATCGGATATGGCAATTTTACAAACCAAGGCAGAATAGTTTTCCAAAAGAATATACAAAAGAGATACCAAAGAGAGTATGGTGCCATTAATACCGTTTTTATCAATTCTTTAGTAGTAATTGTAGGATGGTATAGGTATATTATTAGCAGAAACAGCACTTGAAATATCATGTAGGGGAGTATAATTCTGATAAAATCATTTTTTATTGCATACTTTCCTTTTCCCTTCGTACTGAAATATCCAGATATAAAGATGAAAGCTGGCATACAAAATATGCTAAGGAACAGATACATCTGGCGAGCAATATCAAAGTTATCCCTCATACACTCAATAATGTGAACAAGTACTACTATGATGATTAAATATCCCTTAATGTTGTCAATATAAACGTCACGCACCATGATTTGCCCTTAGCTCCTTATTTTAACAATATTAAGAATCAATGTATTTGGTTGATATCTTCTAAACTTTTGCGAGGTGGTACATCAATTCAAAAAAAGAAAAATAAATCATGAAAGCAAACACAAATGAACTTACCTCTATGGATGCCTTATCTCACTAATATAGCTGAATATTTATCTTTTAAATTAAACTTTTGTCTATGCTTCTTTATAAATTACCAACACACCTTTCGGTTTTAAATTAAATTTTACCAGCCACGGCCCTCTATCCCATTAAATTCGGCATGGTTTTGTGAAAGTGCTGAGGTAATTATCAATCTGTGGTTTATAAAAATTTATATTTGTTCTGGAATAATGTTCAAAAGACCAACAAGGCTTGGCGCCCTGGCAATACTAATTGTTTATGTAAATTAATTTAAGGCGCTTGTTTAATTTGTTGAGGGGGAACCTTAAACTCACTATGAAGAATATCAAAAAGGATTCTGTCCTTGAAAACACCATCGATGAAATGACATTGCCTTTGGCGGCCTATCGTTTTGAAACCGAGTTTTTCACATACACTAATCGTGTAATTCCCTTCCACAACCCAAGCATGAACTGAAAGCATTCCAAGTTCCTGGAATGCCTTTTTAAGGGCTAAAATGTGTCCAATGGTGATGAGCCCCTTTTTACGGTAAGTCTTTTCTCCCAATAAGCTCCAAATTTCCGTAGATCGATTAATTTCATCGATGTTCGTCAATCCCATTATACCGACTGGCGTATCGTCATAGAGAATAAGGAATATGCGCCTATCCCGCCGCATCAGAAAAAAGGCAAGTTGTTCGTCACGCAGGGATTCATTCTGGAAGAATGGGTCAAGAAATTTTGCATTTTCCTTATCAGTCAGCCAAGGTTTCACTATCTGGACGTCCTCATATTGGATGTCTCTAAGTGTCACTTCCATGGTAATTCTCCTTGTGATTATTTTAAATGATAACCTCGGTCGGTGGTTTATGACCGAGAAAATTGACTGGGCTTGCTGATGCACCATAAGCCCCGGAGTTAAAGAAGATAATCCTATCTCCTTTATTAATTTCCCGATTGCATTTAAAGTTATTAGCAAGGATATCCTGCGGTGTGCACAGGCATCCGGCTATGTCGTAAGCAGTCGGGATATCGTTTACTTGTGATTGTTTAGATATTACATCGATCTCGAAATTCCGACGGATTACCTGGCCCATGCCTCCTGCCAGAAGATAGTGTTGGTGCATGCCACCATCAACAATTAGGAACTGCCTTTGCACTCCCGGTTTTTTGTATAATACACGTGTCACATATAGGCCACATTCACCCACGAGAAATCTTCCAGGTTCTACAATATGCCGTATTTGCCCAAATTCCGAATATTTCTCGTCACTAAAGACCCCTTTCAGTCCATCTGCCAATTGTTTTAAATTTAGGTCGGTTTGATTTGAAAAATAGCTAATTCCCCATCCACCACCATAATTTATTTTACTGATGGGAAGAATGCCCAGCGATAAAATTTCCAACGTAATGTCAAGGATCATGCGAAAGTTCTCAATAAGTGCGGTGCTGGATAGAATCTGGGACCCCGTATGCACATGCAATCCAGTAAACAACAATGTATCCTCATTTGCCCGAATGAAAGAAAGTGCTTCTGCAACCAGATTTAAAGGAATTCCGAACTGAGTATCTCCGCTCATTCTTATACCGGCATCATCTGTTTTTCGGCGTGGGTTGATTCTAATACCTACTTTAGCTCTCATGTTCAACTGACGACTGATCTGAGCAATACTTTCCAGTTCAGTCAAGCTTTCGGCATTAATTGACGAAATACCCTGTCGTATTGCTTCGCTGATCTCTTCTTCTGATTTGCCTGGTCCGGAAAATTCAATGCAATCCGGCCTTATTCCATGTGCGATTGCCCTTGTGAGTTCACCAAAGGAAGCAACATCTGCTCCGACGCCAAGCGACGATAATTCCTGCAAAATACCGGAATTCGGATTTGCTTTTACCGCGTAATAGACCTGAAACGACTGAGGCAGGCAACTTATTATATCTGCGTATCGTTTGTGCACGAGTTTTCTAAAATAGATAAACGCAGGACTGGGGATTTCATTTATTAAGTGGGCGACAGCATCCTTGCTGATGATAGAATAGAATTCTTCTTTATTCATGGTATTTCTTTTCAACCTCAGCCAGCTTAATCTTGCCGGAAGGTGTGCGAGGAAATGAGTTGACAAATATAATTCGAGAAGGAATCATATATGGTGGTAGCTTGTCCGACAGAAAACTTTTCAGGTCACTTTCTGTCAGTTCCCCTGCTGCATTAAGCTGAACTTCCGCGTATATTGCCTTACCTATATCCTTGTCAGGTATTCCAAAAACTACAGCCTCCTGTACAGAAGCATGCCGCAGAATCTGGTCGGCTATTTCCTTGGGGTATACCCTGTATCCGGAAGATTTAATCATCTTGTCTTTTCGACCCAACACATAAAGATACCCATCCTGGTCTATTTTTCCGATATCCCCTGTAAAAATAACATGTTGCCGGCAAGGGCTGTGTTTACTCTGGAGAGGATTAAAACGCAATTTCCGAGAAGTTCCCTTCACATCGCCGAGATATCCAACCATCGTGCCATCGCCAAAATGTAGAATCTCACCCGCTTCATTGGGCGCTGCGCGATTTCCCTTGCTGTTCACAATCATCACCTTGGTTCCTTTTACGGGACGTCCAACGGAGAGCATCTTTTTATGGTACTCCGAAGGAAGCAGGATTCCACTACGAAAAGTTTCAGATTGACCATACGTCTTAAATATTTGGGTGCCTTGAAAGAGCGAGCCAATGCGTTCAAGCTGATCAGGAGCAAGATCTCCACCCGAGATAGTAATATAGCGTACCAATTTAAAGGCCTGTACCGCTTCTTCACTATTAGTTAGGTTTAAAAAGGATGCCCAAATTGCTGGAACACCCGATATGCCGGTAACATGATGCTGATTGATGGTTGATGCGATATCAGCAGGCATCCAGGAATTCAAAATCGTTAGTTGCGCACCAGTTGCCATAGCTGTAAAAAGCTGATTTGCTCCCACATCAAAGGAGAATGGCAGGATGTTAAGCAGCACATCCTCATGTGTAATTCCATAATACCCGCATTCGGATATTGTCCTGTTATGAAGGTCCTGGTGTGAAATTAAAACACCCTTGGGATTGCCGGTGGAGCCGGAAGTAAATAAAACAAGCGCCACATCGCGCGGCACAATATTTCGCCGCACGGGCACATGACTTTCGGGTAAATTTGCAGCAGAAAATCGACTTAAAGGGAATGTCTCATTAATCTTAGAAATAATCTGTTCATAGAACGATGATGGCATCTCACTTGAGTAATGTACTAGACTGAACGTGTTTTCCTCACCTTTACAAATATCCTGCAAATTGAGCAAGGCCGCATCATCTACAATAATAATCGGCGCTCTTGAAAGACTAGCCGTATATGTAACCTGCTCCAAAGTTGAGCGCGGATTGAGACTATAGAAGGCTGCTCCTGTCTTTAGAATACCTAAAATTGCCGTGACATGGTCAATTGATCTGTTCATGTATACCCCGACAAAATCCCCACTATCAATTCCTTGCTCAGATAGATAAGCGGCTAACTCGTCGGACCTATAATCAAGCTCAGCATACGTAACTTTAGCCGCCCGCCCTCTGCTCAGGCAATGAACAATTGCCGTACGGTCAGGATATTTACAGGCAATTCTGTGAAAATCGTCCAGTATTATCGTCATTTGACCGCCAGCTTTCTTCTGACAAAATCACAAATAAGCTGGATAGTGTCAAAATTGTCCAAGGTCATATCGGTCATTGTTACCTCGATATCAAATGCATCCTCTAGTCGTCTAACGAAGGTAACAACACTTAATGAATCAATCATACCGCTATCAACCAGCGAAGTATCTGGCGAAGGTTCGGCTTTTATGCCTCTTTTGAGTAATATTTCAGTAATAAATTTAGTGATGGTTTCTTGAATATCTTTTGTCATAGTATCTCCTTTTCGTTAAAATTGAAAATAAACAAACGGAACGCTATCGGTTGCGCCAAGCGTAACGAGCAAGATGATCAGGCATGTATAGGCTAGTAAGCGAAACATTGGCAACTTTGTCGGTATCTCCTGGGGCCAGTTGCAGTCTTTATTCACAAAAAAATGTACCAAAAACACCACAGCCACAGCCGAAAGAATATATGGCGATATCATATTTGTGCCCTCGGGACTCCAGGATATCAACCGGGTTAAATATATAATGGCACTTGCAACTGATTCCGTTCGAAAAAAAATAAGGCTCAAAAGTAGAACACCTAGCGTTAGCAACCTGGAAAAAAGTGACCACAAGAACTGGAACAGTCGTGAATCTTGCATGGAGACCAGTGGATTCCAAGTTTTCCAAACCATGTGCGTTGCCATAGCGCATGCATGAATTCCGCCCCAAATTACATAATTCCATCCAGCGCCATGCCACAGACCACAAATGAGCCATGTTACAATAAGGTTGCTGGATGTACGAAATATTGGGTAAAGGCTTCTTCGCCTTGCCATTTCCAGCGGGAAAAAGAGGTAATCGCGGAACCAATTAGACATTGTAATGTGCCATCTGCGCCAGAATTCAGTAATGGTGCCCGCTGCGTAGGGCATTTGAAAGTTTTCAGGCAATTTAAAACCTAATAGCCTCGCCAATCCTATTGCCATCTCCGAATAGCCTGCAAAATCGCAATAAATTTGGACGGCATAACCCAGTAAACCCTGAAGCAGAGTAAATCCATCAAACTGTGCTGGTGCGGAAAATATCATATTGACATGGCCGGCAATCTGATCCGCTATCACTAATTTCTTTACGGCACCTGATAATATATAAGCAAGACCGGTTTCAATATCCACAGCAGTAAGCTGAACTCGTTGCTTCAGTTGCGGGAGGAAATTAACGGCACGCGCTATAGGACCTGACAGGAACTTGGGAAAAAAACTCAGAAAAAGAGCATAGTCAGATAATGTATTACACGGTTTTAACCTTTTGTAGTATACATCTATTATGTAACTAACACTGGCAAATGTGAAAAATGAGATGCCGGGC
>Ga0302251_1001226_pt1 | contig 16798 bp, 16 predicted proteins | sample AAG_RA_Gln_MG_FD_193534 | JGI IMG/M metagenome (GOLD analysis project Ga0302251, IMG submission 193534) | Enriched activated sludge microbial communities from anaerobic digester in WTTP, New Holstein, Wisconsin, United States - AAG_RA_Gln | ecosystem: Engineered > Bioreactor > Anaerobic >...
TCGGCTATCGGCGCGGGCATTCCCATTCATTCCTGTTCGGGGAACATGATTGTTGACATCGGCGGCGGCACCACGGAAGTGGCGGTGATCTCTCTGGGCGGAATTGTCAATTTTCAATCGTTGCGGGTGGCGGGCGATAAAATGGATGCGGCCATTGCCGATTTCGTGAAACGGAAGCACAATCTGGCCATCGGTGATCAAACCACCGAAGACATTAAAATGACTGTCGGCACGGCGATTTCCGAAAAAGATCCGCGAACGATGCAGATTCGCGGCCGTGATTTGATAACTGGTTTGCCGCGCAATGTCGCTATCAATGCCAACGAAGTGAGCGAGGCGGTGCGCGACTCGCTGGCCGAGATCGTGCAAACCGTCAAGGCGGTTTTGCGCGAAACGCCGCCGGAACTTTCCGCCGACATTATGGACAAAGGAATGGTGTTGGCGGGCGGTTCCAGCTTGCTGGCCAACCTGCCGGAATTCGTGAGCAACGCCATCGGCGTGCCCTGCACTCTGGCCGAAGACGCGCTTTTGTGCGTGGCGCGCGGCACGGGCGCGGTGCTGGAGAATTTGGATTTCTACAAGAAGAGCATAATGGTCAAAAAATAACTGCTTTGCGGTTATTTTGTTTCAGTTTAAAATTGAAAAATCAAAATTAAAAATGACAATTTAAAGTTTAAAATTGAAAATGCGAAAACATTTTTAATTTTTTCCGCCAAAGGATGGATGCGCCTACGGCACAAATTGTAATTTTGATTTTTGATTTTTACATTTTTAATTTCGTGATTGTTGGACATTCAAAGCAGTTACGATACCTTCAAGCCGTTAAAGATGGCGGTTTGTCGTCCCATGCTTGGATTTTTTCCGGCCCGGACAAGGTCGGGAAAAAGACCGCGGCGCTGGAATGGGCTTCCGAAATTCTGGGATTTTCGGCTGGAGAAAAAACCGCACATCCCGATTTTCTGTTCACGGCGCCTCTTGTTGACGAAAAAACGGGGAAATCCGCCGGCGAAATCACTGTGGCACAGATCCGCGAACTGATCGCCAAAATGGCGTTGGCGCCGGCGGGAAAATGCAAGATTACCATCATTGATTCGGCGCATTTGATGAACGAGGAAGCGCAAAACTGTTTGCTCAAAACTTTGGAAGAGCCGCCGGGAGCGTCGCTGATGATTTTGATCGCCGAAAACGACCGGCGGCTTTTTGCAACCGTGCGCTCGCGGTGCCAGATTGTCAAGTTCAAATTTTTGCCCCAAAGCGAAATGGAGGCGCTGGCGGAAAAGCTGGCGGGGGAAATCGGCTCCCGAATCGCCGCCGAAGAAACAAAAGAAATCGCCGAGATATCTTTCGGCCGCCCCGGGCGATTGGTTGATTTTTTGAAAAATCCGGAGGAATTGGAAAAATGGCGTGCGGCGGAAAAAGAATTTGCCGGAGTTGTTCGCGGTGATTTGGCGCAAAAATTCGCCTATGCCAAAAAAATCACCGATGACGAAAAGGAAAAAATAAAGGAGGCGGACGCATGGATAACTCTGGGCGAAATTCTTGAAATTTGGCAGAACCATTTCCGCCGCCTCTTACTGGAGGCCTTAAATGACCCCCAAAGGGTCCGGCCTCTTTTGAAAGGGTCCGACCCTTTAAAAAATTTTGGTGCGCAAAAAATCGCCGGCACATTAAAAAAAATCCAAACTTTGGATTTTGAATTGCGCACCACCAACGCCCACCCGCGCTTGTCCATTGAAAACTTCTTGCTGAATTTGTAAAATTTTATGAAAAAGCGATTGAATGAATAAGTAAAAAATTCTTTTTAAGTTTTGTCAAGAGTAGAAAATAAAGAAAAATCTGGTAAAATGAAAATGTTAGGCTCCAAGAACCAAGCATCAAGTTCCAAAAGTATCTAATTTTCAATTTTCAGATTTATTTGGAAATTGGGCCATTGAAAATTTATTTGGAGATTGGTAGTTGGAGATTGGTAATTCCGCCCTTGGCGGTTATTTATGGAATACAAAGAAATAATTAAAAAATTGGCGCCGGAGTTTGACAAGGCGCTGCAATATCTGGATCGGGAATTGGCGAAGCTCCATACCGGGCGCGCCAGCGCGTCGCTGGTGGAGGATTTGGTGGTGGATTGTTTCGGGCAGAAATGCCCGCTCAAACAATTGGCGATGATTTCGGCGCCCGAACCGCGCCAGATTGTTATTCAGCCGTGGGATAAGTCCTATTTTGAGCCGATACAAAAAGCGATTGAGGCGTCGCAGTTGGGATTGTCCGGGGCGGCCGAAGGCGCGGTGATCCGCGTTTCCATTCCGGATCTTACCGGCGAATACCGCCAGAATTTGGCGCGCTTGATTGCCAAAACGCAGGAAGACGCCCGCCAGGCGATGCGCCGCGCCCGCGACGACGCTTGGTCGCAAATCCAGCGCTTGGAGCGCGCCGGCGAGATTCGCGAAGATGACAAGTTTCGCGGCAAGGATGAATTGCAAAAATTGATTGATGATTATGGCAAAAAAGTGGATGAAGCCGGCGAGCGCAAGAAAAAAGAAATTGCCGAATAAAATAAATTTTTCAATTTTCAATTTTCAATTTTCATTAAATTTTCATTGCTCCAATTTCCAAACAAACGTAGTTTTTGCGATTGTTTGAATTGTTGGAGCACTGCCTCATTTATTGAAAACTGATGAATGAAAACTGAAAATTATGCCAGATGGTTGCCACTATTTTGTTGAGCATTTTGACTTTGAGTCTGTTGATCCTTCTCCATGAATTGGGGCATTTTTATTTTGCCAAAAAATTCGGCGTCAACGTTGAGGAATTCGGGATGTTTTTGCCGCCGCGGATTTGGGGCAAAAAGATCGGCGAAACGATCTATTCCATCAATTGGATTCCTTTCGGAGGATTTGTCAAAATGCAGGGAGAAGATGACAACAACCAAAAAGAGCCGCGGAGTTTTGCCTCAAAGCCGATTTGGCAGAGAGCGGTTATTATTGCCGCGGGAGTGGTTTCTTTCTGGCTGATTTCCGTCGTGATCCTTTCGGGAGTTTTTATGTCCGGCGCGGTGGAGGCGGTTGATGACAACGATCCGGCGGCAAACGCCCGGGTGCAAATCATCTCGGTGGTTGCCGATTCGCCGGCGTTTTCGGCGGGGATTAAAACCGGCGATATCGTCAAAAGTGTAAGGGTCGGCGGTGAAATAACGCCGGTTGACAGGGTGGCGCAAGTTCAGGAGGCGGCCGCGGATTTTGGCGGCCGCGAGATGATTTTGGAAATTGAACGCGCCGGAAATGTTTTGGAAATTGCCTTGACACCGCGCGAAAATCCGCCGGCGGGAGAAGGCGCGATGGGGGTGGGATTGATGCGCACGGCTCAAAAGTCATATTCGTTTTTTTCCGCCATCGGCAACGGGGCGGTTGCGACATGGAGAATGACCCTCGGCGTTTTTGACGGCTGGGGGCAGATTATCGGCCGGTTGGTGAAAAAAGAGGGGATGCCGCCGGGCGCGGAATTGGTCGGCCCGATCGGCATCGTGGGCTTGATGTCGGATCAGGCGCAAATGGGCTGGAATTATTATCTGCAATTTGTCGCGATGATCTCGGTTTATTTGGCGGTGTTAAACGCACTGCCGATTCCCGCGCTGGACGGCGGGCGTTTGATATTTTTGGCGCTGGAAGCAATCCGCCGCAAACCGGTTTCGGAAAAAATTGAACAATCCCTCACCGCGGTTTTCTATGGATTGCTGATGGTGTTGATGTTGTTTGTGATCGTCAAAGACATTATCCGCTTATTTTAATTTTTTAAAACGATGTTGCAATCACGGCTTTTTGCCAAAACCAGAAAGGAAGAATTGCCCGGAGAGATGAGCGCGGGGACGCGCTTGCTTTTGCGCGCGGGATTTATTGATCAAATTGCCGCCGGAGTCTACGCGATGTTGCCGCTAGGCCTCTTGACGCTTCAAAAAATTGAAAAAATCATTGCCGCCAAAATGGAAGAAGCGGGCGCGCAAAGGATTTTACTGCCCGCGCTCGTTCCCAAAAAGAATTGGGAAACCACTGGCCGCTGGAACAGTTTTGACGTTTTATACAAGGTGAAAAGCCGCCAAGAAGCGGAATACGCGCTGGGGGCGACTCACGAGGAAATTGCCGCGCCGCTGGTGCAAAAATTCGCGCGGTCATACAAAGATTTTCCGATCGCCGTTTATCAAATCCAGACCAAATTCCGCGACGAGTTACGCGCCAAATCGGGATTGTTGCGCGGCCGGGAATTTTTGATGAAAGACCTTTATTCGTTTCACATTGATCAAAAAGACTGCGACAGCTATTACGAAAAAATAAAACAAATCTACTTTGAGATCTTCAATGCCGCGGGAGTGGGGCATGCCGTTCATCTCACGCTGGCCAGCGGCGGCAGTTTTTCAAAATTTTCGCACGAATTCCAGGCGGCGACTTTGGCCGGCGAAGACACGATTTACCACTGCGCCGCGTGCGGTTTCACGGTTAATCGCGAAATCAAAGAAGATTATCCCAAATGTCCGGAATGTGGCGGCCAAAATTTCAGCGAAGAAAAAGCCATTGAAGTGGGCAATATTTTCAAGCTGGGAACAAGATATAGCACACCGTTCTCTTTTGAAGCCGCCGGCCAAGACGGCCAAAATTTGCCGGTGTTGATGAACTGTTACGGCATTGGCCTCACCCGACTGATGGGAACCGCGGCGGAAATTTCGCGCGACGATGCGGGGCTGATATGGCCCGAAAATATCGCGCCGTTTTTTGCGCATCTGATCGTTCTGGAAGCCAAGGACGGCGAAACCGACGAAAAAATCAGAAGCGCCGCCGGGAAAATTTATGATGATTTACAAAAAGCCGGAATCGGCGTATTATACGATGACCGGCGGCAAAAATCCGCGGGCGAAAAGTTTGGCGATGCCGATCTTTTGGGGATGCCCCGCCGATTGGTGATAAGCGAAAAAACGATTGCCAAAGACAGCGTTGAGATCAAAAAGCGCGGGGGAAAAGAATCAAAATTGATAAAAATTAAAGAGATTGATAACTTTTTGAAAAATGAAAATCTGGGATAAATTGCAAAAATTGTTTTCCGAAGATATGGCCATTGATCTGGGGACGGCCAATTGCGTGGTTTACGTCCAAGACCGGGGAATTGTGATGTTTGAACCGTCGGTGGTGGCGGTAAATCAAAAAACCGGCCAGATTCTGGCGGTGGGCGAAGAAGCCAAAAAAATGGTGGGGCGGACTCCCGCGCACATCACCGCGGTGCGGCCGATGCGCCACGGTGTGATTTCGGATTTTGAAGTGACCGAACAAATGTTTCGCTATTTCATTGAAAAAGCGCGCAAGCGGAAACTGCTCTTGAATTTGCGGCCGCGCGTGATCGTGGGCGTGCCGGTGGGTGTTACCGAGGTGGAGAAAAAGGCGGTGATTGATGCGGGAAAATCGGCGGGCGCGCGCGAAGTGTTTTTGATTGAAGAGCCAATGGCGTCGGCGATCGGCATCCGTTTGCCGGTGCAGGAAGCGCAAGGAAGCTTTGTGGTGGATTTGGGCGGCGGCACCACTGAGATTGCGGTGATTTCTTTGGGGGGAATCGTGTTCGGCAAGAGTCTGCGGGTGGCGGGCGACAAGCTTTGCGAAGACATTATGCAGTTTGTGCAGGACGAATACAAATTGCTGATCGGCGAGCGGATGGCCGAAAACATCAAGATCGGTATTGGCCTGGCCTATGTCGGCGAAGGCGCCAAACCGGCGGGCGCCGCGAAGAAGGAAAAATTGATCAAGCGGGAATTCAAAATGCGCGGACGCAACTTGGTAACCGGATTGCCCGAGGAGATCGTCATTTCGGAAAACGAGATCCGCAAAGCGATTGAAAAGTCGGTGCGCCAGATTGTCAACGAGATCAAAATGGCCATTGAAGAAACGCCGCCGGAATTGATCGCCGACATTATGCACAACGGCATTTATTTGTGCGGCGGGGGCAGTCAACTGCGCGGCTTGGACGAGCTGATCGCCAAAGAAACCCGGATGCCGGTGAAAACCGTGGAGGACCCCAAAACCACGGTGGTGCGGGGCGCGGGCATGGTGCTGGAAAATCTGGACACTTTGCGCGAAGTGCTGATTGAAACCAAAGAACTGGAACCGCCGAAATAAAAAATCCGAAATCCGAAGCACGAAATCCGAAACAATTTTCAAATATCTAATTTTAAAACTTAATACAAATTCAAATCAAAGTTAAAATATCAAAACGCCCCGGCCAAAGCCGGGGCGTTTTGCGTATAAAAAAATGATAAAAATTTATTGCCGTCAGTATACAATGAAGCACGAGAGCAGATGGAGATTGCCTCACGCATAATGGAAAAAGAGCGGCTAGAGGATAGTTCATCAGCGTTGGAACATTGTGTTGTTGAAGCCAATAGAGCAATCCAAAAGATGTAGGTGATGAGTATTAAATCGGATTAGAGATATTTGGAGGTTTAATCATGTCATATTTTGGCAAGAAAGCTTCTTGTGGAGCACCCCTATGGCAGGTTGAAGGGATAATGCTTCTGTTTTGGGCAGTGGGTGTGGTCGGTATTCCATTGCTCTGTGATGCTCCGTTAGCCATTGATGCCAAATGGTTGATCGCTCTGGCAATGATTTCGATCTGCATAATTTCGTACAGGTCTTATCCGCTAATATTTTTTGCCGGAACAATGATATCATTCATAGGAGGAGTGCTCGGGGTTATACGGGCAATATCATAATTTCAGCAGTTCTCGTGTATTCTCTCAAGAATCTCGAGATAATGCTGAAGTTTTTTTATTTTATAACATTTTTCAATCGGAAAACGAATTAAAATTCAAATCAAAAACCAAAACACCGAGTCAACTCGGCGTGTGTTGTAGGAAAAAAGAAGGAAAAGTTAAAGTCGATTTTCGTCGCGGTACGCCTCTTCGGGAGGCGTTTGAGCAACGAAGTCTCCATTTTCAATATGGAGATGGCTTTCGTTTGGGCCAAGTTTTTGGCCACATGAACACTTTTCCATAGTGAATTTATTTAATACCATTAAGATCGTTTTGTCAAGATTAACAAGGGGCGGAATTTGGGCTATTATTAAGTATTGATTTTTGTTTGAATATTGAAAAATTGAAAATTTATTGAAAATTGGTAATTGAAAATTAAAAATTATCCTGCCATTGGCGGGATGCACTCATATGCTATCAAAGGAAGAAACACAGCATATCGCCAAACTGGCGCGGCTGGGGCTGTCGGAAGCGGAAATTGAAAAATACCAAAAAGACCTTTCGGCGATTTTGGGTTATGTGGACAAGTTGAAAAGCGCCGACATCGGGAAGGCGGCGGCGCTGGCGCATTCAACGGCGGCGGAAAACGTTTTGCGCGAGGATGAGGCGATTTTGCGGCCGGAGCAAAAAACCCGCCGCTTGCGCGAAGCATTTTCGGAGCAAAAAGACGGCTGTTTGAAAGTGAAAGCAATTTTGTGAAATTTGGAATTAAAAAGTGGAAAAAATACAACGGCATTTTACATTTTGAATTATGGAGTTAAAAAATTTAACAATTAAAGATATTCGCGGCGGATTGATGAAGAAGGAATTTTCCGCCCGGGAATTAACGGCGGCCCATTTGGACAAAATCGAAAAGGAAAACGATGAAATTTTCGCGTTTTTGCATATCGCGCGGGATTTGGCGATCTCGCAAGCCAAAGCGGTTGATGAAAAAATAAAAAACGGGGAACAAATCGGCATGCTGGAAGGAATTCCGATGGCGGTCAAAGATAACATTATGGTGCAAGATTTGCCGTGCACTTCGGGTTCCAAAATTTTGCAAAATTATATCGCGCCCTATGACGCAACGGTGATTGAAAAAATAAAGGGTCAGGGAGCGGTGATTCTGGGCAAAACCAATATGGACGAATTCGCGATGGGCAGTTCCACCGAAACTTCGGCGTTCGGGCCCACGCGCAATCCGCGGGATTTGCGCCGCGTTCCGGGAGGTTCTTCAGGGGGATCGGCGGCGGCCGTGGCGGCAAATCAATGCGCCGCGGCGCTGGGTTCCGACACCGGCGGATCCATCCGCCAGCCCGCGTGTTTTTGCGGTGCGGTTGGCCTCAAGCCAACTTACGGCGCGGTGTCGCGCTACGGTTGCGCGGCCTATGCGTCGTCGCTGGACCAAATCGGGCCGCTGGCCAAAACCGTTGCCGACGCGCAAATTGTTTTTGACGCGATCCGCGGCCGGGACGATCGCGACGCAACTTCGGCGGAAATGCCGGCGGCCAAAACCGCCAAAGAAAAATATCGTCTGGGGGTGCCCAAGGAATATTTTGTCGCCGGAATGGATCCGCGTGTGGAAAGCGCGATAAAGGAAAAAATATCTTTTCTGGAAAAACAAGGGCACGAGATTGAAGAGGTGAGCCTGCCGCACAGCGAATTTGCGCTGGCCTGCTATTATATCATTGCCACTTCCGAAGCCAGTGCCAATTTGGCGCGCTATGACGGAATGCGCTACGGCGCCGCCAAAGGCGGAGACACCGTTACGGATGCTTATTTTGCCGCCCGCGGGCAGGGGTTCGGCGCGGAAGTCCGTCGCCGGATAATGCTGGGAACTTATGTTCTGTCGGCCGGATATTACGATGCCTATTATGTGCGGGCGCAAAAAGTCCGATCGCTGATCAGGCGGGATTTTGACCGGGCGCTGGCGCAAGTTGACGCGATCATCGCGCCCGTGTCGCCGACACTGCCGTTTGCCATCGGTGAAAAAACCGACGATCCGGTGCAGATGTATCTGGCCGACATTTTTACCATTTCGGTGAATCTTGCCGGCGTGCCGTCGCTGGCAATGCCTTGCGGCGCGGCGGACGGGTTGCCGGTCGGCCTGCAGATTATCGGCAGGCATTTTGACGAATCAACGTTGTTTAATGTCGGCAAAATTATTGAAGCTTAAAGCAAAAAGCATAAAGCGTAAAACAGAAATACAAATTTGTATTGATGCTTTACGTTTTACGCTTTAGCTTTTGGTTTTTGTTGTGGATTTTTCCAAAATCAACATTGAAGAAATTTTGTTTCCGGAAATGACCGGATGGCTGTTGGCGGCCAAGATTTTTTTCGTGCTTTTCAATTTGGGAGTCATTGCGTTCATTGTTTACGTTTGGTCGTCCACCGTGTACTTGCGCCGTCTTTTTTTGTGGGATCTGGTGGAATTTTTCACTTTTCGCGCCTATAACGTGAAGCTGATTGAGAAGGATTGGAACAAGATCAAAAAACGGCTGTTGACGCAAAATCCGGCGCAGATGAAGCTGGCGATGATTGAGGCCGATCTTTTGGTGAAGGATGTTCTGTTCCGGATCGGCTATCCGGGCAAGGATCTGGCCGAACAGCTGGAAAGCCCCAAGGCTGACGTTTTCTCGGATATTGATGCGATGAAAGAAGCGGATCGCCTTTATCGCCAGATCGTGCGGGATCCCAAAATTCCGCTGGATTACCAAACGGCAAAAACGGCAATCCTTTCTTTTGAGCAAGGGTTAAAAGACGCGCGGGCGTTTCGCAACAAGTAGTCGTTTTTACCCGCGCTTTCTTGTTGTTTGACTGGAAAACGAAATTGAAGTATAATCAACGGGTATTGGCGCAAGCCGATCATTGCGGGGTAGAGAAGTAGTATCTCACCAGTCTCATAAGCTGGAGGCCCTGGTGCAATTCCAGGCCCCGCGACATAAATAGTTAAAATTCGGCCGGCGTAGCTCAGTGGCAGAGCGAGGTCTTCATAAGGCCGAGGCCGCTGGTTCGAATCCAGCCGTCGGCACAGAATAGCAGATTCTTGGACTAGTAGTGTAGCCCGGTTAACACGCCTCCCTGTCACGGAGGAGATCACGGGTTCAAATCCCGTCTGGTCCGCTTTCAAACCGCCTCGCACGCCGAGGCGGTTTTGTTTTTTGCGGAACTCGCCGAAGCGTTTTGGTTTTTTTGAGCTAAAAATCAATTAAGAGACGGTATGCGTTGGCGGGTGGTTGTGAAAAAATGGTTGATTTGTGATAAAATGAAAAAATGTGCGGCCGCGGCGGCGCGCCGCGCGATTGGCGTTTGATTGATTTTTATGATCAACAACCCGATAACGGTTGAAATTGCCAAGAACGATGATATCTCCGCGGTGCGGCTGGTGGCTTTTATTGTTGAGGAGGCGCACAAGTTGAAAGCGTCCGATGTCCACTTTGATCCGCAAAACGACAGCGTCCGCGTGCGCTATCGCATTGACGGCGCGTTGAAAAATTTCTACAACATTCCTTCACGTTTTTTGTCCGAACTGGTGAGCCGCATCAAAATTCTTTCGGGAATGCGCACCGATGAACACCAAACGCCACAAGACGGGCGTTTCCGGATGATTGCCGACGGGCGGCCGTTGGATGTTCGCGCTTCGGTGTCGCCGACATATTACGGCGAAAACGCGGTTCTGCGTTTGCTGGCCGAACAGGCGGAAGCGTTTACATTGGAAAGCTTGGGATTTTCCGCGGTCAATGCCCAAAAATTGCGCGCGGCGATTTGCAAACCCTACGGGATGATTTTGTGCACGGGCCCCACCGGATCGGGCAAGACCACCACTCTTTACGCCTTGCTCAAAAGCTTGAACACCCCGGAAGTTTCCATTATCACGGTGGAAGATCCGGTGGAATACGCGATTCCCGGAATTTGCCAGATTCAGACAAATCCGCGGGCGGGGCTGACGTTTGCTTCCGGATTGCGCGGGCTTTTGCGCCAGGATCCCGACATTATCATGGTGGGAGAGATCCGCGACGCGGAAACCGCGGGGATTGCAATCAACGCCGCGCTTACAGGACATCTTTTGCTTTCCACTTTGCACACCAACGATGCGGCCGCGGCTTTGCCGCGGCTTTTGGATATGAAGGCCGAAGGCTATCTGATCGCTTCCACGGTCAATGTCGTGATCGCGCAAAGGCTGGTGCGGAAAATTTGCCCGCATTGCAAAATCCAAAAAACGCTCGGCGATGCCGATCTTGCCGGCCTTCGGGCGGCATTGCGAAAAAACATTGCCGCCCGCGATTTCTTTTTTGGCGCCGGATGCGATCAATGTTCCGGCACGGGATACGCGGGACGCACAAGCATTAATGAAGTTTTAATTTTGACTCCCGAAATCAGGGAAGCGATTCTGCGCCGCGAATCGCCCAAAAGACTGAAACAGATTGCCGCCAATCAAGGAATGTTGCCGATGGCCGGCGACGGACTTGAGAAGGCTTTTGCCGGTGTTACGTCCATTGAAGAAGTCCTGCGCGTGTTTTATGAATAGATTAATTGATTCTATTAAAAAATTCCCTTTGGCCGCATTTCCGAAAAAGCGGGTTTTTAACGGCGAAAAAATTTCAACCGCGACGAAAGCTTTTTGGATTCGGCTTTGGTTTTCAGAATCGGAGCGTATCGTTTTCATCAAAAAACTGGCAATAATGGCGAAAGCCGGAATTTCAATCAACAGTGCCATAAAAATGATGGAAAAAAACGTGTCCCGGCAGGAAGTTAAAAACTTAGTCGCCGGTTTGCGCTTGGCGGTTGAACAAGGGAAGCCGCTGGCGCGGGCAATGAAAGACGCCGGCGTGTTCGGCGATCTGGCGGTTAACGTCGTGCACATCGGGGAATCAAGCGGCAGTTTGGCGCAAAATCTGGATTATCTGTCCGGCGAAATGCAAAAAAGGCGCGAATTGAAAAGAAGCGTTGCCGCCGCGCTGATCTATCCGGTCTTTATTTTGATTGCCACTGTCGGAATTGTCATTTTTCTTTCCGTTTACATCTTTCCCAAAATTCTGCCCGTTTTTTCCGGTTTAAGGGGCGATCTGCCGTGGAGCACGAATTTGTTAATTTTTTTCGCCGCCTTAATGCGTGATTATTGGTGGCTTGCCGGAATTATTTTTTTGGCGGCGGTTTTGGTTTGGCGCTTACTGATCAGAACGGAAAAAGCGAAGATTTTCTTTGATTACTGGCTGTTGCGCCTGCCGATGCTGGGCGCGATTTTCAAAAATTATCATATGGCGAATTCCTGCCGCGCCCTTTGTTTGCTTTTGCGCGGCGGCGGGGGAATTGTGGCGTCCTTGGAATTGGCGGGAAAATCATCGGGCAATTTGGCTTATTGCCGCGCGTTCGGAAAAAGCGCTTTGGCGGCCCGTTCCGGAGGATCAATCGGCGAGAATATGGCCGAAGAAAAAATTTTCCCTTCACTGGCGGCGCAAATTATATGCGCTGGAGAGATGTCGGGGTCGCTGGAAGATTCCCTGATCTGCGTGGCGCGAATGTGTGAAGACGAAATGAACGGCGCGGCGAAAAATTTGTCGGCGGCCATTGAGCCGGTTTTGATGGTTTTTGCGGGGCTGCTGGTCGGCTTTGTCGCGACTGCGATTATCACTCCCATATATGGGATCACCCAATTGTTGCAAAAATAATTTTCGGACGGGAATTTCATCAGTTGAATGCTTGGTTGTCGCTGCGTTGCTGGCGGTTTGCGTTGCGTTGTCGGCGCCGCTGGATACCGGCGGAGCGCGGTTTTGGATGTTCGCCGCCGACCGCGATGCGGCGCTGGCTGCTTTGCGCCATGCCCGCGCCCGGGCGGTCGCGGGAGTTTGCTTTGGCGAATCCTGCGCCGGCGGCGCGGCGCACGGAGTTCATTTTGATTTGCAAAACGCGAGGTTGATTATTTTTCAGGGGAGTGATTTTGCAAGCCGGAACAAAAATTATGACGAAGCGGTTGATTTTGAAAATCGGTCGGTGCGGGCGGTTTTGTCTTCCGGCCAAGACGCGGTTTTTGAAACGCTTTCGGGAAATACCGCGGGTTTTGATCTGGTTTTACAAGACGACTTCGGGCATCGCGCGGATATTTTAATCGGCAAATCCGGCCTCATTGATTGGCGGTAATTTCAATGGCGATATGTTTTTCGTCAACGATAAAAAAACTCAATCCGGCTTCTTGACGATGGAAATTTTGCTGGCAATGACGGTGGCGGTTTTCGCGCTGGCCGGCGCGGTGCTGGTTGCTTTCGGCGGCCAATCGCTGGACATCGGCACCGCCCAAAATTCCGAAGCGCTGGTTTTGGCAAAAGAAATGATTGCGGACCGGCAAGCGGCCGCCGCGGGCGATTTCCGACTGGTTAATTCCGCCGCCGCGCAAACGGGAATTTTTACCCAAAAGACGGAAGTGTCAACGCATTCTTTTTTTACCAAAAAAATTATCGCTTCGGTGAGCTGGGATTTTGGCGGCCGCCGGCAAAACGTCACCCTGCAAACCTTGATTTCCGACTGGCGCGGCACCGCCGGCAACGACACTTGCGATTCAAATTTATCCGGCGACTGGAAAAACCCGCAAGTGGAACATTTTGACTTTGCTGTTTTATCGGAAACCGCTTCCAGTACGATAAGCGGCATTGATGCTTACAAAAACAAACTCTACGTGGCGGTAGAAGATACTTCAATAAACACCGACCCGACACTGTTTATTTTCAATATTCTTGATTCCAAAAATCTATCGTTGTATCAACATAGCGGCAACGATATTGGAAAAGCAAACGCCCTTGAGGCAGACGATGATTTTATTTATCTGGCGACCAAAAGCTCCGTCAACCAATTGCAAATTGCCGATAGAAACGGAGCATTTGTTTCTGCGTTGGAGCTTAAAGATATTGACGGCGATGATTGCAAAAAAACGGGTAGCAGTATTTTTTATAAAGACAACTATGTTTATTTAGGATTAAGCGAAGATGATGTTTGTCCGGAATTAAATATTATTAATGTGCAGAATCGTGATAGTCCGATAATCGCCGGAAGATTTGAAGTTGGCGCCAAGATTAACGGTATTTATGTGAAAGGCAACTATGCGTATCTGGCAACCGCCGACAGTAATCGCGAATTAATTATTATTGATATCACCAACCCATCTGCTCCGACTTTTGTCGCCGATTATAACTTGCTTCCCGATCGGACAAAATGGGGATACGGGAAAACCGTCAAAATAATTGGTGATAAGATTTATTTTGGCAGGACATATATTGATAATTCGCCAGAGTTTTATTTGTTTAACCATAAAGAATCATCGGTGGATTTATTGGGCAGTTATTCGGATAATGGCGATCCATTCAGTGTTAACGATATAATCATCAGAGATAATCTGGCCTTTATTTTGGCGGGAAGCGCCAGTCAAGGAGGGGATTTGAGGATATTGGATATTGCCGATCCGGGCAATATTGTTGAAGAAAAAATCGTTGGTTTGCCCGGAGAGGCCGGCGGCCGCGGCGGGGTGGCGATGGATTGCGAAGGAAATTATTTGTATGTCGCATCGGTTGACGGCCAGGGCAAAAGTTATTTATCGGTAATCACCGCCAAATGATGGAAAAGCAAACTGCGGCCCAAAAGAACAGGGGATTTGTTTTGATGGAATTTTTGATCTATCTGTTTCTTTTCGGATTGATTTTTGCCGGTTTGTTCGGCGGAATTTTCGCGGTGATGGAAACAATGGGAAAAAACGACGCGCGCGTGATGGCGCGCCACGAGGGGGAATTTTTGCTGGCAAAAATTGAACGGGAAAGGGACATTGCGTCCTTTGGCGCGGCCGGCGGCGCGTTGACGCTTGCCGGAAACAGGCTCAACAATTCGCAAACATTCGTCAGTGATTTTGAAATTAATTTACTTTCGGAGAATACGGCGCGGGCAAGTTTTGTTTTAACCGCCGAGGACCGTGCCGGGCGGGAATTTTCCCAAAAATTTATGACAATTTATCGTTTGCCGCAATGAAGAAAAATTTTTCCAAAAATCAAGCCGGATATGTCGCGCTGGTTTCCGCGATTCTGGTTTCGGGAGTGATGATGGCGCTGGCGGTGTCGGTTTCGCGCGCGGCGTTTTGGGGCAGATTTGACGCGCTCGCCCGCGAAAACAAAATCCTTGCGCAGGAAATAGCAAAAGGATGCGCAGATCAAGCGCTTTTGAAAATCGCTAAAAATGAAGAGCCGGTTGTTTGGGAAATGTGTTCCGATCTGCAAATCAACGCGGATAACGATCCGGTTTATGAAATTATCGCCCGCGCCGATTGGAAAAACTCATTTGCCCAATTGCGGATTGTCGCCGATCGCACCGGCGGGAAAATAAAAATTCTTCAATGGGAGGAATCCTAAAGGTCGAAAAGTCAAGAATAAAAAATAAAAGTCAAAATCAAATGACAAGCAAAATCAAAAAACGGAGCGAAGATCAAAACCAATCAGGGTTCACCCTGATTGAAATACTGGTCGTTATCGGATTGATCGCGTTTTTGGCGGCAGTGGTGATTATTGCCATTAACCCGGCGCGGCAGTTCGCGCAAGGGCGCAATTCCCAGCGCGTGAGCAATGTCAACGCGATCTTAAATGCCATCGGCCAAAGGATTGCGGACAACAAAGGTTTGTTCAGGATTTCGGAGGATGCAATATGCACAATTGACTTGCCGACGGCGACATCAACAACGCAGATTATCGGCAATGCCGGCGTAAATTTGAGGCCGTGTCTTGTGCCGACTTACATTTCCGAATTGCCGGCGGACCCGGTCGGCGGAAAAGCTTGCGCCGATGCCGCTTGTTCGGGAGGGTATAATACCGAATATACCGTTTTGCAAGATGCCAATGGCCGGATCACGGTTTGTGCGCCAAAGTCAAAAGATGAGACGGCGATAGAGGCGGATCCGAAAGAAATCTGCGTCACCCGTTAGGAGCGGATTTAAAGGCAACGGATCGCCCGGATGCGGAATTTCGGGCCTCCGACAAACAGAAAAAAGGCCGTCCGGCCTTTTTTCTGTTTGCATTGGCAACCACGGCATTGACAATTTCTAAAATACTTGTTATAACAAAGAGGCAAAAAATAATATATTAAAAAATGAACAAAACCATCAAATTTTTATTCACAATGAGTTCGGTTTTTATCTTTGTTTTTGCCGCCGCCGGTATGGCGAATGCGGCGGGTTCCGGTTGCGTTGTTCCCGGGTGGATCAATATTGCCGGCAACGGTATGGACGCGCAAGTGAGATTGACCAACAACGTGAGTTGCGGCCCGATGACGGTGAGCGTGTGTTCCTATCGGGTTTATCAGTTTCCGACGGGTACCGTGGGGTGGCTGAAAAACCAGACCTTGTTTGACTCAAAGACGGTTACCTTGCAACCTGGCCAAACCGTTTATACGACGGTTAAGACCGACAACTGCATGGGCCAGATTGACGTTTTTGAGGGGCCTTGCGTCTATCCTTTTCCCAGCGATAATCCGCACGATTTAAACACGATTGTCGGGGGTCAGATTACCAATTATCACGAGTTGTGCACCAATAAATGCACCGATGAATGCACGTTAAACCAGCGCACCTGCGACGGCAACGGCTACAAAATCTGCAAGACGGGTTCCAACGGTTGCACTCACTGGGAGCATACCGATTGTCCCTCCGGCCAGATTTGCAGTGGAGGATATTGCGCGGCTTCCTGCACCAACGAATGTTCCACCAACGGCCAGCGGGTGTGTTCGGGCAATGGCTGGAAGCAGTGTGGCAACTATGATTCCGATTCCTGTTTGGAATGGGGCAACATCACTCAGTGCGGCTGGAATCAGACCTGCGTCAACGGTTCTTGCGTGGATACCTGCACCAACGAATGCACGTTAAACCAGCGCACCTGCGACGGCAACGGCTACAAAATCTGCAAGACGGGTTCCAACGGTTGCACTCACTGGGAGCATACCGATTGTCCCTCCGGTCAGATTTGCAGTGGAGGATATTGCGCGGCTTCCTGCACCAACGAGTGTTCCACCAACGGCCAG
>Ga0302251_1001227_pt1 | contig 16789 bp, 11 predicted proteins | sample AAG_RA_Gln_MG_FD_193534 | JGI IMG/M metagenome (GOLD analysis project Ga0302251, IMG submission 193534) | Enriched activated sludge microbial communities from anaerobic digester in WTTP, New Holstein, Wisconsin, United States - AAG_RA_Gln | ecosystem: Engineered > Bioreactor > Anaerobic >...
GACAGCGAACTAGCCGTCATACTGAAAAGAGTCATGCAAAAAGAAATCAGCCGTCGCCGCCGGATGCAGCGCCGGCCAGATCGCTGAAAATATCATTCATCTGCCGGGTATATTTTTTATCCTGATCGTAAATAAATAAGGAAGGCTCAACTTTCAGTTCCTCGCGGGAGCCCCGCCTGCCCTCGGCCAGAACAAAAACAGCATTGGATGCCTCGTTGGTAAAAACCAGCTTCATCCGTTTTGGCTCCATTGAATTGGCGCGAAAGAGAGATACCAGCTCCACCAGTCTTTTCGCCGGATATATGGCAAAAAACTTTCCCCCCGGCTTCAATAAATATTTCGCCGCCTGCAGAAAATCCTTCAGGGAACCTTCGATTTCATGGCGGGCGATAGCTTTTTCCTCGCTGGGGTTAACCCGGCCGGAGTTGATTTTCCGGTAAGGCGGGTTGCAGGTTACGGCATCAAAAGAATGGGCGGAAAATAAATTCCTGCTTTTGCGGGCATCTCCATGAACGATGGCGATACGCTCCTGCAAACCGTTGTGTTGGACGTTTTTATCGGCGAGCCCGGCCATTTTAGCTTGGATTTCCAGCCCCGTCCAGGATGTATGGGGAAAGCGCTGGGCCAGAATCAAGGGAACAATACCGCTGCCCGTTCCCAGATCAATCACTTTGCTTTTTGAGTGCAAAGACACAAAATGGGCCAGTAAAAGCGCATCTATGGAAAAACGGTAACCCCTCTTTTTCTGAAAAACCCGCACCAGACCATTCAAAATTTCATCAAGCGTTTCTTCGTGCATAATCTAAGTTCACTTTAGAACAAGGGGTTGCAACCCCTTGTTCTGTGAGAGCGTCACACCTTACGCCGTTTCGGTTTCTCCGGCGCGAAAAGGCTGGTGTATTTCTGATAGAGTTCAAACAAAAACGCCACTCGTTCAGCTTCGGTTTTGAAATTGGTTTTGCCATAAGCGGCATCCAACCATGTTTTTTTTACAAGACGCACCTTGTGTGTATTGGTGATATGTCGTTTACACTTCGGCATTCCGGCGTTGAAATTAGTTGCAATTACCATTTTGGGTCATTCCGTGCAAGCAAAGCGCGACACGGAATCCAGAAATATTTAATCAGAAAAAAGCTGATATTGGCAATAAATTGAGGGGTTCATCGATCGTAATTGTCGGGGAAAAAGATTTATCCAGCGCTCCCGTGGTTTAACCAAGTACAGCAACCAGTTCCGCTATTACTTTCACATCATCTGCCTGTTCTTCTGTAAATATGAATGGTTCATATCCAGATGCTGTGGTATCAGGTCGAAGAATAATTGAAGAATGCCGCCAAGTACCATCCGGCAAAATCATTTTCTTGCTTTCGTATTTTTTGACGGTGTAATGCCCACCCATATCAGTGTCGGCAATATCCCTATGTTGTGCAAGAACAATCTTGCCATGTCTTGTTCCTGCAGGGTTTAGCCTGAAGAGGCACCACGAACCGTTTGGTATACGCCGATTCATCGACTCCCCAATAACTTGAGCAACAAAAAGATCTCGCCTGTGGCGGAAGGCATCGGGAAGTTCTACCCAATCAATATCGGATATTGCCTCACTTCCTGCCCCCCTCAACCAAGCCGCGACCTGCTGCTCATCGCTAAAATGTCCAGCCGCGACTTTGAGGTTATAAAGAGGAACACAATTTTCAAAAGGCTTTACCTCCTCGGGCAACAAACGTCGAAATGGCAGGAAAACAGATGCATACGTCTCTTTAGGTATTAATTTAGCAAGAGTAATTTTCTCGCTCACAATTTTGGTACCCATACATTGCTCAAAATATTTTCGTGTTTCATTATCGACAAAGTAAACATAACAGCCCTTCTGCCCACGGGTCATTAGTGTTCGGTATGTATTCTTAATTATCGCATCAAGACGTTTTTGAGTCGACTCAGGATTTTTCTTGATTAACGATTTCCATGTATGAATTGACCTATCTGTACTAGCACGTTCTTTTGGCTGTGTAATAATCTCACCGTTCCGTGCAACCAAGTCAGGTCCAACTATCACACCAACGTAATCTAATTCCAACCCCTGACAAGTATGAATACACCCAATTTCACTAACTGAATCAGGTTTGATAATCCAAGCTTGTCCATCGGAATCTAGATTCCACTTCGCCTTGTAATCTCCAATAACAACATCTTTGAGATGGGGAGTGCGCTTGCTTATCCAATTCCAACAGTACCCCGCAACCAATCGGGCTTTGTTCTTTTCCCTGTTTTTCTCGCAGATCATTTTGTGTAGCTCAGTTGGACTATCTACAATACGAAAATCATATTCGTCAGTTTCAAGTTTGTCATTTGCAGTTTTTCTAATCTGTAGCGTATTGTCTAGCCAGGCAAGGTAACCGTCTGAGCCATTACAGCGAAATTGCGATTCCAGTTTTAGTTCAATAATTTTTGCGTTTAGCTCTTTTGCCCAACGACGGATTTGCTTCTTATCGCCAATGTCTTTTAGCGTCACTCTCTGGTCTTCGTCTATAAAAAACACACTAAACTTACTGGCATTGATTATTTCTTTAATTTGATTTTCGCCAAGATTACTAAACATACCCGACTTCTCGTTGAGCCTGTGCGCTTCATCGACAATCAAGCAATCAATGCTATTTGCCGCCATTGAATGATATGATCCAGATCCATTGAACATATTTGAAATGTGTGATTTCTTGAACGAACCTGTGAGCATCGCCTCGTACACTAACCTGGGCGCTGAATTACGGGTAACATATTGAGCAACAAGGCCGCGATCTGTTAATTTTACAAGCAAATTTATTGCGACGACTGACTTTCCCGTGCCCGGCCCACCCTCTACTATTAATACATTTTTATTTTTTGGTAATGATTTAATAGCAAGTTTAACGGCCGTTTCATAGACTACTTTCTGGTCATCAATCATCACGAACTCTTCATTGCCCTGAAGCATTGAGGCGAGTTGGTCAGCAAGATTCTTTGATGGTTTTATCTTGCCATGATCAATGCGATACATAATTTCGTTTTTGTCACCATATTTAACGTTAGCTTTTATGAACTCTCGTAGTTTGAGAGCATCTCTTTTAAGGAAAAGGGGTGCCTTTTGGATGTATTCTTTATAGAAATCATTGGTAATAACGCTGTCTTGTTCATAATTGTGAAGATATGCACAAGGATAAAGTTGAATTTTTTCCTCTTGTACAGTCTGATTAAAATCTTCCAGAAGACGTTTATACGACCATGCTTGATACGATGGGTGCAACGTTTCCGTCTGCCCGTACTGAAAATGCGTCCTAACTATTGCATCTTTTGATGTTAAAGTCGCCCGTTGCCACTGTTTGAGCTCTACAAGAATTACCGACTCTCGATCTTGTTCATCTATACCAGTCAAGATAAAGTCGATGCGTTTCGAAGATTGCGGAATGTGATACTCAATCGCAACTCCTGCGTCGCTTGGAATATCATCATCTGTCAATACTCGTTCCATATATGGTAAAGAGTTAATCCAAGAATCTATCTCTGACCTTCCTGTCATCCTGCCAGTTGCGGCTCTATAGTTATCGTAAACGATGTTGCCAATATCGTTTGTCATAACATCATTTTGAAATTGCGCTTTCGTGGATGAATAAACAATCACGGACTTAGCTCCCGGTTAATACGCATATTTTGACTTTTGTGGTAGGGTAAATAGTATTATAATTCCGTATATTTTTTTGCAGATCCTCGTGCTTTTTCAGCAGGATATTTACGGTGATTTATCTCCAGCTTCTTGTATGCCGCATTAAGCGGATCAATTCCGAGCCGGTCGGCAATGCGGGTCAGATAAATCAGCACATCGCCAATTTCCTCTTGAATTTGCTGTAGCTTTTCAGGTGTCGGTTTTGCACTCTCACCCTCGGTCATCCATTGGAAATGCTCCAGCAACTCAGCTGCTTCCACGGAAAGTGCCATCGCCAGATTCTTCGGAAAATGAAATTGTTCCCAATCCCTGTCTTTTGCAAACTCACGCAAACATTCAGCAAGGTGTCCGAGAGATTGTTCCGCCATCAGTGGAGAACCTCTTTATGTGACGCAAGCGCCATCTTGTAAGCTTCGTCAAAATCAAGGCCACAATTGACTGATGGATCATACAGTTTGAATCCCACATACATGAGGCAAAGCAGATGCAGGCCTGAAAATGTCTCCCCGGGATAAGCCTTAAGAGTGTAAGTATTTCCAGGTGTTGTATAGTCGATACCATTCATGCCTAGAAGACTGATCTCGGAAATAATGGGGAAAATGCTGTCGCGGGATTTCCCTTCAAAGCGGCGCAAAGCATCCAGACAGAAAGCATAGGCTTCGGGCTTATCAGTTGTCAGCCCAATTGCTAAGGAAGAGTCAATAGATTCCTGTTTTGGTAGACATATAGGATCGGGCTGCCAGTCATACCAACCCCTTAATTTGAGTACGCGGGCGTATTCGTCGACAACATCGTATTCGTCTCCGGGAGTATACCGGGACATCTTCGTTTTCCAGATGTCGAACAGATTTTTACCATAGGAGAAATAATCGGACTTACGATAAGCGGACGCGTAGTCGGTTAACCCCCGATAAAGATCATCAATAAAAAGGGCATAGGCGCAATTAAGTGTTACACTGGCACGAAATATGATAGGGGGGGTGAGCTTCTTAATCTCTTGATTGGTAAATGTTTGCAAGGCCTCTAATTGCATCTGGTAGAGTGAGACAAATTGAGAATGACGGAGGTCCGGATATTTATTGTAAATATTTTGTTCCACCACCATATCAATGGGACAGTTGAATATTTGATTACTTAAACCGTCGGTGAGCTTAAGAATTGTGTTACTAATACTTTCTTCAGAATACCCCTGCCGCTGTAGTTTGGTAATGTGATCGGCTATAGAATTAATAGCATATTCGCGGGTCTTGGCTGTTGTAATAAAGAATTTATTTCGTGCTGACTGGCGCGCTTCATGTTCTAAAATGATATGTTCCATTTCGTGCGCCACCAGATGAGGCGTCATAGCCTCGGATCGCATCCTGTAGCGAATCCGATGTTCATCGCGGTTATGCTTCCAAGCCATTTGAGATACGGCGGAAATATACTCAAGGGAATCGTCCATTTCGATGCTAATTGGATGCCCTGTTGTCACCTCCAGCGCCACTTTTCTTGCCATGATTTCATTCATAAGCGCCCGGCTTTCTTTTTTGGCAAGCTCCGCACATATCTCCAGATAAAGGTCACGCGCATTCTTGTATACCGGCGCACTGCGTATATCTGCCGATAATTGCTGAATAAAAAGCTGCTCCAGAGTTTTCAGTGCCATTTCGGGGAAATTTGTAGCCCGGTACAAGAGCGCCAATCCAAAATAGGTATTGGGATAGCCGGGATCAATCTTCAACGCTTTTTCGAAGAGCGTCCGCGCTTGGTCAATATTTCCCATCTCCATGCGCAAGGCGGCAAAGTTATTGAGCAGCAAGTTATCGTCAGGATTGATGGACAGTCCTTTTTCATAATAGAAAGCTGCTACATCGAACATCCGTTCATGTTTCGTCGCGATATTGCCCAGAAGCACGAATGACCAGACATTGGTCGGATCTATCTTAATACATTCATGCAACAGCTCTTTTGCTTTCGAAATATTACCTTTCTCAAGGTGGGCCATCGCTAAGTTGCGTCGAGCATCCACATGCTGGGGGATAATTGTTATAACTTTTTCAAAGTTTTTAATAGCTTTGTCATAAGATCCATGTTGCGCATCCCGGACCCCTTTTTGGAACGATTTCAAAGCATCACTGACTTTTTCGGCACGCTGTTCCTGCAGTCTGATGAAGGCAATGCCATTTTGAATGGAAACATCAACAGCGGAGGACAAAAATCCATAGGATTTCGTGATCAATTCAATTGCTTCCTGTTCAGGAACAACAGAAAGATCAACATGCTCTAACGAATCAAGAATAATGTACTTTAAGGGAATTGTAATGATAAACATTTTGACAACCATTTCCTTCCAATTTCGGGTGACACAATACAATGAACCATCTCTTGTGTCAAATAAATATAGGCAAATCAATTAGTTTATCAGTTTTATGGAGGAATAAATTCAATTAAGGAATATTAACTGGATGCCAGATCAAGTCCGGCATGACATCTGATACCCCGCGACAAGTTGCGGGGTAGTTCATTGCAAGTATAATATTTTTTTCAGCTTTGCTACGACAGTTTATGCACAAACATCCCACTCCTCAACTTCGGTTCAAACCAGGTGGATTTAGGCGGCATGACGGCGCCGGTACTGGCAACCTGCATTCCTGATATAAATTGATTTTTCTTTAACGCGAAAATCTGCTGCAAGGCTTAAAGGACTAAATAAGTGGAATGAACTATAAAAAACGCCATCCCGCCTGTCAAGGAAATCATGGCTCTGTGGAGGGTATGACAACCAAGTATGATGGACTCGTAAAAAGTCGTAAAAGTGGCCATTTACAGACGGCATCGTAAAAAGGCCGTAGGCAAGGCGTGCGAATCATGAGGAATGAGGCATACTTAGCGTATGTCGCAGTGACGAAGGATGAAGCACAACGCAGCATCCGGCTTTTTTACGATGCCGTCAAGTATTGAAATTTACGATAACGAAATCAATGTTATCTGTGAGATCTGTGCCTATTTCCGATCCAGTTCTTTTTTTATCGCTCGTCCTATCTTTTCCATCGTATAGGGTTTGCGGACAAATTCTCCGGCGCCCATTTCCTGCATTTCCCTGACGCGGTCAGTTTCGGAAAAACCACTGACAATTATCGCCTTTTGACGGGGATTGATCTTCCTTATTCTCCGGTAGGTTTCGAACCCGTCAATTCCGGGATACATAATCATATCCAGAACAACAAGATCGGCTTTTTCGGTTTTGAGGTATTCAATTGCCGCTTCTCCTCCGGCGACGGCCCTGACCTGATATCCCAGCCTTTTCAACATGCTCATGGCCAGCTGCCTTTGTTCTTTGACATCATCGACAACCAGGATGGATTCTCCCTTTCCCCTGTAAGCAAGAAGGGAAACAGATTTTTCAGCCTGCGCCGGCTCTTCTCGGGTGACGGGAAAATAAAGGGTGAAAGTGCTTCCCTCGTTTTCCCTGCTTTGGACATCGATGTAGCCGTTATGATCTTTAACGGTTCCCCAGACAACGGCCAGTCCCAGTCCGGTTCCGCTTCTGCCCATGACTTTTTTGGTATAGAAGGGTTCAAATATTTTATCAATATCATTGACGGAAATGCCGCTGCCGGTATCGGAGACGATCAGCACGGTATAATCGCCTTCCGCCATTGTGTCATATCCATGAATAGGTTGATCCAAATAACGGTTTTTCGTTTTTATTGATACATTGCCTTCGCCGGTTATTGATTCGGCGGCGTTTAAGACAAGATTCATGATGGTTTTAATCAGATGAACGGGAGAGCCCTTGATGTTGAAAAGATCGTTTTCCAGTTCGGTTGATATTCGGACATTTGGATGGGAGCTTAGCAAATTTTCAAATTCCGGTGTTTTCAGAGAATCAACAATTAATTTGTTCAGATTGACCACCTGCGAAACGGCCACGCCTCTTCTGGCCATTGTTAACAGATCCTGAATGATGGCGGTTGCTCTCATGCTTGATTTGAGGATATTATCGGCATATTTTACAGAGGTGCTGTCTTTCGGCAGATCTTCTTTCATTAGTTCAGAGTATCCAACCAGCGCTCCCAGAACGTTGTTGAGATCATGGGCTACTCCGCCCGCCAGCGTTCCCAGCGCTTCCATCTTTTGCGCCCGGGCTAGTTGTTCTTCAAGCCTTTGTTTTTCGGCCTCCGCATTCTTGCGTTCTGTGATATCCTCGGAAATTCCCAGGAGATAATCAGGTTCTCCGTTCAAGTTTAAGATCGGCACTTTCTTGGTGTGCAGGAAGCGCAGCCCTTTGTTTTTAGTCTGTAGAGGTTCTTCCGGGATATCCAAAATCCTGCCAGAGCGAAGGACATCACGGTCTTTCTCTATGAAGAAGTCCGCCTGTTCTTCGGGGAAGAGATCGTAATCGTTCTTTCCCAACAATTCGTTACAGGAATAACCAAGCAAATCCTCTCCCGCCCTGTTGAGCCGGATGAAACGTAATTCCTGGGCATCTTTAACGAAGATCATATTCGGGATATTTTCAACAATTGAGTCTAAAAACATATTCACTCTGTCATTCTCTTCATCCGCCCGCTTGCGTTTGGTGATATCACGAACATTTGATAGAATATAGTCTCCATCGGACAGCACCAATCTTGTCAGAAATACTTCTACATCAAATACGGAGCCATCCTTTGGACGTCTGGCCTGCCACTCTAAAAATAAGTTTTCACCGGACATTATCTTATTCCAGTTAAATCGAGACACTTCCATAGACTCATCGGTCACTGATAAATCGCGGATAACGTTCAGTCCAATAGCCTCTTCCCGACTGATCCTGTACATTTCAAGCATTTTGTCATTCACGTCTATGACTCTTCCATCAAGATCATGAATCAGAATCGCATCATACACATTATTAAAGACTGTCCCCAAGTAATCTTTTGCGGCCCTCAGTTCCGTCTCCATCTTCTTGCGCCTGGTAATATCCTGCACTGTTCCCACAATGGAAACGAGATCACCATTATCATCATATATACCCTGGAAGCTTGACATGAAATATCCGATGCTTTTATCCGGACGAAGAAATCGCTGTTCAAATGTTCCTCTTTCATGTGATTCCATCGCTCTCTTTATCAATTCCTTATCACGCTTGCGATCCTCGGGCCACGGAGATAAAGCCATGATAGAATCGATTTGGGGGGTAAATGAATTCGGATCGAGCTGAAATATTTTAAATACTTCTTCCGACCACTCGACATTCCCCGTCTTCACATCCCACGTCCAGTTACCTAATTGAGCCATTTTCTGGGCTTCGCTGAGTTTTCGTTCACTTTCTCGGAGCGCCTCTTCTGTAAGCATGCGCTCTCTTTCTTGCTGGTCCCTCTGTCTCCGGGCATTGAGGATGGGAGAAATGAAATTTGTGATGTTTTCCAACAATTGCTGCTGCTTGTCTGAATATCCATCTTTACGGTTAGCAACAGAGATCAGTCCTATCGTCTTCCCCTGAAAAACGAGTGGTACGGTCAAAAAACCGGTTACAGGAATATGGCCTTCCGGCACCTTAAAGTTACGATTGCTATAATAAGGCCGGCGGTCGCGAATGGCGCGTCCCCACAGTGAATCGCCCCAAGTGTGAGGCGGAAATACGATAGTCTTTCCCTGCATCTTGCATTCTTGCCATATCTCATGTGTCAGACTGGGAATCACCAGATCACCTTCCTCTGAGATATAACCAAAGATTCCATAGGGGCTGTCCAGAACATCCCGTACGATATCCAAAACCATTCCATACATCTCTTCATCCGGAATAGTGAGGAACATCTGGGCAATCTTGTTCATGACCGCTAACTCAGATTCTGATCGTTGCAACTGATTTTCCGTCTGCTTGTGCTCGGTTGCCGATTTTCCAAATTCGTCAATTTGCTTACGCAATATTTCCAGTTCACTAATGAGCTGATCTTTTGTTTTGTATTTATCTTTTCTCATCGGAAAAACCTTCTTATATAAAGTAACCCGAGAATAAAAAACCCGTTCTACTTTGAGACACGGGTTTTTTGTTCTTAGAATTTTACAGTCGCGAACATATGTACGGCATTTATACCCTCAATATACTTGTAGTTTTATTTCTCATACAGAAAAAAATGAATACTATCAGTTCACTGTTGGTATTCATTAAGCGGAATGAACTATAAGAAACGTAATCCGGCATGTCAAGGAAAGTCTGGCGGTAAGACGACAAAGCTAATCCGACATCAATCCCCGATAATTTCCCAATATCCGCCTTTCGCCGGGCCGATGCGTTTGAGAAATCCCTTTTGTCTAAGCAGGGCAATCTGGTGCTCTATGGCGCGCTGCGTTAATCCCAATATTTCTGCCAATTGCCTTGCACTTACAGTTTTGTTGGTTCTGATGATCCCCATGATTTTCTCCGAAGTTTTCTCCGAAGTTTTCTCCGAAATCATAACCGTTTTGGGTGTAATGTCTTTTTCCAATTCCTTTCGTCGGAATCTTGCCACAAACAGGGTTGTGCCTACTTCTTCAAATTCTGTTGCCGGTTCCCGTGCCAGGATCAACTTGATTCCACGCCCCCATTTCTCAATCAAATGGCTGCGCTGGAAGAGTTCCGCCAGTAGTTCATTGCGCCGGACAGAAACCATTTTTTCGCGGATATCCGAAACAGTGAGTCCGACATAGAGCAGGCCAGGATTGCGAATCTCCAGACGATCCTTGTAGATGGCAATATTGACTGAATCATATTCACGATAATCCCGATGACAGAAAGCATTGATTATGGCTTCCCGAAACGCCTCCCGGTCAATCTCGGGAACATCAACACGTAAGAGGCCTTCTACACGCATACCAATATTGATATGCTCCAAAACATATTCTTCCGCCTTTTCGATCAGCGTAAAGACATCACCGGTGATGTCTTTCATATCCAGAGTAACCGTTGTATCGGTTGTTCCGAACGTGGCACAACGTAGTTTAGCATTGGCAAAGAATTTTTCAGGTTTTTTAGCAAAGCACAAAACGGCGGCGTTCAGCAGTTTATTGTTTTTCAAGAGGTTAAGTTTGTCGAGGACATTGATAACTGTATCGTATTTGAGCCCGCAAGATTTCAGAAATCGTTTCAGTTTTGTACTACTGATGTCGTCATGCGTTGCTTGAGGGCAAACTTCCATATCCCATTGAAGACGATTGCGGTTTTTTTGCAGGATGAAATTTTCCAGCCCCCTGGCGCTCAACTGCCGGTCTTCATCACCCATCCTGATATAGGCTCTGCCATAGGCATAATAAGGAACATCTTTCCCCTCCACCATCACTCTGATGCAAGGTTTTTCATCAACTATGACTTTTTCAACAGATGGATAGACTTTAGGTTCTATGTGATCGCCGATTGAGCGTGAGACTTCCCGCAAAGTTGCTTCGGAAATGTGATGGCTGACAGCTGTACCGTCATTTTTAATCCCGAACCATAGCTCGCCTCGCTTATGCTTGTTCAGCATAGCGACCAATGAAACTATCCCTGCTTTCAGTTCGCTGGTTGACTTTTTTAGTTCCACTGTTTCAGATTCAGCCAACTTCATTTCTTGCCTATAAAATGTAAAATAGAAAAAATCGTTTGCTTATGAACCCAATGGCAAATCATGGCTGGAAATTTTTCCAACAGCTTCAAGTATTGATTATTGTTACGACAGTTTATGCACAAACATCCCACTGCGCAGCTTCGGTTCAAACCAGGTGGATTTCGGCGGCATGACGGCGCCGGCGTCGGCCACACTCATCACCTGTTCAATGGTGGTCGGATAAAGAGAAAAAGCAACGGCAAACCCGTCTTTATCCACGAGCTTCTCCAGCTCGTCCATACCGCGGATACCGCCGATGAATTTAATGCGGTCGTCGGTGCGCGGATCTTTAATCCCCAGAACCGGCGCCAGCAGATGCTCCTGCAATATTGCCGCATCCAGACGGGCTACAGGATCATTATCATTATATATTCCTTCCTTGATGGTCAGCTGATACCACTTGCCCTGTAAATACATCCCGAAATCATGGAATTGTTGTGGTGATCTCGAAGCAAAATTCTCGGTAATCGTAAAAGCGGAACTTATTTTTTCTTTGAACTCCTGCGGTGTCAAGCCATTCAGGTCTTTCACTGCCCGGTTGTAGTCCATTACTTTTAATTGATCATGGGGAAAAAGCACTGCCAAGACTTTTTCGTACTCTCCGCTTCCCGGCAAATTATCGTTCCCACGCCGCAGGCGGGCAACGGAAGAAGCCGCTTTTGCGCGGTGATGTCCGTCGGCAATGTACAAAGCGCCGATGGTCGAAAATTCTTTTTTTATCTCTTCAATCTGGCCGGCATCAGCCACCAGCCAGGCGGTATGAATTACGCCGTCTTCGGCGGTAAAATTATATTCGGGATCGTTTTTTGTCACTTGGCCGACCAGGTCGTTTAACCGCGGATGGGACTGGTAGGTTAAAAATACCGGTCCGGTTTGCGCATCAACTTTATTCACATGGTTGATCCGGTCTTCTTCCTTGTCCTGCCGGGTGAATTCATGTTTTTTGATTTTACCTTCGTCGTATTCCCCGGCGCTCACAACGCCGACAATACCGGTTTGAATTTGCGTCCCCATCTGTTGACGGTAAATATAAAAGTAGGGGTTTTCATCCTGAAATAATACGCCGTCCTCCAGCAGTTTGTTAAAATTGCGCTGCGCCGTCTCGTAAATCAACGGATCGTTGCTTTTGGTCTGGTCGGGAACGTCAATTTCCGATTTCTCCACATGCAGGAAACTCAAAGGCTTTCCCTGGACGGCAATTATCGCTTCTTCGCGGGTCATAACATCGTAAGGCAGGGCGGCAACCTGTGAAACAAACCGGCGCTGCGGACGGATCGCTCGAAAAGGTAAAACTGAAACCATAATAAATTCTCCTCTTGCGCGACTCCTAACATACTGTCATAATTGCTTCAATGTAAAATTGATAAAAATTTATGAAAAGGAAAAAAAATGACCGATACGTTAGTTTTTATTCATGGACTGGAAAGCACGTCACAGGGCACCAAGGGACAATTCTTCCGCCGACATTTTCCCCAAATGATTGTCGAAGATTATTTCGGCGATTTTAATGAACGGATGCAGAAACTGGCGGGTTTGCTTGCCGGGAAAGATAATTTGATTCTCGTGGGATCAAGCTACGGCGGTCTGATGGCCGGCCAGTATGCGCTGCAAAATGAAAACCGGGTGCGAAAAATGATCCTGCTGGCGCCGGCGCTGATGCTGCCGGAATTCACACCGGAAGCCGGGAAGCAGCTCAACATCCCCGTTACAATCTATCACGGCACGGAAGATGACGTAGTCGATCCTTATTTAGTTAAGAGCATCGCGGAGAAAGTCTTTCGCCGGCTGGAGCATCACCTGGTGAGCGACGATCATTCTCTGACCAAAACTTTTCCGTCCCTGAATTGGGGAAAATTATTAAAGGCGTGAGGTCCCGCAGAACAAGGGGTTGCAACCCCTTGTTCTAAGTCAGCTTACCGGAGACGTTTTCCTGAAAAGGCCGGATTTAATAGCTGTAAAAGGTATTGACCGCGTCGAGATACTCCGATAAATGCTTGCGGCTGACGACAAAGATATGACCGATGTTCTTTTCAATTATACGGTCCAGGCCGGGGCTGAGAACCCTCACATTGCCGCAGCCTACCTGCCCCCAGGTTTCACAGGCGACACAGGAACCTGCCGGTGCAATAGGATCCCTTGTCCCCCTGTAGTCAAAGATTGATACTCCCGACTCGCGAAGCATATTCATATTTACGGGTTTCTTGTGCAACTGAGGATTGGAAGAAGGCAGACAATACCTGTTTTCATAAATTTGATTGTCCATATAGACATTCTGAATCCACTCTATATGCGCCTTGATCGGAAATTTGGTTCCGTGGGTCAGCCAGTAAAGAAACGGCACGGCGTCGGTGATGGCGTCGGCGACCTCGGCGCGGCCGTAAAAACCGAGAATAACGGTATATTGCACACCCGGTTGAATTTCATTCATCCCCGCTTCCATCACCTGCGGAGGGACATTGACGGCGCCGAAAAGTTCCGTCATCAGCAAAGGATCGTAGTTAGCCCGGATCAGTGAACGCATATTTTTGTGGCCGCTGTCTCCGTCATCGAACTTCACCGGCGACGCCATCAACGCCACCTTCTTGATATCCATCGGCTTACCGGCGGCTTGAAGCTCTTCGGCCCGCCGCGCCAGATATGGCAGAACCAGGGTGCCGCCCATGCAATACGCCATGATGTATATTTCCGCCCCCGGATGCCTTTTTTGAATTATGCCTATGTAACGGTCATGCAAAATTTTACCGTAGAAACCCAGGCCCAAGTTTGTTTCTTCCCAGCCGGGATCGCCATGATCAATAAGGTATATATGATAACCATCTTTGTGCATACCTTCGATGACGGATTTACCGGCGGCAAGATCAAAAAGCTCCGGCATATTGATGAGCGGCGCACACATGTAAATAACTTTACCATTGGTTTCAATGCCTTCCGGCAACGGATAATAACGGAGCCTGACCCGGTGGATCAGCGATCCTTCAACATATTCATATTCAGAGCAGCCGATTTTTCCGCCGGTTGCTCTTTCCGAAAATTCCTTTATATCAAAAGCATTTTCACGATAAAGATTTTCCAGCCGGATGCGGTTTTCGGCAAGATAATCTTCAAACGACGTGGCCAGAGTTCCATCCGGATTGCGTTTGGCAAAAGGCAATTCACCATCGGCAAAAGGAGCTTCGGTAATCAAAACGAGCAGGCATTTTAAAAGCTCTTTCATCGCTTTGAGGCGGGTCAGGCCGACGTTATTGTAATTATGTTCTATCTGCCCGAATTCATCCATGTAATTGAGAAGAAATCCTTTTCCACACTTTGTGGTTGTTGTTAAAAGCGCCTTTTCCCGGTCAAATTTGCCGTCCTTGATAAAAAAACCGGTCAATGTGTAAAGCAGGCGGGTATAACCTTTGTACATCCAACCGTTCATATCCGAGATAAGATCCGGATTTCTACCCGACCCGACCGCCATGCGCGCGTGCGCCTTGATAGGGCCGGTTATAAAAGAATCCATGAAGCTGCTCTGCCAGGTGGCGGTTAAAGCCAACGGGCCGAAAACAGAAACATCCCTGCTGATGGAGTCGAGTATTTTCTGATACCCGAACAACCCTCTGACCTGCAGGCCGACAAGTTTGCTTTTCCAGGGAATAGCGGTGGAAAATCCCTGGAGGTTATCCGCCGGTGATATGCCAATTACGGATAAAAGCCTATCCGGAGTTATTCTCTCTTCCCGGGCGATTTCATCTATGTTCATAAAGACACTCCCTTAATTTTAGAGATAATTTTGGCATGGCTGGTTCGATTATATTATTAAAATCGCAAATTTTTTTTCTTCTGTCCAGTATTCATTTTTTTATTCATTTTTTATCTATTTTTTTACAATTTTTCTCCGCCCGATAAGCATTGACAAAAAAATTTTTTTATATTAACAAGTTAATGACTATTTAGGGATAGTATTTCCGACCAACGCCACGGAGACTTCATGTTATGATGATGGATGCATCCCCTCAATTGTCTACAGCAGCTAGAGCACTTTCCGGGTTTGCACTTCTCCATCAAATTATTCAACTTGCTGACGCTTTTTTTAAACAAAAAATTTACGAGGTGAATTATGCCCGAGGAAAACAATAAAAGCAAAGAAGCCGATTCCCTGTTCCCGTCCTGGCTTAAAGCATCGTATGAGATGTGGTCAAAGGCAGCCCAGGCCATGCCGTCCTTGGAAGAAGACGGACAAAAGTTTCAAACTGAAACCAGCAACCGATTTGTGGAGCAATGGCAGAAGAACTTGAAATTAATGAAGTCTTTCTCCAAAACGATGAGCGAACCCGAGTCCACCGCCGCCGCCATTAATGCCATCAATACATTGCCGGAAATTATCTTGAAAATGGCTAAATCCGGCTGGGAAGCGGGCTTTAAAACACAGTCGCACATATTGGAAAAAATGGGAAAAATCGGCCGCCGGGCCGAAGCTTATAATTTCGACAATCTGGATCAGGAAGTATTTCGGGCGTTAACAGATATTTATGAAAAAGAACTCCGTCAGTACTTTTACATACCGCAGATCGGACTCACCAGATTTTATCAGGAGAGATTCAACGAGATGCTGGATAAGAAGAATCTCTTCGAAACAACATTGGCTGAATTCCTTTCCATAATTTATCTGCCCATTGAAAAGTCATTTAAAGTTTTTCAGGAAAGACTTCAGGAAATGGCTCAGAAAGGGGAGTTGCCGAAAGAGGCGAAAGATAATTACGCTCTCTGGGTGAAGATTTTGGAAGGACACTATATGAGTCTTTTCAAATCCAAGGAATATACGGATGCCTTACACAACACCCTGGAAAGAATGGAGGATTTTGTTGCGGCTAAAAATGATGCCTTAAGGGATATTTTACAATTTTTGCCGATACCGACAACTAAAGAGATGGATGAGCTTTACAGGGAATTCCATCTATTGAAAAAACGAGTAAAAGAACTCGAAAAAAAGGTCAAAACCGTTTAATTTGAGGTTTTGATTGCAGGAGGAAACGTATGGCACAAACAAAAATTCCCGTTGACCTGATATTGGAAAAACTCGCGCAAAGCGCCGAAGAAACACAAAAACGTGTTTCCCGGGCTTCCGACATTTTATTAAGTCCACTCAATACCGAGGCGGCGGTAACACCTTATGATATTGTTTACAGTGAGGACAGAATCAAATTAAAGCACTATACCCGCTCGGAAACCGCCGAAAATAAGCTCAAAACACCATTACTGGTTATCTATGCGCTTATCAACCGGGAAACAATGCTGGATTTGCAGCCGGACAGAAGCGTTGTGCAGACCTTCCTTAAATCAGGCATTGATTTGTACATGATGGACTGGGGTTATCCCACCCGCAAGGATCGTTATGTCACGATCGACGACCATGTTAACGGCTATATCAACAACGCCGTAGATTACATTCGTGAGAAAAACGGCATTCAAAAAGTAAATCTCATGGGCATTTGCATCGGCGGAAGCATGTGTGCAATGTATTCCG
>Ga0302251_1001231_pt1 | contig 16714 bp, 5 predicted proteins | sample AAG_RA_Gln_MG_FD_193534 | JGI IMG/M metagenome (GOLD analysis project Ga0302251, IMG submission 193534) | Enriched activated sludge microbial communities from anaerobic digester in WTTP, New Holstein, Wisconsin, United States - AAG_RA_Gln | ecosystem: Engineered > Bioreactor > Anaerobic >...
CCGCTCGAACTAGCCGGGTATGACCTGTCCCAGATGCCGATGCCCTGGCTCTGTCGGGGCTACAGCCTGGAGTGGCCCATTGTGCAGGAGGTGCCGGATGCCGTTGTCCCCAACCCGTAACGCTCGCAGCCAGGTTCTTGCCCGCGAGTTGTGATTGTGGTACAATCAGCTATGTGAACCAGCGAACCGGCTCTGTCGCTGCGAACGGCCACCCCGCCCAAAAGGAGATGCGCGATGAAAAACGGCTACCGTGTTGCCAGCCTCCTCGTGCTTCTGGGTCTCTTGCTCTCGCTCGCGGTGCCCCTGGGCTCCTGGGCCGCGCCGGATAAGGGGACGGAACCTCTCCTCTCCCCCCGCCCGCCTGCGGCGGGTTCCCCCCTCCCCTCCCCCAACGGGGGAGGGGAGGGGGGGCAGGGGGGGAGGGATGGGGTCCTCGCCGCCGCCGGCCGCGGCAACCCCTGGATCAACCTCCTGGACGGGGAGCCCGTGCCCACGACGTACATGGGCGCGCCCGGTCTACTCCAGTCTCTGGATACGGCCCAACCCCGGGCTCTCACCGCTGACGATTTCGATGAGGACGGCATGTCCGACCTCGTCGCCGGGTACGCCGCGGCGGATGGGGGGCTCATCGCCATCCACCGCGGCAGCATCGACTATCTCTGGCCGGACGGCCCGGAGGCCGAGGCGCGCAAGGCGGCCGGCCTTTTCGTGGATACGCCCTTTCTGCCTGAAGTCCGCCTCTTTCCCCTGCCGGTCGCTCCCGACTTTCTCGGGGCTGGCGATTTCGACAACGACGGCCACCGCGACGTGGTGGCGGCGGCGCGCGGCGGGGAGGCGCTGTACCTGCTCTCCGGCGACGGCCGCGGCGGGTTGGGCGCGCCGGAGGCGATTCCCGTGCCTGGAACGGTGACCGCCTTCGCGGCCGGCGAGGTCAACCGGCGGGACGGCCTGCAGGATCTGGTGGTGGGGGTCGTAGGGGGGGCCGGCCGGTCGCCCCTACTGGTCATCTTCGAAGGCCCCACCGGCGCGCTGCGCTGGGAGCCTGAAGTGATCCCGCTGCCCGCCCTGGTGCCCTCTATCGCCATCGGCCAGCTGGACGAGCACTACGCGATGGACATCGCCGCCGCCTGCGGCGAGACGCTGGTGCTCGTCCACGGCCGCGACCGGCAACTCTCCGTCCTGCCGCCGGGGAGCAAGGCGGCGGAGGCCGCGGTTACCTTTCATGCCTTGCCCTACCCCATCGCCGCCCTCGCCTTGGGCGATTTCGTCCCCGAAGAAGGCTACGTCAAGGAGCTGGCCCTCCTCGCCGCCGATGGGGTGGTCCATTTTGTCGCTCCCGCTACGGCCGCCGAGGTCACCCAGATTTCGCTCTTGGAACCTGCGACCTGGAACCTGCAACCTTCAACCTCCCCCCTGCAACTCGTAACCTGCAACGTTTCCTCTTTCCCCGCCGACGACCTGGCCATGCTCGACCCGGCCGGCCGGCAGGTGCGCATCGTGGTCCCGGTGGAGCAGGGGACAACCCGGAACGAGCTGGGCGTCTGGGACACCGTCGTTCGTCCCTGGTCCATCGCCCTGGACACGGCCGGCGCCCCGGCAGCCCTGCTGCCCATGCGCCTCAACCCCGACGCCTTGAGCGACCTGGTGGTGCTGCAGGCAGGGAGCGTCGCCCCGGTCGTGGCGGCGACGGCGCCCATGTACTCCTTTACCGTGGACGACCCGAGCGATCTGGTCGACGAGTGCGCGGACGAAGACGGCGTCTGTGCCGCAACCCGATGGGACGGCACCACCGATGAGTGCGTGGTCGTCGGCGGGTGCACCCTCTACGCCGCCATCCAGGAGATAAACCATGGGGCGGGCGCGAGCTCGATCCACTTTAGCGTGGCCCGTATCAAACCCGATTACACGCACTACATGTACGTGTATCAGCCCGTGACGATCGACGGCACGTCGGCCGGCCGGGTCGAGTTCGACGGGACCAACTTTTCGGGCTACGACCGGCCGGGATTTGACCTGCGCGGCGGCGACTCGGTGGTCCGAGGGATGGTGCTCAATCATTTCGCCGACGCGGAAGGGATCGTCGTTTGGGGAGCGCATAACATCGTCGAGGGCAACTACGTCGGCACGGACCGGAGCGGCAGCGCGGCCGCCGGCAACGCCGAGGGATTGACCCTCCGCGATCCGACCGACAACACCGTCGGCGGGACGACGGCGCAGGCGCGGAACGTCTTCTCGGGCAATGCCGACAGCGGCATCCAGTTCTACTCGGGCGTCGACAACCGGGTGCAGGGCAACTACTGCGGCACGGACGGCGGCGGGAATGTCGCGCTCGGCAACGGCACCGAGGGCATCTTGCTTGGAAGTTACGGCACGATTACCTGCACCAACAACACGGTAGTCGGCAACGTGGTCTCGGGCAACTCACCCGTCTATGACTATCATGGCCTCGTCATCGGCTGCCACGGCAGCCTGGTCCAGGGAAACCTGGTCGGCACCAACGCCGCCGGGACAGCCCAGCTGGGCAACGGGGGGACTGGCATCGTGCTGAGCGGGGCCGCCAACACCTTGGGCGGTACGGCGGTCGGGGCGGGGAACATCGTCGCCGGCAGTGAGGGCTTTGGCCTGGGCGGTTATGGCGGCCCGGACATCCTGATCCAGGGCAGCATCATCGGCACGAACGCCGCCGGTTCCGCCCGCTGGGGCAACGACTCGGGAGGGATCCTCCTCAACGCAACCAATGCGTCCGTCGGTGGCACGGTGCCCGGCGCCGGCAACACTATTGCCTTTAACGGCTACGCCCTGCCTTATTTGATGCGGGGTGGAGTGCACGTCGAGGGATATTACCCCTTGCCTGCAACAGGCAACCGTATCTATGGCAACCGCATCTACGGCAACAGTGGACTGGGCATCAACCTGGGCGCTCCGCATCAGCAGGGATTTCCCAATGACCCCGGAGACATCGACGAAGGCCCCAATCGGATGCAGAACTATCCGCTCATCACCGACATCACCATGAGTGGAGGCACGGCAACCCTGGTCGGTACTCTCAACAGCATGAGCAATACCGCGTTCGTGTTGGACTTTTACCTTTCCAACGCCTGCGATCCTTCCGGCTATGGGGAGGGCCGCACCTGGCTGGGCGCCGCCAACGTGACCACCGGGCCCGACGGCAACGCGGCCTTTGTTGTCCCCGTTGCCCCACGCGGCGGCAAGTCGGTCACCGCTACGGCCACCGATCCCCAGGGAAATACCTCCGAGTTCTCGCTCTGCGCCGACCTGCCGCGCTACAAACTCTCCGAGCCGGATCGGGTCACCTATCTCCACCCGGTTACCTACACGGTGGGGATCAAAAACACGGCAATGGAGGCCCAGGCGCTGAGCATCGCCGACGCCATCCCCACCGGGACCCGCTTCATTTCCGGCAGCCTGTGGGCCTCCGAGGGCACGCCCAACTACGACGGCAGCCAGGTCACCTGGAACGGCGCGCTCGACCCGGGCGTCGAGCTGCAGGTGCGTTTCCAGGTCTCGACGACCTGCGATGCGCCCGAGTTGATCACCAACCAGGCGCAGGTCACCCAGCAGGGCGAGACCTACAGCCTCGAGGCCGACACGGAGCGTTACGAGCCCGTGCACCTGGACATTGCCGCCAAGACGCCATCTCCGACGGCCGGGGCGCGTGGGGTGACGATCGACCCTTCCCCGGCGCTCTCCTGGACCGGTGAAGGCGTCTGCGGCACCGATCCCAACGCCGGGCACCAGGTGGCCTACCGGGTCTATCTCCAATCACAGACCGGCGGCTGGCAGGAGGTAGGGGCCTACCCCAACTGCGGGCGCTCCGTGGCGCTCCCGGCCGGCGCCTTGCAGTGTGGAAGGGATGGCGACCCCAATCCGTACACCTGGAAGGTCGAGGCCGTGGACCTCCAGAACCCCTGCCGCGACCCGGTCGTCGTGTCCTGGACCTTTGAGACGGCCTCTTGCCGGCCGGCCGTGGAGGTCAAGCCGCAGTTCGAGAAATACTTCCTGACCGGTCTGGGCGTGGACAACACCTACCGGGCGGAGGTGGACTGGAACGGGCCGGCCCGCCAGGGGAACGGCGAGGCCCTGGCGGATAAGGTGCATTTCGACCTCAACGGCACGGAGGTTGTCGAGGACGGGCAGCCCTGGGGGGCCGAGCACGCCTACGACATGGGCGGCGACTTCCGGGCCTCGCTCTTCGGCGGCGACAACGTCCTGCGCATCTGGGCCGGCAATACCGAGGACTACCAGGCGGAAGAGACGGTGCTGCAGCCGATGGTCTTTCCCCTCCCGGCGTGGATCACCCAGTTCGCCATGGGCGATTTCGAGATCGACCTGCAGGCCATGACGGTCAAGTACGCGCGCGAGGTCGAGTACCCCGATCCGCACTTTGAGGCGCGCTACCACGTGCCCGACTGGGTGCCGTACCTGGGCGGGGCGGACATGGGCATCATCGAGACCTTTGCGACGGTGGGGGCGGAGGCCTGCTCCGACGGCAGTGGGGCGGTGGAGGTGAGCGGCAACACCGGTGTGCAGCTGACCGAGGATGCCCAGGTAACGGGCAAGCTCTACGGCCGGGGCGACGTGCGGCTGGGCCCGCCGGCCGGCCTGGACCTGGTCGGGGCGACCTTTGGGTTGGAGATCGCCGGGCGGATCGCCAAGGAGATGGGGATCGCCGACCTGATCCCGGGCGTGCGCGCGGCGGAGAACTGGCCCATCGTCGGCCGGCTGGTCAAGTGGTTCAACAGCCGGGCGCAGGTAGAGGGGGCCATCGAGCCGCAGATGCAGATCGAGACCCAGTTCAAGAACCAGGGCGACGGGCTGGACTTTGACAGCGGCACGGGCATGGGCAAGATCAAGATGATGTTGACGTTGAGCCTGGAAGTGTTCGACTGGCTCAAGGCGGCCATCTATGGCGGCGGGGAGCCGCGGGTGGTGGTGCAGGTGCCGAGCGCGGGGCAGTGGGGCTATCTGCAAGAGATCGCCATCCGCTTCTTTGCCGGGCTGCGGCTGACGGTGTGGCGCTTCGAGGGAGAGTGGGAGCGGGGCGTCACCTGCTCGCTGCCGGCGGCCGGGTGTCAGAGCGACGAGGGAGAGGCGGGGCTGCTGGCGCCGGCCTGGCGCTTGCTGGGGCGGGACTATGCGGGGGCGGATTACGCCCGCTTCGTCGCGGGCTCCGAGCTAGGGGCCGCAGGTCACTCGTCACCGGTCACTCCTCCCGCTGCACTTGTTACAGGTCATACAACCGAGACGCCCCTGGTCCTCAACATCTACCCGCTCGCCGACCCCGCGCTGGCCGTCCGGGCCGACGGCGCGCGGGTGGTGCTGTGGGTGCACGACGACGTCAGCCGGCCCATCGGCCAGAGCGAAGAAATCCACGCCGCCCACTGGGACGGGGCGAGCTGGGTCACGGCCATATTGACCACGGACGCCTGGCAGGACTTTAACCCCCTGGTGACCTACGACGCCCAGGGCGACGCCGTGGCCCTCTGGGAGCGGTCGAACACGGTCTGGTTCTCCCCGACGCTGACCATTACCTATGCCCGCTCCTTCGAGATCGCGACGGCAGTGTGGGACCACGGCGCGGGGCAGTGGTCGGAGGTGCTGACGTTGACGAGCGACAGCCGGATGGACGTCACGCCGCACCTGGCGCGCGGGCAGGACGGCGCGCTGCTGGCGTTGTGGCGGACGGGAGACGGCACGGACCTGGTGGGGACCCTGACCCACCCGCTCAGCCTGACTTACGCCCTGTGGGACGGCACGGCCTGGAGCACGCCGACGGCGGCGCTGGGCGGGCTGGCCAACGTCCTGGACGTAGACCTGGCGGTCTACTCGGCGACGCGGGCGGCGCTGGTGCTGGCGCAGGACGGCGACGGCGACCTGGGGACGGGGAGCGACGGCGAGATCGCCTACGCGACGTGGGACGGCACGGCCTGGAGCGGGCTGACGCTGCTGACGAGCGACGCGATCACCGACAGCCACCCGGCAGTGGCCTATGATCCGGCGGGGGAACCGGTGGTGGTGTGGCTGCGCGCCGGCGACGTGGTGCAGCAAGTGGGCTGGGCGGGGGCCCCGGTGGTCGTGCGGCCGGCCAGCACCTCGGGCGCGTTCCTCGACCTGGACCTGGCCGGCGCGCCGGACGGCAACCTGGCGCTGGTGTGGCAGACGCTGGGCGCGAGCGGCGCCGACGCGGCGTACAGCATCTATGACCCGCTGCACGCCTCCTGGGGCGCGGACCACGCGCTGATGGCGGACCCGGCCCTGGACGAATCGTTCGCCCCGGCGCTGGGCGCCGATGCGCTGCTGATGGCCTACCAGAAGGTGACGATCGAGTTCGTCACGCTGACCTATGACATCTCGCCGACGCTGACGATTACCGTGCCGAACGTGCCGCAGCCGGTGCAGGCGGACCTGTACTTCCTGGAGCACACCATCGGGAACGACCTGGCGGTGGGCGTTGGCGACCTGGTCGTCTCCCCGCCGAACCCGGCGCCGGGGGCGAGCGCGGTGCTCACGGCGACGATCCACAACGCCGGGGACCTGGCGATCGTGGGTGGGGAGGTGGCCTTCTACGACGGCGCGCCGGGAGCGGGGGGCACGTTGATCGGGATCACGCAGACGCTGCCGGGCCCGTTCCGGGCGGCGACGACGGCGACGGTGAGCGTGGCCTGGACGGTGCCGGCGGGAGATATTCCCCACCCCCTCTACGTGGTGGCGGACCCGGCCAACACGCTGGCCGAGGGCGACGAGACGAATAATATAACGTCACACCTAACGGTGCAGCCGGACCTGGCGGTGGGCTGGGCGCACAGCAACCACAGCACGGCCGCGCTCACCCTGACGGCGGTGGTCGCCAACAGCGGGGTAACGTCGGCGGAGGGACCGTTCACCGTGACCTTTCGCGCGGCGGACCCGGTGACGGGGACCCTGTTGGGGGCGGTGGAAGTCACGCCCACTGTGCCGGCGGGCGGGGCGGTGACGGTGACGCTGGCGCTTACCGACCCGGCCGTCCTGGTGGGGCTGGGGGACCTTTTCTGGACGGTGGCCGACGCCGGGGGAGCGATCCCGGAGGCGGACGAGGCGAACAATGCGGGCTATGGCGCGCTGGGCGCGTTGCCGGACCTGACGCTCACCGCGTTGGACATCGTAGGCGCCGGGCCGGTCGTGGTGACGGTGCACAACACCGGGGTGGTAACGGCGAGTGACATCGCGCTGATGGTGTGGGAGGGCAGCTTCAGCGGGACGGTGCTCTACAGCGGTACGGTCGGCACGATCCCGCCGGGCGGCAGTTCTGCCATTTCTTTCGCCCTGCCGGCCGGGACGTACGAGCTGTGGGCGCAGGCCGACCCGCACTACGCCATCCCCGAGAGCGACGAGGGCAACAACCTGGCGATCCGCCAACGGCGCATCTGGAACCGGGTGTACCTGCCACTCTTGCGGAAGTAGCGCTCGTGTCGGCACGAAGCACGGCGCGCAGAGTCAACTTGCCCGTCGCTGTCGCGTACCGGGTCAAGGCAGTGGCGTATGCTCCAAGAGGGCCAGAAACTCAGCGGCCGTCAAGATCGAGACCCCCCGGTATTGGTGCGGCGCCAGCAAGTGCCAATCTTCGGAAACAAGCCAGCGTGCCCCGGAGACCATGGCGCATTCGATAAAGATATCGTCGGTTGGGTCATCCTGGACAACGTGGAGGTCGCCGGCGATCTCGATGCGTTCCGCGATGCGCTGGAGATTGTAGAAGACGGCTTGCAGGCGGTTTTCAGAGAAGCGAAACTTGACGCGCAGCTTCGTTGCGAGTTCGGCGAGCATCTGCTGGCAATACACGACCTGGACCTGCCCTGCGTAGGCGAGGACCAGGCATTGATAGGGCTTGCCGCGCCACAGCAGGCCGGAAATCCAAATGTTGGTGTCAAAGACGACACGGGTCGGCACGGCTACTCCTCGTGAAGCAAATCGTCAACCAGCCGCAGCCGCTCCTCTTCCGACAGGCGATCCCAGTCGATCCCCCGCTGGGCACAGAGTTCGCGCATCCGCGCGCCCCCGTAATCGGTCAGGGTGTCTAGTTCGTCGAGCCCTGGGACCAGCGCGAGCAGCACCGCGCGCCTGGCGTTTGGGGGGAGTTTGCGCACCCAATCTACAACCTGAGATTCGGGAACTTCCAGGGTGACGGTTTCCATTGATCTCATTCCTCCTGGCCGGGAGTATGCCTATGGTATCCAGCTTCGCCTGCAGGCAGGACTATTTTACCACAGATTGGGGTCAAAATCCAGGCCCAGCGGGGCCATTTGGCTGGGTGATGGCAGGGAGTGCGCTTGACAAGACAGGGGTCTGCGCAATCGGGTCGGGGTTTCTCCCCCCATCGTCGGGGGTTTCCCCCCAATGCCATGGGTCTGCAAGGTCCCGCCCGTCGTCGCCTCAAAGGTGCGGCCGTCCTCGCAAGGGGCTGGCCGTTGGTGTGGCTCTACGCGGTTGCAGTGGACCGTGTAAGTTGTGATATAATGTCGGCAGGAGACACCGCTATGGGCCTGCGCATCTATACCCTGGGTCCCTTCTGCGTCTACCGGGGAGACGAGTTGCTCCCGCCTGCCGCCTGGAAGACGCAGAAGAGCAAAACCCTGCTCAAGCTCCTCTTCACCTTTCGGCGACGCCAACTGACCCGCGACCAGCTGCTGGAATGGCTGTGGCCCGACCTGGACCCCGCGGCAGCCGATCGCAGTCTGCGCATCGCCGTCAGCCAGCTGCGCGAGACGCTTGCGCCCGGCCGGCCGCGCGGCTCCCATTCGAGCTACATCCTCACGACCGACAGCGGCTATGCTTGGAATCCCCAGGGCGACTACTGGCTGGATGCCGCAGAATTCGAGGCCGCGGCTACCCAATTCGAGGCCGATGATCAGCTAGCCGTCGGCGAGCGTGTCCGGGCGCTCTATCGCGGCGAGTACCTGGAGGAAGATCGCTACGCCGACTGGGCCGCCGCCGAACGCGAACGGCTGCGCGAGATCTATTTCGCCGTCCTGACGCGCCTCGCCGAGGCCTATGCGCGGCACGGGAGCTATCCCCAGGCCACCGCGCTGTGCCGCCAGGTGCTGGCCGGCGATCGCTGCCGCGAAAGCGCCTGGCGCCTGTTGATGCGCTATCACTATCACGCCGGCAACCGCGCGCTTGCCCTGCGCGCCTACGAGGAATGCCGGCAGGCACTCACCGAGGAGCTCCAGGTCGAGCCGCTGCCCGAGACGCGCGCGCTCTATGAGCAGATCCAGCACGTCCAGGTCCCCACGCTGCCCCGCGCCATCCCCAACAACCTGACCCTCCACACCCCGCTCACGCCCTTTGTCGGCCGTGATACGGAGTTGGCGCAAATCGCCGCCCTGCTGCGCGATCCGGCTTGCCGACTCCTCACCCTCGTGGGTGCGGGCGGCATGGGCAAGACGCGCCTGGCGCTCCAGGCCGCACGGCAGAACATGGAGGCCTTTCCGCACGGGGTCTATTTCGTCCCCCTGGCCGCCGTCGCCTCGCCCGACCTGCTCGTTTCCGCCATCGCGGACGCGGTCGGGCTGAAACTCGCCGGGGTCCAGGAGCCGCGGCTGCAGCTGTACACTTTTCTGGCCGACAGGCAGGTGCTCCTCGTGCTGGATAGCTTGGAGCAACTGCTTACAGACCACAGCGTCGAGATCCTCCTGGCCCTCCTGCAGAGCGCGCCCGAGTGCAAGTGCCTGGTCACGTCGCGTGAGCGGCTGGACGTGCAGGCCGAGTGGCTGTGCGCGGTCGACGGGCTGGAGTATCCCTCCGGCCCACCGGACGGCCGCGCCGGGCCGGAAGACTATACCGCCGTCCGCCTCTTTGCGCAGACGGCTCGGCGCGTGCGGGCCGGCTTTTCGCTGCGCGCGGAGAGTCCTTTCGTGGTCCGCATCTGCCAGGCGCTTGAAGGCATGCCCCTGGGGGTCGAGTTGGCCGCCGCAGCGGCCGCCTATTCCCCTTGCCGGGACCTCGCGGAGCACCTTTCGCGCAGCCTCGACGCGCTGGCGACCTCGACGCGCGACCTGCCCCCGCGCCACCGCAGCATGCGTGCCGTCTTTGATTGGTCGTGGCAGCTCCTCGCCGACGAGGAGCGGGTCGCGCTCCGCAATCTGGTGGTCTTTCACGGTGGATTCTACGAGCCGGCCGCACAGCAGGTCGCCGGAGCGCCGCCGCGCCTGCTCGCCGCGCTGCTGCGCAAATCGCTCCTGCGGCAGGACGCGGCGGGGCGCTATAGCCTCCACGAGCTGTTGCGGCAGTATCTGGAGGAACAGTGGCGCCAGGAGCCTGCCGTGGCGCTGCACCTCCACGAGGCCCATTGTGCCTGCTACACCGGCTTTGTAGCGCAGCGCGAGCAGCGCCTGCGCGGCGCGGAACAGAAACCGGCCCTGGAGGAAATCCACGAGGACATGGACAACGTACGCGCGGCGTGGCAGTGGGCCGTCGCGCAGGGCCGCGCGGAACCGCTGGACCGCTGCCTGGAAGGGCTGTACCTCTACTATGATTTCCAGTCCCTGCTGCACGAGGCCCATGCCGCCTTCGGCCAGGCCGTTGAGCGTCTGCAGCCGGCCGCGTCCTGGGACGATCCGGACCGGGCGCGCGTCCTCCTGGGCAAGCTGCAGGCGCGCCAGGCGATGTTTGCCTATCGCCTGGGCCAGATCGCACAGGCGCAGGAGCTCCTGCACGCGAGCATCGCCCTCCTCGAACCCCTGCCGCAGCCGCGGGAGCTGGCGTTCGCCCTGTACACGCTGGGCTACCTGACGAGCAGCTCGGGGGAAACGCCCGCCGAGCTGGCCGAAGGCCGTCGCCTGCTGGAAAAGAGCCTCGCCATCTGTCGCGAGTTGGATCTCAAGTGGCTGGTCACGCGCGTGCTCAACGCGTTGGGCCTGGCGTACGACCGGGTGGGCGACCTGGAAAGGGTCCGGCAGGTGCACGCCGAAGGGCTGGCCGTGGCCCGCGAGATCGGCGACCGGCGGACGGAAGCGCATCACCTGGAGTACCTGGGCGAAGCCCTGGCGCACCTGGGACAACCAGACGCGGCCGAGGAGCTGCATCGCGCCAGTCTGGCCCTGTTCAAGGAGCTGGACATTCAATGGGGCGTCGCCGGGTCGAGCGTCAACCTCGTGTGCGACCTGCTTCTGCTCCGGCGCTACCAGGAAGCCATGAGCCGGGCGTTGGAGTCCTTTGCGCTGTTCAAGCGGCTGGGCATCCCGTATGGGATCATGTCCTCCCTTCGCTTCCTGGGCGAGTCCGCGCTGGGGGTGGGAGATTTGGTCGCCGCGCACCGCTATTTCGAGCAGGCGCTGCGGGCCACGCTGGAATACGGAACGACCGTTGTCGACAGCGCGCTTCCGCTGGCGCTGTGCTATGCCACCGGCGGCCGCCTGGTCGAGGCGCTGGAGGTGGGCGCATGGATCCTCGAGCAGCCTGATGTCCCGCCGTGGTTCCGCGGCGAGGTCGAGCGCATGTGCGATGAGGTGGCCGCGCAGCTGCCGGCCAAGGTCGCGTCTGCCGCCCGTGCGCGCTGGCGCGTGAAATCGCCGGAGGAGATCGTGCGGGAGTCCTGGCGGGAGATCCAGGGCTATAGTGGTTCAGGTAATGATATGGACAGCCGCACGAATGGTTCTATGGGGCAAAAGTCAGAATCAATATCTGAACATCTATAGCAGCCTGCCGGAGAGACTTGCTGGATTGGAGGCTTTAGCCGGTTTTACGGCCAAGAGCGCGGCAATTCCACCGGCTAAAGCCTCGATTCCAGTGCGCTGGGGGTTCTCTCCGACAGGCTGCCAGGGACAGTACCGTTCAAACAAACCTAAGCCTGTCATCCTGAGCGGCCCTCCCGCGAGGTTTAGGGGCGGTACAGCGCAAGCGTGTCCCGAACATTGCCAGCAGCACCCAGTTCGGGCGCCGCGAAGGATCGTTCTGCCCTTACCTGAAGCGCGATAGTACCATTCAACGTTACTGCTCAGGGGCAGAAAAGATTGAACCGCAGAGAACGCAGAGGTCCTGCGGTTAAAAAGGGCCCTGCCTGAGCAGGGCCCTTTCAACAAAAAATCAACATCGCTCTGCTATACTGCTGCCATCGTCGGCGGCAGTATTTTTATCAGGATAGAAGCCCGAGTTTATCGAGGCCAACTACCAGAGAGACAAGATGATGTCCGACCCCTTCCGCCCGTGGGAACCTGCTCTCGCTCTGCTGCTCGTCGCCGGCCTGCTCCTCGCTGCCCGCGGCCCGCTCATCGTCCCGGACACGGGCGGCAACTCCGGTGGTGGGACCGGGGTCGTGACGGCCCTGTCGCCCGGCGCGCCCACATCCAAGTGGAACAAGACCTTTTACACGCCGCACTACTTTTCCATGTCCAGGGCCACGGCACTACCGGCGGCTACGTCGAGGACGACTACTACTTTCTGTATCACACCGCCCCGCGCGCTGACGGCGGCCTCGAGATCCCCGATGGCTCCGGCGGCACCTATGAGGAGTACAACCGTGACTACCCAGACCGAGCGCCGCACGATTTCCTTCATCCTTCGGTTGTGGGCCGAGCCCGCGGCCATTGGCGAGCAGCCCCGCTGGCAGGGGCAGCTCGAGCACGTGGGCAGCGGTCAGGTCACCCATTTCCAGATTCCGCCTGCCCTGGTGCAATTTCTCATCGGTTGCCTGCCGCCTCGGGCAGCCGAGCAGGGGCGCGCCGGGGAGTCGCCAGGAGCCAGGTTGCCGCGCTGACCGGGCCCGTTGTGCGCGACAATCTCTGCCGTTCCCTTGCCACCCCGAGGTGGAGGAGACGGTCCGGGCACAAGATCGGAAGAAACACCCACAGAAGGAGGATTCGATGAACAGAAAACCGGCTCTTTTCAGAACGCTTTCCCTCTTGGTCTTTGCCGGCCTGCTGGCCGGCCTGTCTCTGGGGGCGCTGCCCCATCAGGTTGCCAAGGCTGCCCCGGATACCTGGCGCTCCACGGGGAGCCTGGGCGCGGCCCGCACCTACCACTCCGCTACACTGCTGCCCAACGGAAAAGTGCTGGTGGTCGGGGGGTACAGCGGCAGCAACCTCGCCAGCGCCGAGCTCTACGACCCGGCGACAGGGATATGGAGCGCCACGGGGAGCCTGGGCGCCATGCGCCGCGGGCACACCGCCACGCTGCTGCCGGATGGGCAGGTGCTGGTTGCCGGGGGCATCGGCGCCAGCGGCTATCTGGACAGCGCGGAGCTGTATGACCCGACGACGGGGACATGGAGTGCCACGGGGCCACTGGGCACGGTGCGCAGCTATGCCACGGCCACGCTGCTGGCGAACGGCCAGGTGCTGGTTGCGGGGGGCAGCGCCGGCGGACCGCTCGCCAGCGCCGAGCTGTACGACCCGGCGACGGGGACCTTTACGGACACCGCCTCTATGAACACGGCGCGCGAGGGACACACCGCCACGCTGCTGCCGGACGGGCAGGTGCTGGTCGAGGGGGGCCATGATGGCAGCAGCTTTCTGACCAGCGCGGAGGTGTATGACCCCGCGCTGGGGACGTGGAACGCTACGCCGGGGAGCATGGGCGCGGCGCATTACGCGGCCAGTGCTACGCTGCTGGCGCACGGGCAGGTGCTGGTCGCGGGGGGCTATGACGGCAGTGGCTATGGGGCCAGCGCCGAGCTGTACGACCCGGCGACGGGGACCTTCACGGGTACGGGGAGCCTGGCTACGGGCCGCTACGTCCACACCGCCACTCTACTGCCCAATGGCCAGGTGCTGATCACAGCCGGCCTTGGGGCCAGCGGTATCCTCGCGAGCGCGGAGCTGTACAACCCGGCGGCGGGGACGTGGAGCCCGGCGGGTAGCCTGGGCGCGGCCCGCTACAACCACACAGCCGCGCTGCTGCCCAGCGGCCGGGTGCTCGCCGTGGGAGGATGGGACAACTCGGGAGGCTACCATACCAGCGCGGAGCTGTACGACCCGGCCGACGGCGCGTGGAGCGCCACGGGGAGCCTGGGCACGGCGCGCAGCCAGCACACGGCCACGCTGCTGCCGGATGGCCGGGTACTGGTTGCCGGAGGCGTCGGCGCCAGTGGCCCTTTGTCCAGCGCGGAGTTGTATGACCCGGTGGCGGGGGCGTTTACCAACACGGCTCCCCTGAACGAGGCCCGTTTTGGACACACCGCCACGCTGCTGCCGGGTGGCCGCGTGCTGGTTGCGGCGGGCTGGGGTGGCCCCGGCGCCTATCTGACCAGCGCGGAGCTGTACGATCCGGCGACCGGAACGTGGAGCGCTACTGGGTCCTTGAGCGGATACCGCCGCTATCACACCGCCACGCTTTTGCCCAGTGGCAAGGTGCTCGTCGTGGGCGGGGACTATGGCCCCGGTATCGCCAGCGCGGAGCTGTACGACCCGGCGACTGGGACGTGGAGCACCACGGGGTCGATGAGCACGGGCCGCGTGTATCATACCGCCACTCTGCTGCCGAACGGCAAGGTGCTGGTGGCCGGGGGGCATGGCGGTGGTGGTTATCGGATCAGCGCCGAGCTGTACGACCCGGCGACGGGGACGTGGAGCCCCACGGCATCCATGAACACGGCCCGCGCCTACCACACGGCCACGCTGCTGCCGAATGGACGGGTGCTGGTTGCGGCTGGGTATGGAGGGTGGAGCGGCGACATTGTTCTCCCCTATGCCGAGCTGTATGACCCGGCGGTGGGAACGTGGAGCGCCACGGGATCCATGAACGTGGGCCGCTACATTCACTCCGCCGCGCTGTTGCCCGATGGGCAGGTGCTGGTCGCGGGAGGCTATAATGGCGGCTCCAGCGCCGAGTTGTACGACCCGGCAGCCGGGACCTGGAGCGCCACGGGTAGTATGGGCACGGCTCGCTCCTTTTGCGCCGCCACCCTGCTGCCGAACGGGCTGGTGCTGGCCGCCGGCGGCGATGCCAGCGGCGCGCTCGCCAACGCCGAGGTCTATGACCTGGGCCTGGGCTATCTGCTGGCCTGGCAGCCCACGGTGGACGCGGCGACCTCGCCGCTGGTCCTGGGACAGTCCCTGGCGGCCACCGGCAGCGGCTGGCGCGGCTACGGCTTGACCGAAGCCTCGGGCAGCGGCTATAACAACTCGGCCACGAACTACCCGCTGGTGCAGCTCTACCGCCTGGACAACGCCCAGGCGGGCTGGCTGCCCACCAATGTCTTTAGCGCAACCGCCCTTACTACCCTGCCCGTCCGCGGCTATGCGCCGGGTCCGGCCCTGGTCACCGTCTTTGTCAACGGCATCCCCAGCGCGGCGCGCTTCGTCCAGGTCGTCAACACAGCCCCGGTGGCCGCGGACGACGTGTACACGGCTACCGAAGACACGTCCCTCCCCATTGCCGCGCCCGGTGTCCTCGGCAACGATGCCGACGCGAACGGCGACACGCTGACGGCCGTCAAGAACAGCGACCCGGCGCATGGCGTGGTGGTACTGAATGCCGATGGCTCGTTCGTCTATACGCCGACCGCGGACTACAGCGGTCCGGACAGCTTCACCTACCGCGCCAACGACGGCATGATCCACTCGAACGTGGCGACAGTGAGCCTCACCATCAGTGCCGTCGATGACGCGCCCGAGCTGGCCGCCATCGGCGACCAGAGCATCGGTGAGAGCGTGCCGTTCACCCTCCCTGTCGTTGCTGCCGACCCCGATCTCCCGTTCGACACGCTGACGTACACACTCGATCCCGGCGCGCCGGCCGGGGCGAGCATCGATCCCGCCAACGGCGAGTTCAACTGGACGCCGACGGAAGAGCAGGGACCGGGGGTGTACACCGTCACGGTACGGGTCACCGACTCTAGCGTGCCGGCCCTGGAGGACTGGGAAACGATCCAGATCACCGTGTGCGAGGTCAATGTCGCCCCCGTCCTGGCGTACGTGGGCGACCAGAGTGTGGACGAGCTTGTCCTGCTCTCCTCTACCGCCGCAGCCACCGATGGGGACGTGCCGACAAACACGCTCACCTACTCCCTGGACGCGGGGGCGCCGGCCGGGGCGAGCATCGACCCGGCTACAGGCGAGTTCACCTGGACGCCCACCGAGGCCCAGGGACCGGCCGTCTACCCGGTCACCGTCCGCGTGACCGACAACGGCACGCCAGCGCTGAGCGACTGGGAGCAGATTTCGATCGCCGTCCGCGAGATCAACGTCGCCCCGGTCCTGGTCCCCATCGGCGACCAGGGCGTGGACGAGCTGACCACGCTCACCTTCACCGCCACGGCGGCCGACGCCGACCTGCCGGCCAACACGCTGACCTACTCGCTCGAAGCGAGCGCGCCGGCCGGGGCGGCCATCGACCCGGCGACGGGGGAGTTCACCTGGATGCCGGCCGAGGCCCAGGGGCCCGGCGCCTACACCGTGACGGTCCGCGTGACCGACAACGGCGGCCCTGCGTTGCACGACGACGAGACCATCCGCATTACTGTGAATGAGGTCAACAGCGCGCCGGTTCTGGATGCCATCGGCGACCAGGCGGTGGACGAGCTGGCGACGCTGGTCTTTACGGCGACGGCGAGCGACGCCGACCTGCCGGCCAACGCGCTGACCTACTCCCTGGACGCCGGTTCGGTGGGCAGCATCGATCCCACGACGGGCGCCTTCACCTGGACGCCGACGGAGGAGCAGGGGCCCGGCGTCTACACCGTCACTGTGCGGGTCGCCGACGACGGCACCCCGGCGCTGGACGA
>Ga0302251_1001234_pt1 | contig 16658 bp, 17 predicted proteins | sample AAG_RA_Gln_MG_FD_193534 | JGI IMG/M metagenome (GOLD analysis project Ga0302251, IMG submission 193534) | Enriched activated sludge microbial communities from anaerobic digester in WTTP, New Holstein, Wisconsin, United States - AAG_RA_Gln | ecosystem: Engineered > Bioreactor > Anaerobic >...
ACTGGGGGCTCCCATCGTGTGGAAAGCCTCCAGGCGGCGTTATGAATACGCCGAAGCTTGGGACTGTCTCCAGGCGGCCGACGAAAAGACTCTCCTGACTCTTGCCTTCCTTACCGCAATTCTCGAGAAATACGCATATGTCCCCGTCCTCTCCAAGGAGTTCACCGATCTCATCAGGGAGAGAACTCCCGTCCGCTACATCTCCATAGCGGATAAAGTCCTCTACGAACTGCCCGATCTCGAGCGTATCGAGAATGCTGTCGTGCTGGCCCTCTGCAGAGCCCTTCTGGAAAACGAGCCTCTCGACATCGACTACACCGACGCCAATGGAACGCGAAGTTTGCGCACCATTCTGCCGCTGCGGCTGGTCAACTATTCGGGCAAGTGGTACTGCGTCGCTCAAGACTCCAAGTCGAGGGAACTCCGGACCTTCTTGGTCTCGCGCATCGCCGCAGTGGCCGTACGGAAGGAAAATCCCCGGCGGAACGTGCATGGGGGCGGCACCGAAGCCTCTACCACGGAATCGGACTGTTTCGCCCACGCTCCCTCTGACACAGACATAGACCGTTTTCTCTCCTCTTCCTACGGCATTTTCAAAGGGGAGCCCATAGGCCTCGCCACGCTTCGATTCTACGGGGGCGCGGCCCGCGCCGTGCGCGAGCAGCGCTGGCATCCGGAGCAAACGCTGGCTGACACTGTCGCGACCAATGGTATTCCGGCGTTGGATCTGACACTTCCAGTCCACGATTGGACCGAACTCCTGGGCCGCGCTCTCCGCTGCGGCGCCAACTGCGAAGTCATCGGTCCGCCTGAATTCCGCGCGAGGTGGGCCGAAGAGATTGGAAAAATGAGAATGTTGACGGACAACCCGCGAATTTAAAAGAAAAAGGCGACTTTTTTACCTCCCTGCGGATCTTTTTGTTCCTCCGGGACAACTGGTGTCCCGCCTGCCGGCGTATAAGAGAAGGCCGGGGGCTGACTCTCATGGAAAGCGACCGACGGCGCCGATGCCGCCACAGGCAGGCGGGGTGCCAAGAGGCATCTTGGTATCAGATAGCGGGTTCGAATCCCTGCCGGCGCCGCCGGTTTTTTAAAGGGAGGTTGCATGAAACGTTTTTTAGCGACGCTGATGCTCATTTTCGCGGCCATTTTGGTCTATCCCCAGACTGAGGGCCGGTATCAGGACCTGGTCACGGCTCTTCGCCGCATCGCGGAAGAGAAAGACGACGTGCAGAGGCTCGCGCAGTACGACTCCCTTGCCAGGGAATTCGGCATCGCGACCCCCTCTGGCGCGAAAATAGCCGCTCCCCAGAAACCCTCAAAGTGGGTGTTTGACCGCAAGGTCGATCCCCTCACCGACAAGCGACAATTTTTTTTCATATTGACCGCCGACAGCGGGGCCAACGGGTATGGCGACAAGCCAACTCTCGTCGTGCGTTCGGACGGGGAAGACCTCGAATTGTACATCAATTGGGACGTCTACCTCGGCAACGACACCGACGACTACAAGTATGAAGGGAAGTATGTCACCACCCGCGTCGACGCCGACCAGCCCACGACATCGCTGTGGGATAATTCCACCGACAGCAAAGCCTCATTCTGCCCCTGGACCGACGTGCTGAACCTTGTACGGCGCATGGGCGGCGGCACAACATTAGTCGCTCGCTGCACCCCCTATGGCGCCAGCCCCATCACCGCCGTTTTCGACATCTGCGGCCTCAAGACGCTTTCGATGCCATATAACGAGGTGCTGGGATGGTGGGAGTGAGTATGAAAAAAGTTGCGCATTTGTAAAAGGAAAGCGATAATGTCTTATCGACAAAGTATTACAGAAAAAGAGGTAAGCATGAGAGTTTCTTCGCCTTTCGAGACTGAACAGAATATTCACTTGTTCAGAGATTCTCCTACCATGTCCGAGCCTGTAAGGAAGAAAACTATATCATCGGAAGGGATTGGCCACGGCAGCGCCAAAGGATGCGACGTCAAATGACGAGGTATCGGAGTATGAATACTCAAGACATGAAATATATCAAAACGTACGAGATAGCTCTTGAAATCGCAGGCCCCGTGGCCTTATTTAACCGGCCGGACGCGGGTTCAACGCCGATCAGCTACCCTGTGCCAACCTGGTCTGCGTGCAAGGCCTTCTTTGAGTCAGTTGCGCGGATCAAAGGAGCCTATGTCAACCCTACGAAAGTGGCGATCTGTGCTCCGATCCGGTTCGAGCACTATGCGACGAACTATGGTGGACCGCTACGAAAAAGCTTCCAGATCAGGAATGATAACAACTATCAACTCAAGGCCATTGTGCTTGTAGACGTGTGCTATAAGGTCTGGGGTATCGTGCACCAGTTTGAGCCGCACCCAGACGGGATCAACGCCGCCCATGCCCTTCAGGAAGCAACGGAGCGACGGCTGAAAAATGGACAGACCCTCCGTACACCCTGTCTCGGCTGGAAGGAGTTCGCGCCGAGCTATTTCGGCCCATTGCGCGAAGAAGCCTCGGTTGACGATAGTGTAAATTTGATCATCCCTTCGCTTCTCCACTCGGTGTTCGACAAGCCGAAGATGGGACAGCGCGCCCCCTGTTTCCACCAGAACGTGGAAGTCCGCAATGGCATTCTCTGCTATCCGGAGCGAACCTATGCTTAATGAAGTTCACGATCTATTACACGCCCTAAGGACGGCGGGGATTAAACTCCCCAGTTATCATTCTAGCGTCGTAACGCCCGGGAAAGGCACGGGTCCCTGCCTACGAATCCGCCTGCAGCAGGATTCGAGCATAAGCTCCATTGAGGCTCTTACGGATGAGGAATGGTCCGGACTTTGGACCATTATGGATGGGAATCAGAATTCCCGGCCGATAGTTCGGTTAAATGTTCCTCTATTGAAAATCCCGCTCAAGGATGCTTGGTGGACTTCTATGGGCTATACGAACAATCAGAAGCGAGAGAATCTTTCCGAGATTGATAAACGGAATGCCCTAAAGACCGCCCTCGATACATCGGACTGGTCCCAATCTTTCACCATGCCCGACGACAATGAAAACCTCAAAAAAAAGACACCGGCAGAGAAAGCTTCCGATCTTTGGACCCGTGTGCGAGACAAAGCGAAGAAGCTTTCTGCTTCGCTCGGCGGCGCCAATGATTTGGTGTATGTCCAGAAAGTATTCGAGCGATTTGGAAAGCTCCCGGATTTGCAAAGCTTTGCGTCTCGCCTGAGATCGGCTATCAAATCGCAGATAGAATCCGGCAGTTTGCCAATAGACATTGTAGAAATCTTGCTTATTGGCAAGCTTACCCTAAATACGAAAAAGAAGTTGGAGTCCTCGGAAGCAACGGTGCAGCTTGCCTTCGACATCGATAATGGTGACACCGTTTATCGTAGAGTGACGAGAACTGCCTTGGAAGATGAGCTCGAAGCACAGGATATTCGAGCTGTAGGGAACAAGTCTGACGGCGATTCAGGAAAAGTATGTGCATATGGAACGACTGAGCCATTACAGAATTCTGCCTTCCCAAAGCTTCAGTTACCAATCGTTGCTGAGAAAGGTACGTCCCTTGTTTCGATGTTCAGCGAAGCGCCTGCTAACACACGATACACGCTTACCGATTCGGCGATCGTTCCAGTGGGGCAGGTGTTGGCGTCCCAAATGGCCAAGGCACTGCTTTGGGCCACTTCCGGGGAGCGCGAGGGAAAGACGTGGCGAGGAGTAGCTAGCAGCATCTTCGATAAGTCACGTGAGCAGAAAGACTTGCTCATTACCTATGTTGATGGCAAGCCCCAAATTGATGCAGCCATCGCAGATTTTTTTGGGGAAGACCAGGGTTCTGTAAACAAGCAGTTTGAAGTGGACTCTGAAGCTGTTTGCGATGCTCTAAGTGCGATTGTGCGAGAGATTCCTTCTTCGAAACTCCGGGTATTCGCGCTCCGCCAAGTTTCACCGGGGCAGGTGCAAGTTGTCATGTCCCGGACCCTCAATCCTATGCAGATAATAAGTGGTGCCAAGCTTTGGAATAAGGGGGCTGGAAACCTGCCCCCAATTGTCGTCCCCCTTCCCAAAGAGCAAGGCAAGGCGCCTGAAGATGGCCGTCCGATGGCGCCCTACCCAGATCAGATCGTCCGGCTCTTGAGCCGCCAATGGATTCGGGAAGGCGCTAAAAATGACAAGCAAGAGCCATTTACGCCCGTCGCCGGCCCTTCGCTTGGCAGCATCATCGATCTGCTTATTTGCGAACCAGAAAAGTACGAGAGTATCGCATGCGACCTTCTCCGGCGGAGCTTGATACAGGTCGGGCCATTGCTGAGTGGATTGGTAGGTGCAATACGCACGAACAAAAAGGAACGCTACGAACAATACCCGTTGAAAAATCGATACCCGGCCCTGATCGCGTGTAGCACGATCGGCCTGGTGCTCTATGCATTGAATAGCCGAAAGGAGGACTATATGCAAGACAGCGTTTTTGCTGTCGGCAAGATGCTGGCGCTCGCCGACGATATCCATCGTAGCTATTGTGAAGTTGTTCGCGATGGTAGCCTTCCGCCTAGCCTGTTGGGCAACTCGCTGCTATCGACGGCGATGGAGAACCCGACCCGAGCTGTAGCCGTGCTTGGTGACCGATTAAAAATATATATTGGTTGGGCAAAAACGGCCAAAGAGCCGCAAAGCGCGGACAAGGCTGCAAAGGCAAGTCGGATCGCGATAAGAACGGCTCGCAATCGCCGGGCTCAATACGAAGCCTTCGTTAAATCAGTCCACGAGCAGGGCTTGCCAACAAAAATGGACGATGTAGCCAAGGCACATCTTCTGTTGGGCTACCTCGCCTCGACCAAAGATAATAAAGAAGGAGGACAAGCAAATGAGTGATGACATAATCAAAAGAGTGACGGGGCTGCTTGTGATTGAAGTGCGCAATGCCAATCCCAACGGCGACCCGGACCAAGAGAGCGATCCCCGCAACCGCGGCCACGATGGGAGGGGACTGATCAGTGCCCCGTCATTCAAGCGCAAGCTGCGTGATTTGGTTGAGGACAAGGATGGAATCGTTTGGAAGAGTCTTGCCAATGACTATCCTCCCGAGGAGTTTCAAATTTTGGAAAGTCGCGGGCGCGACAGGAAGAAGATCGAGAATATGCCTAAAGCTGACTTTCAGAAGGCATACTGGGACGCCCGAGTGTTCGGCAACACCTTCCTTGAACAAAACACTGCTGACAAAGAGCACTTGATTCGAGCTGGCGTCGCGCACTTCGGAACTGGGCTGTCCGTCGCTCCGGTGCGTATCCACCGCGACACGTGGACCAACAAGGCAGGCGTCGAAGGGAACAAGGATCGCGGCATGGCGCCACACGCCAGCCGCTACGTGGAGCACGGTGTCTTCTGCATGCCGTTCTTCGTGAACCCTAACGGAGCCCAGAAGACCGGCTGTGAATCTCGCGATATCGATCTCCTAGCGAAGCTGATTCCCCAGGCTTACCGTAGCAACCCTTCGGTAGCGCGGCATGGCGGCGTAGAGATCAGGCATGCGTGGTGGATCGAGCATAATTCCCCATTGGGAGACTGCTCTGATTTCGTGCTGATCGATGCGCTAACTCCGACAAAAAAAAGCGAGCCGGAGGAGCCGTCGAACTCCTGGTCCGAGTACAATGTACCCAGCGATTTACCGCCGGATATGAAGGCGAAGATCGCGTCGTGCCGTGATCTGATGGCCTAAAGGCAATGGAACAACCACTTGCCCATAGCCCAAAGCGTGGCAGACCAGCACAAACTTATGCCGAACATATTGGCAATGTGGCCGGTCGGGCACGTGCCAATGCCGAAGCCGCAGCGAGCTACTATAACGGAGCCAGGAATCAATTCATTGATGAAGTCGTCGCGGCTGCGACGTACCACGATCTGGGCAAGCTCGACGATGAGAATCAGCGCGTGCTCAGAGTCGAGTCGCGGCAACCGCTGCCCATACGCCACGAAGATGCGGGCGTGGCTGAGTTCATGCGTCTGAAGCGGCGAGAGTCGGTTATTCTCGTGCAGGCACACCACCAAGGTCTTTTCAGTAATGAAAACGAGCGAGCCAAGCAGAACAGGGTGTTTAGGTTCCCAGAGGTTGCGGATCATGTGGACAGCAAGCTAGAGGACTACATCGCTGAACATTCCCAAGCCGAATGCCAGACTCTTGACCAGCTCGACTGTAGGCCGCTCCACAAGGACGGCTTTCGGAGAAGGGTTGCACTCTCCTGCTTAGTGGATGCCGATTACGGCGATACCGCACGGCATTATGAAGAGGAACAGGAGACCGCCCCAGTCCCTTTGCGCTGGCAGGAGCGACTCAATGCCCTCGATGCGTATGTCAAGTCATTGCCCCGGAAGAGTCCGGCCAGGGACACACTGCGCGACAAGGTCTACCATGCTTGCCGGTCAGCAGATACTTTATCGTCCATGCGGTCTTGCGATGCTCCGGTAGGGAGTGGCAAGACCACCGCGGTCATGGCATTCCTGCTTCAAGTCGCTCGGGAGCGCAACCTTCGTCACATTTTCGTGGTTCTCCCCTATGTGAACATCATCAAACAGTCCGTCGAAACCTACCGCAAGGCACTCGTTCTCGACGGCGAGGATCCGGAGGCTGTTGTCGCTGAGCATCACCATCAAGTCGACTTCAGCGATCTTGACCTGAGGCACCTGGCGACGCTTTGGAAAGCCCCGATTATTGTGACTACCGCGGTGCAATTCTTCGAAACCCTAGGCAGCCACCAGCCTGCCCGGCTTCGAAAACTGCACGAGTTGCCTGGTTCGGCGGTGTTCATCGATGAAACGCACGCGGCGATGCCCGCCCACCTCTGGCTCCAGATGTGGAAATGGCTCGAAACGTGGTGCGGCGAATGGGGCGGCCATGTTGTCTTCGCGAGTGGTTCTTTGCCCCGGTTCTGGCGACTGCAAGAATACGTTGATCCCCCGAAGACCGAGGCCGATATCCCGGACATCATCCCTGCCACACTTCGAGAGGAGCTCGTCGCTGCTGAGCAAGTGCGAATCAGAGTAGAGTCTATACCCGAGGCGTTAACCGCGGACGAACTTATCAAAGCGGTTATGTCAGAGAATGGGCCACGGCTTCTAATCGTAAACACAGTTCAGTCCGCCGCGGTTATCGCAAACAAGATGAAAAAAAGTGGCTATGACGTACTCCATCTATCCACCGCGTTAGCACCAATCCACCGGGACGTGATCGTGAACCGCGTGAAAGAGCGCCTTCGTTATAAAGTTACCGACTGGACGCTGGTGGCGACGAGCTGTGTTGAGGCAGGCATGGATTTCTCGTTCAGAACCGGCTTTCGTGAGAGCGCCAGCACAGCCAGCTTTATTCAGGTCGGTGGTCGAGTCAGCCGCGGCGACGAGTACCAAGACGCCAAAACATGGGATTTCCGGCTGGTATCGGACGGTTTCATTACGGGTAATCCCTCCTTGGTCGTTTCCCAACGAGTGCTGGCCGAGCTTCTGAAGGAGAACAAGTTCGATGCCGATACATCAAGTGACCTTGCGCTTGAGGCGATGAAGCGGGAGATTACGCAAGGGCTGCTCGACCGGGCCAACAAGCTAATGAAAAAAGAAAATGAAATGGAATACCCAACGGTAAGCGAGCTGTGCCGCGTTATCACAGACCAAAGTACCCTCGTACTGGTTAATTCCGACCTTGCCAAAGCAGTTCTGAAGGGAGAGAAAGTGCCTCACCTCCGCTTATTGAGGGAGAGTGTAAGGGTCTGGACTAGCAAGATTGAACGGAAACAACTTCCCCTTAGCCTTGTGCTCGGGTACGAGGGAGACCCGGATGCGCTTTATTCGTGGGATGCAGCATATGATCCCGATTTCCTCGGCTATATGGCCGGCGTTCTCCCAATCCTTGCGGGACTCAAACTCGGAGCATTCATTGCCTAGACCAGTGCTCGCGAAGCAGTCTGGCTCCTCGCAGGAGAGCCTCGAACTCTTCTGGGAGGCCCACAGAACATGTTCGAGAATGATCGCTCTGTGGCGCGCGGCCTCATGAATAAGGCGAGCGCCCAGGACCTTTTCGACTGCATGAAGATTCGGCGTGTCGCCGACCCGGCGAAAGCGACGAGGGGAAGCTATCCCATGCAAACCTAAAGGCCAACTCTTGAATGATAAGATTATTGACGTTTATAATAATAAGCGTCAATAATATTAACGATTATTATAACAAAGAGAGTTTTATGCGCAGTGACTACCACCAGAGGATTCTGGATATAAGCCCCGCTCTCGCACAGAGGTCGGTATTTCTCTTCGGCCCTCGCCAGACGGGGAAATCCTCCTACGTGCGGGAACAGCTCAGACCGCAGCCGACCCTGAGCTTCAATCTCCTCGACGGAGGGCTGCGTCTTCGGCTTCTTGCGGATCCCACACTAATGCGGCAGGAGATCCTGGCGCGCAATCTGCGCGACTGTATCGTTTTTGTCGATGAAATCCAGAAATGCCCTGAGCTTCTCGATGAAATCCATCTCCTTATCGAAGAGCGAGGCATACGATTTCTTCTTTCAGGATCGAGCGCGCGAAAGCTGAAGCGGGCCGGCACGAACCTTCTCGGTGGACGGGCGAGGACGAAGTACCTTCATCCCTTTGTGTATCCGGAAGTGGCAGGAGATAATGATCTGCTGGAGCGGATCATGGCCCGTGGGCTACTTCCTCCCCACTATCTGTCAAAAGCGCCGGACGAGGACCTGCGGTCCTATGTAGACACATACCTTTCGGAGGAGATCGCGGCCGAAGGGCAGGCACGCAATCTCCCTGCCTTTGCTCGTTTTCTGCAGACGGCGGCGACGCTCAACGCAAAGATGATCAACTACACCAACGTTGCAAACGACGCCCAAGTGCCTCGTCCGACCGTGCGCCTTTGGTTTCAGATACTCATCGACACCATGCTGGGCTACGAACTTCCACCGTATACGACTACCGTAAAACGCAAGGCGATTGAAACCGCGAAGTTCTACTTCTTCGATATCGGTGTCGTGCGCACATTGCGTCGGCTCCCTCCAATTCTTCCGGAAAGCGCGGATTTTGGGGAATTTTTCGAACACTATCTATTCATGGAATTGAAAGCCTGGATCGACTACCACAAGCCCGGTGCGCGCCTTTCATATTGGCGCTCAACCTCAGGTTATGAAGTGGATTTTGTGATCGATGACGATGTCGCTGTTGAAGTGAAGACCGCGACGATCATTCACGACAGGCATCTGGCTGGCTTGCGAGCTCTGCGGGAAGAGGGAAAAATAAAACGCTTCATTCTCGTTTGCAGAGAGGCGCGCCCGCGAAAAATCGATGGCATCGAAGTATTGCCCTGGCGCCTATTTCTTGGACGATTGTGGGCGGACGATATCGTGACGGGAGGCTGATACTTTTGTATTCCGAAGATGATCTTGTTCTGATCTCAGCGCTCCAGCACATACTTTTTTGTGAACGTCAGTATGCCCTTATCCATATCGAGCAAGTCTGGGAGGAAAATCGCTTTACCGCCGAGGGGAAAGTGCTGCACGAGCGAGTCGATGCGGAACACCATGAGTCGCGGAGGCTCTTCCGTCAGGAATACGGCATGGCAGTGCGCTCCCTGGAGCGGGGTTTGATAGGCAAATGCGACCTCGTGGAGCTTCACCTCGCGCCAGGGGGAGGAGTCGCCGAGGCGGTGCCGGTGGAGTTCAAGCGCGGAAGGACCAAGGAAGATGATGTGGATCGTGTCCAGCTCTGCGCCCAGGCTTTCTGCCTGGAGGAAATGTTTGGGGTGCAGGTGGCGGTCGGGCAACTGTACTATCTCCAGGAACACCGCAGGACGACCGTGGACATCGATGGCCCGCTGAGGGCGAAGACCATGGAGCTTGTGGCAAGAGTAAGGCAGCTGCATTCTTTGGGAATCACACCTCCCGCCCTGTACGGGAGGCGGAAATGCGATCGCTGTTCGCTTTTTGAATTGTGCATGCCAAAGAGCGCGGGCTCGGGAGGAAAGCGGGTCGACCGCTTCGTGCAGTCGCAAATTCGCGCGGCGAGAGAGGAATGCGGGCGATGAGGAGATATCCGCTGATATACGATAAAGGGAGGTGAGGGTGAGAAAGCTCCTCAATACACTCTATGTCAGCTCGCAAGGGGTCTATCTTCACAAAGAAGGCGAGACTATCGTAGTGGAGCGCGAGCAGCAGAAGCTGCTGCAACTCCCCGTCCATACGATAGGCGGCATCGTATGTTTCGGCAATGTGCTCTGTTCTCCTTTTCTTCTAGGGTTCTGTGCGGAACATGACATAGCCATCTCCTTTCTCACTGAATATGGCAAGTTCCTCGCTTCGGTGCGGGGACCTGTATCGGGCAACGTTCTGCTCCGTCGCGAACAGTACCGTATGGCGGACAACGCCGAAATAACGCGGATGGTCGCCGCGAACATCGTGATGGGGAAATTGGCGAATTCTCGTCTTGTCATGAACCGCGCAACGCGGGATCATGGCGAAAGAATAGATGTTGCTTCGATAAAGAGCGCTTCATCTTCCATAGATAGGCTTATCGAAGAACTCCCTTGTGCGGCCGATGCCGATGAAGTGCGCGGCATCGAAGGCATGGCCGCGGCCGAGTATTTCGGTATTTTCAATCATCTGATACTGGATCAGAAGGACGATTTTTTATTCAATGATCGTAACAGGCGTCCACCCCTTGACCCTGTCAATGCGCTTCTCTCTTTTGTATATACCCTTCTTGCGCACGATGTGCGGTCTTCCCTTGAAACGGTAGGTCTTGACCCGGCGGTCGGATTTTTGCACCGAGATCGCCCGGGCAGGGCAGGCCTTGCCCTCGATCTCATGGAAGAGTTCAGGCCGGTGATCGCCGACCGCCTCGTGCTTTCTCTGATCAATAGGCGCCAGGTGAGTCAAAAAGGATTTAAAAAAGCGAAAAACGGCGCTGTGGTGATGGACGATACGACGCGGAAAACCGTTCTCACCGAGTACCAGAATAAAAAACAGGACGAAATATTTCATCCATATATCGAAGAGAAAGTTCCATTAGGGCTTCTGTTTTTCGTACAAGCCAACCTTATGGCGCGATTCATCCGTGGCGACATCGACGGCTACCCGCCATTTTTTTGGAGGTAGACTTCATGTTTGTGCTTGTGAGCTACGATGTGGCGATAAGTTCTCCCGGGGGGAAAAAAAGGTTGCGGCGCGTGGCGAAAACCTGTCTTAACTTCGGCCAGCGTGTTCAATTCAGCATTTTTGAATGTGTCGTTGAGCCTGCTCAATGGGTTGTCCTCAAAAATCAGCTGGAATCGATCATCGACACTGAGCATGACAGCCTTCGCTACTATTATCTTGGATCGAATTGGAAGCGCAAAGTAGAGCATATCGGCGCAAAACCAAGTTTGGACATTGATAGTCCGCTTATCGTATAAAATATGCAGCTCGCATTTTTATTCTGCTTTTATCTGAATTTCCCGGTCACATTTTGCCACAGGATGATCATTTTTGCCGCGCGAAATTGGATGACACAGAATAGTCCAATCCTTTCGCGTTTTTATTAACTCTTTTATATATCGATCTTTGAAAACTGAGGGATGGGAAAAACTTGGGTAACGACTTTGAAATTACGCAGGATCGCGATCTTGCCTGTGTAACTATCTTTATGATAGTAAAATGAAAGTTATAGCGTCGCGCCCCGCAGGGGCGCGTGGATTGAAACAGTCCCCAATGAGCCGTATATGCCATGGAGGGAGTCGCGCCCCGCAGGGGCGCGTGGATTGAAACAACGAATATGAGCGAGCGCGGAATGTGCTAGAGGGGTCGCGCCCCGCAGGGGCGCGTGGATTGAAACCCCAAAGCTCGGCGCTGGCATTGTCCCTAAGCACGTCGCGCCCCGCAGGGGCGCGTGGATTGAAACAAGTCTGCAGCGATGGAATGGGGTGTTGAGTATGGTCGCGCCCCGCAGGGGCGCGTGGATTGAAACCCCAAAGCACGGCGCTGGCATTGTCCCAAAGCACGTCGCGCCCCGCAGGGGCGCGTGGATTGAAACACAGGAAGAATACGAGGCTAATAAGGATTTTGACGTCGCGCCCCGCAGGGGCGCGTGGATTGAAACACGGTTGCAGGGCAAGAAGGGAAAAGGAGAGGCGGGTCGCGCCCCGCAGGGGCGCGTGGATTGAAACAAGAGGCTGGCATGAAGCCAGGGTTAATCCAAGAGCGTCGCGCCCCGCAGGGGCGCGTGGATTGAAACAAAAGTATAAGGGAGTGAAATAATGCCAGAAAACAGTCGCGCCCCGCAGGGGCGCGTGGATTGAAACTATGTACCGCTGGCACTCGTGGAATCAAAGGCCAGTCGCGCCCCGCAGGGGCGCGTGGATTGAAACTGGATCGCAGAAGTCGTTGAGCGTGCATCCTGGCCGTCGCGCCCCGCAGGGGCGCGTGGATTGAAACAAGACCCCTCCTGACATTGCGGTAATGAATAAGCGTCGCGCCCCGCAGGGGCGCGTGGATTGAAACTGCATCTTCCTCGCTTATATCCTGCACTTGCTCGAGTCGCGCCCCGCAGGGGCGCGTGGATTGAAACTCATTACCGAGCGCGGCGAACTCTAGGGCATCTGCGTCGCGCCCCGCAGGGGCGCGTGGATTGAAACGGCACAACGCCTAGCACCTGGACGCTTGACGATGGTCGCGCCCCGCAGGGGCGCGTGGATTGAAACAACGGTGGCAATAACGATAATCAAATCATATCCAGGTCGCGCCCCGCAGGGGCGCGTGGATTGAAACAAAGGAGCGCTCATACTGTATCCTCCTGGAAATAGTCGCGCCCCGCAGGGGCGCGTGGATTGAAACCTTCCACGCTTTCGGACGGAACGGCCATAACCGGCGTCGCGCCCCGCAGGGGCGCGTGGATTGAAACTGAAATTCTTGGCGAGCTGCTGCCGGACAATGGTTGTCGCGCCCCGCAGGGGCGCGTGGATTGAAACTGGTAAAGCTTCAGCGTCCCAGCCGGAAGCGACAGTCGCGCCCCGCAGGGGCGCGTGGATTGAAACAAAAGGACAAGCTTTTGTGTGGCTACTGTTTGAGGTCGCGCCCCGCAGGGGCGCGTGGATTGAAACGCGCCGCTTGCTTTGATGCTGGCCTACAGATTCGTGTCGCGCCCCGCAGGGGCGCGTGGATTGAAACCGAAGGCGGCCCAGAGCTGTCTTGCTCTTCTTGATGTCGCGCCCCGCAGGGGCGCGTGGATTGAAACGCTGGGGCTATCGTCGAGGAAGATCACCGCAATCGTCGCGCCCCGCAGGGGCGCGTGGATTGAAACAGAAAAGAAAAGCTCGAAATAATAAAAGAAATCAGGTCGCGCCCCGCAGGGGCGCGTGGATTGAAACCCTTGACCCATAGCCGATCTCCGGGCTGGCCGAAGGTCGCGCCCCGCAGGGGCGCGTGGATTGAAACGCTTTTACACGCCGGGCAATGTTTAACCGTCTCTGGTCGCGCCCCGCAGGGGCGCGTGGATTGAAACAAGGTCGAGGCTGTCGAAGCTCGCGTCCATTACCTGTCGCGCCCCGCAGGGGCGCGTGGATTGAAACTTGGGTGTCTGGTATTCCGTTGGGGAAACCGCGCTCGTCGCGCCCCGCAGGGGCGCGTGGATTGAAACTACCGTCATCACCGCGCAGGGGAAACAAGCGCTTGTCGCGCCCCGCAGGGGCGCGTGGATTGAAACCATTGCCAGCACTTTAATGAGGTCGTTTTCCCAGGTCGCGCCCCGCAGGGGCGCGTGGATTGAAACCCGCGCGGCTCCGTGCTTCCTTTCATTGCCAGCACGTCGCGCCCCGCAGGGGCGCGTGGATTGAAACGAGGCGATGATGCTTGCCCAATCATGACCCGTGTCTGTCGCGCCCCGCAGGGGCGCGTGGATTGAAACCCGTCAACGCCAGAAATCACGGTATAGGGCGGGCGTCGCGCCCCGCAGGGGCGCGTGGATTGAAACGGGACATGGTGCGGCAGGAGGTGGCGACGGCTAACGTCGCGCCCCGCAGGGGCGCGTGGATTGAAACACACCGAAAAGCCCTGGATTACCTCTCGGATATTGTCGCGCCCCGCAGGGGCGCGTGGATTGAAACACAGGCGATGATGGTAGTCCCTGATCCTAAGAAAGTCGCGCCCCGCAGGGGCGCGTGGATTGAAACCGGCAGGTGTCAGGGCGAGCATGGACGGCGCGGTGGTCGCGCCCCGCAGGGGCGCGTGGATTGAAACCAAAGACAAACGAATGCCCCGCAGCAAGGTCAATGTCGCGCCCCGCAGGGGCGCGTGGATTGAAACGACCTGCGTCCTGATCTTTTCCCCCACAGCGTCCGTCGCGCCCCGCAGGGGCGCGTGGATTGAAACCGGTCGAGCGAGTGCAGCGCCCGATCTCCGTACAGTCGCGCCCCGCAGGGGCGCGTGGATTGAAACTCGTCTGTGATCTCCAGGCGCCTCAGGCGCAAGACGTCGCGCCCCGCAGGGGCGCGTGGATTGAAACCCACGAGGTCCGCGATGGTTTCACAGTCCTGGTCGTCGCGCCCCGCAGGGGCGCGTGGATTGAAACAGCATATCCAGGATAGCGGTGAGCTTATAGACTGGTCGCGCCCCGCAGGGGCGCGTGGATTGAAACAGAAAGGGTTAAGCCCCGGTGATCGGCGCAATGTGTCGCGCCCCGCAGGGGCGCGTGGATTGAAACCGCATCCACCGCGAGGACATCGCCAACATCGAGGGTCGCGCCCCGCAGGGGCGCGTGGATTGAAACACAGGCGATGATGGTAGTCCCTGATCCTAAGAAAGTCGCGCCCCGCAGGGGCGCGTGGATTGAAACCGGCAGGTGTCAGGGCGAGCATGGACGGCGCGGTGGTCGCGCCCCGCAGGGGCGCGTGGATTGAAACCAAAGACAAACGAATGCCCCGCAGCAAGGTCAATGTCGCGCCCCGCAGGGGCGCGTGGATTGAAACGACCTGCGTCCTGATCTTTTCCCCCACAGCGTCCGTCGCGCCCCGCAGGGGCGCGTGGATTGAAACCCCTGATGCTCGGCGACCGCGCTAAATATTTTTGCGTCGCGCCCCGCAGGGGCGCGTGGATTGAAACATGCCGTCGTCGGCGATGCTGATTTCGTCAATGATGTCGCGCCCCGCAGGGGCGCGTGGATTGAAACAGAAAGGGTTAAGCCCCGGTGATCGGCGCAATGTGTCGCGCCCCGCAGGGGCGCGTGGATTGAAACCGCATCCACCGCGAGGACATCGCCAACATCGAGGGTCGCGCCCCGCAGGGGCGCGTGGATTGAAACAATAAAGCTACAAATATCGACCCCGCGAACCCCGCGTCGTGCCCCGCAGGGGCGCGTGGATTGAAACCACTGAAGCTTTTAGCGCTGCAATGAAGCAATTCGTCGCGCCCCGCAGGGGCGCGTGGATTGAAACATCCGTGCCAAAAGCTCGAGATCTTCGACATTCTTGTCGCGCCCCGCAGGGGCGCGTGGATTGAAACTCCTAATTGCTCACCGCTTGACGCTACGGGGTTTGTCGCGCCCCGCAGGGGCGCGTGGATTGAAACACGAGCACACTTTGGCCGGAGTAGTTGATGAGCTGTCGCGCCCCGCAGGGGCGCGTGGATTGAAACAAGGCTCTCCCTGGTGAGCGCGTCGAAATCGATATGTCGCGCCCCGCAGGGGCGCGTGGATTGAAACCTGTCAACGCATTGCCCGATGTAAGTTTTGTTCGTGTCGCGCCCCGCAGTAGGTTTTGCTCTGTCCTTTTCGCTTTCTCAATTGCATATTGTTGTTTGAGAGCGTCAGTGGCCTCCTTTACCTCTTTCTTTGCAATCGCGTAAGCTGCTCCCTTCATGCCAGATTGTGGCGACAGGGCCATGGTTCTTTCAGCGATGGCAGCCTTGAGTTCTTTCGCCTGAGTTTCGAGTTCCTTAATAATCTCCTTATATTCCGACGACAGCTTGGCACGAGCTCGTTCTGCCCATATTCTTTTTTCAATGTCTTTCTGCTGTCTGACCATATCAACGATTCTCTTTTCTCCGTATGAGAACCTATCCTGAAGTTCTTTAAGGGCCCTCTTTTTATTTTCGAGTTCACGCCGGAGTTCTTCTGTTTTGACTGCGAGCTCTTCAGCTGATCCAATTACTTCTGCTCCGTCGGGTAGTTTAGAAATTGCCTCTTTGTGTTTCGCCTGGAGAGTAGCCAAACTCTTACGCCGCGGCGGGGCAATATCAAAATCCTGCGGTTTCCCTTCGCTCCAGAGCTCACCTGAGAGATCTGCAAAACGTTTTCGCCATTTTACTGGATGCTTCTCTATGAGCATCATAGCCCTATCAATAGTGGCGTCAGAGACAACTCCTCCTGTTGCGAGCCGGTAAGACGTTGCATCAACGACAGACATATTTTTTCTTGGCATTTTTCTGTTAAACAGATCGGCTCCGTTCGCTTCGAGGAAGTCGCGCAGCTTTTGCCTGTCAGCCTGTAACATTGAAATAAAGTCTTGATCCAGCTCCGCAGAGCTTTTTTTATTCTGTTTCTCCGCCCATGCCTTCTTTAACTCGCTGTCATCTTCTCCTTCTGATACATAAGCGTTCTTGAATTCCTGGTATGAGTCAAATTCTCCCGCCTCCTGCGCGAGATCAGATTCCATTACAAA
>Ga0302251_1001243_pt1 | contig 16538 bp, 16 predicted proteins | sample AAG_RA_Gln_MG_FD_193534 | JGI IMG/M metagenome (GOLD analysis project Ga0302251, IMG submission 193534) | Enriched activated sludge microbial communities from anaerobic digester in WTTP, New Holstein, Wisconsin, United States - AAG_RA_Gln | ecosystem: Engineered > Bioreactor > Anaerobic >...
TACAGCAAGGACATTAAAAGATATGAGGACGCCATCGACGGGCTCGTAGGAAGCGGCGCTCTCACCAAAGGCAAACTCGCGTCCACGATCTTCGCTATAATGAAAGCGTCCCCCGCGAAAGAAAAGAGATAGACAGCGGGCTTAGCCGAAGGGCTGCGAAAGATACGGAAAGGAAGTTGTTGAAATAGCCTCGATAATATCAATGGGCGATAAACGCCTGCAAATGGACAGCGAAAAGATCCCCAAGCTCCTGCTCAGTTTCGCACTGCCTGCGATGGCAGGCATGTTCGCCGGCGCGATATACAACATAGTGGACCGCATATTTGTGGGACAGTTCGTCGGGCCCATCGGGCTTGCCGCCATCACTCTGTCCTTCCCAACGATGATACTGATGTTCGCATGCTCGCTGCTCATAAGCGTGGGCGGCGCTTCCCGCGTTTCCATTCTAAGAGGAGCGAGGAAGCGGCGCCCCGCGGAGCAGGCTTTGGCGCACACGGTTATGCTGCTTGCGATCGTGGGCTTCGCCGGGATGGCTTTAAGCGTAAGCGGGGTCGACCCTCTTCTGCGTTTATCGGGTGCAGGCGATGAGGTGTTGCCAATGGCCAGGGAATACTTGCGGATAATCCTGATAGGGGGCCCGCTTGCTCTTTTGGGGCACGGCGTCAATTCTCTGGTAAGAGCGTGCGGAAGCCCTAAGTATGCAATGGGTACGCAGGTGCTTGGCGCACTGGCCAACATTGCGCTTGACGCGCTGTTCATAGTGAGCATGAACATGGGCGTCGCCGGGGCTGCTCTTGGCACGGTTATAGCGCAGGGCTGCGCAACGGCGTGCGGAATTGCCTATTTCTTTTTCGGCGCCTCTCCGTTGCGCATACGGCCGCACTTTTTGCTTCGCCCGCGCGGCAAAGTTATAAAGAAGATATGCGCGGTGGGAAGCGCCCCTTTCATCGTAGAGATTTCTTTCTTTCTCTATATGACGGTCATGAACCGGATGATACGCTTCTATGGCGGAGATCTGGCGCTTTCGGCCATGGGGATATTTTTCAGCCTTGACTCCCTGCTGTTCCTCCCTGCCATGGCCATAGGGGAGGCCACTCAGCCGATAGTCGGCTACAACTACGGGGCGGGAAAGCCCGAACGGGTTTTAAAGACGATCAAGACCGCAATTTTGCTGGCCACGTGCTTCTACGTTATGAGCTTCGTGCTCGCGGAGACGTTCGCGGAACAGATGATGCGGCTTTTTAACAGCGACCCGAAACTGCTGGAGCTCGGCGTCCCGGGCATGAGGATAGGCTATTTGGGCATCATGTTCGTAGGCGTCCCCATAGTCACGAACGCGGCGCTTCAGGGTCTGGCCAGAGCCAGGGAGTCGCTTGTGCTCTCTTTGATGCGCCACGCAGTCTTCATGTTCCTGCCGATGATGATATTGCCAAGGTTTTTCGGCCTTTGGGGAGTGTGGATGTCGTTTCCGACCGGTGATATATGCGGATGTATAATAGCGCTGTTTTTCTTAAGGAGGCTGTCTAAGTGGCTGCGCAGCCCAGACGCTCTCGTGCAAAGCTGACTGCGGCACGCGTCTTATGCGTTTATTTAACGATATCGCGCTTTTAGGTCTGCCTTCTGGTTCTTCTCCTGATACCGAGTTTCAGGTATCTTAACGGATGCAAGCGATGTCGCGGCCAGCGCAAGCAGCGCGCCGAAGATAAGGAAACTCCTCTGCATGCCGAAGGCAGATCCGCCAAATCCCCACGCTATCGGACCGAGGAAGTACCCCATGCCCCAGAATAAATAGTAAGCGCCTGATATGGTCCCCTTGAGACGATCCGGCGCCCGTTCGTTCAAAAACGCCATCGACGCGACGAAGAACCCGCCCAGAGAACCGGCCGTAACGCCAAGGAGGGCTATCGCGGCCGGTTTTGGGACGTAGGGGAAAAAGGTCCACGCAAACGCCGTGCAGGCCAGCCCAAGCGCCATGAATATCTTTCGCCCGTACCTGTCCGACATTGGGCCGTAAAACAGCTGCGCCGCCGCTATGCATATGTAGTAAGCGGAGAAGAGCATCCCTATGTCCATGCCGCCGTATGCGCGTGCGGTTACAAGCCATCCGGGGGCTATGCTGAAGAGCAGCCCCTGCCCGCAGCCATAGAGAAATATGCCGAATAGCGCTATCCTCACGGGCAGGTCTCTTAAAAGCTCGAAAGCCTTTTTGACCTCAAGGGACTGCTTGTCGCTTCCAGGTTCAGGCCTGTGGTTTTTCTGGGTGAAAAATATTATAAGGGCCGCAGTCGAACAAAGCGCGCTGAAGAAAAGAAAACCGCCCCTTTCGCCGAACAGGCCGGGAAAACATGGGACAAGCATAGGGCCCACTGTGAGCATCACGTAAGTCGCCGCGGTGTATATCCCTATCATCCTGCCCTTCTTTTCAGGATAGGCTATGGATATGAGAGCGGGGGCCAGGGCCCACACGGGGATCTCGCCGGCTCCCTGCACGGCGCGTCCTACGAAAATAGGCGCGCATGAACCGGCTGCGTAGAAAATTATCCCGGACAGGGCGGACAGGCAATATCCCGCAATCAGAAACGGCTTGAACCCGTATCGGTCGGACAGGCTTCCTAACGGGACCTGCAGGAAGATGTAGGGCAGGGCGAAACATGACGCCAAAAGACCTACCAGCGAGGCATCCCCTCCGGATAGGTCTATGACGAGAGCGGGCAGACGGGATGCGGCGACTCCCACCCCAAGCATGGACACCGCGGCCGCAGCGGTAAGCCCTGCAAAAACTTTGAAATTAGAATCAGCCATGCCTATCGCCTTCCGATTTGTACAAATATTCTTATATATTATGTCACAAAAAATTTTTACCACAATGTTTTTATTAAGGGCAGTAAAAATATAAAATCCATGCGTTGTAGCTAATGCGGCGATTTGAAGGGATTTGATGTATTTATGCTTAATTGCCCTTGCCAAAAACTTAAAAACAGAATAGCATATCCACTATTACGGGTAATCTGTCCTCTTATGGGGACACATAATCCAAGAAAGTCTAAACCAGAGGTGTTTTCTTATATGGACAACGAAAGAAGAGAGCTGCCGGTACTTCGCATCGGTAAACATCAGCCGCGCTATCCTATAGTGCAGGGCGGAATGGGGGTAATGGTATCGGGGCCAAGGCTCGCGGGCACTGTTGCCTCGCTTGGCGGCATAGGAACGATAGCTTCCGTCGGCCTTGCCGTAGCTTCTCCCAATTTCGACGGGCGCTGTACTCCAAAGGAGAATATGGCGATGCTCAAGAAGCTGATCGCGGAAGCGAGAGTGACCGCTAACGGCGGGGTGTTGGCGGTAAACTGCATGTGCGCTCTTGCGGACTATGATTCTTTGGTGCGTACGTCATGCGAATCGGGGATAGACATCATCGTCTCCGGCGCAGGCCTTCCCTTGAAACTCCCCGAGCTTACCGAGGATTATCCCGACACAGCTCTCGTGCCTATAGTGAGCAGCGTAAAAGCGGCTCATCTGATCATAAGCCGTTGGAGCAAACACTACGGACGTTTGCCCGACGCGATCGTGGTCGAGACACCGAACGCGGCTGGAGGCCACTTAGGCGCTCGCGACGCGGAACAGGCAATGGATCCGGAGCTTTCGCTGGAGAGGGTCGTGCCAGTGCTTGTTTCCTACCTCAAGGACAACGGTTACAGCATTCCCGTAATAGCGGCGGGAGGGATATGGGACGGAAACGACATGGTCAAGGCCTTTTCCATGGGCGCGAAAGGAGTACAGATGGGGACGCGTTTTGCGGCCACGGAGGAGGGTGACGCTTCGGATCGCTTCAAGCAGGCATATGTCGAGGCCAAGGAAGAGGACGTGGTCATAATAAAAAGCCCGTGCGGCCTGCCTGGGCGCGCAATAAGATCGCCCCTCGTCGAGCGCTACCTTTCGGGCATGCTTGAAAAGGTCACGTGCCGCACATATTGCCTTACGCACTGCATATGCCGGCTTCAGCACGAGACGTTCTGCATAGCCGACGCCCTTATAAACGCGTATAAGGGCGATTGGGAGAACGGCCTGTTCTTTTGCGGCAGCAATGTAGCGAAGGTCACATCAATAGCAAAAGTCAAAGATATAATGAACGATCTGTTAAAAGGATTTGCCCTTCCTGAAATGGGAAATACGGCTCCAGCGTTGTAAACGATACCGGCAGGCCCGCTTTTAAGCGGGCCTGCCGGTATCCGAAGCTCTTTTGCGTAAGCTGTCCTGCTTATTTGCCCGGCGCGGCAGGCGTGATGATCTTGGGATCCGTTATGACCGCGTAGTGCCTGAATACGCCGTTTTTAACTATCTGGACCTGTATCGGTTTTATAACCTCGCCTTCCTTGGTGAAGCCGTTTATTACGCCCGTAAGGCCGTCATAGTTCTTGGTATTAGCAAGCGCCTTGGCGACGGCGGCGCCGTCGGTCGTCTTTGCCTGTCTCATTGCGTTGACCAGCAGCATAAAAGCGTCGTAAGCGGAGGCTCCTACCATGTCCGGCTCTATCTTATGGCGCTTCCTGTAGGTTGCGAGGAAGTCCTGCACGACCTTGCGCTTGTCGTCGCGGTCAAGGTTTGTGATCATGATGAACCCCTCGGCTGCCTTGCCCGCGATTTCTATCGTCTTAGGCGAATCAGCTCCCTCCTCGCCTATGAACTGAGTCTTTATGCCCATCTCTTTGGCCTGTTTCAGCGCAGGCGCAGTCTGGAAGTAGTAGCCGCTTAAGAAAACCACGTCTGGGTTGGACGCCTTCATCTTCGACAGGTATGGCTTGAAGTCCTTTTCGCTCATCGGGTACTTCTGGTGGGACACTATTTTGACCTCCGGGTGGTCCTTTATGTACTCCTCAAATCCCTGCGTGAGCGTAGTTCCGAAGTCGTTGTCGCTGACTATGAGCGCTATCTTCTTTGCCTTGAGAAGCTTTACCGCCGTGTATGCGGCGCCCTTCCCCTCAACCGTCCCCAAAAATCCGTTGCGGAAAGTGTAGTCTCCTATCGTAATGTCGGGGTGCAGCGCATAGGCCGAGACAAGCGGGATCCCGGCGTCGTTGAACAGCGCCGACACAGCGCGCGTCGGCAGGCTGTAGGAGCCCGCCACGAAGGCTACGACCTTGTCCTGTTCGATGAGCTTGTTCGCGAGCAGAACCGACTGTTTCGGGTCGGCCGCGTCGTCATAGCATATCAGCTCGACCTTTTTCCCCAAGACACCGCCCTCTGCGTTTACCTTCTCGACCGCTATCTTGACGGACTCGTTTACGCTGAAACCGTCAGCCGCGGCAAACCCAGTCAGCGGCGCTAGCATACCGATCTTGACGGTATCGGCCGCAAGCGCTGTCCCACAGAAGCAGACAAGCGCAAAACAAAACGCGAGCGCTAAGAATTTGAACCCTCTCTTCATTATACGAACACCTCCTGTATTTTTAGACAGGTCATATCGCCTGCCTGAACCACCCAAAAACCATAAAACTAGATCCCAAGGTACGATTCCCTGACCCGCTCGTTTGCCATGAGATCCCGGGCTATGCCGTGCATCACTATATTTCCGGTCTCAAGCACGTATCCCCTGTCCGATATGTTAAGAGAGGCGAGGGCGTTCTGCTCGACAAGCAGTATCGTAAGGCCCTTGTCCCTGTTCAGCGACCTCAGCACGTCGAAGACCTCGGCCGTAAGCTTTGGCATCAGCCCCATCGATACCTCGTCTACAAGCAGAAGCCTCGGGGATGAGACCAAGGCCCGCGCGATCGCCAGCTGTTGCTGTTCTCCGCCCGAAAGCGTGTTTGCGGACTGCCGGCTCCTCTCGCGCAGTATGGGGAAGAGCGAATATATTGAATCAAGCTGCCCCTTAAGTGCCGAAGAGTTACCATATACGCCCATCATAAGATTTTCGTACACGGAGAGCTGGGGAAAACATCTTGCCCTCTCAGGTACAAGGCGGATGCCCATTTGAGCCCTTTTGTGCGCAGGCATTCCGGTTATGTCGCCTCCGTCGAAAATAATGGAGCCGGACCTGACGGGCTGAAGTCCCATTATCGCCCTGAGAGTGGTTGTCTTGCCGGCCCCGTTGGAGCCTATGATTGAGACAAGCTCGCCGTTTTCTATCTCAAAGCTTATTCCGTGCACAGCCTCGATATCGCCGTACGCTACGCAAAGATCCTTGACCTCAAGCAACATCCGCGCTCCCCCCCCTTCCTAGATAAGCCTCTATGACGTCCGGGTTCGACGAGACCTCTTTGGGTGTTCCCTCGGCCAGCTTACGGCCGTGGTCAAGGACGATGATTCGGTCTGACAGCCCCATAGCCACACGCATATTGTGTTCGATCAGCAGGATTGAGACGCCGCTCTTGCTTATGGCGCGGATCAGGTCCTCTATTATGCGTATCTCCTCCTGGCGCAGGCCGGAGAAACATTCGTCAAGGAGCAGAAGGCGCGGCCTGAGAGCAAGAGCTCTTGCTATCTCAAGCTTCCTGAGGTTGCCCAGAGGAAGCATCCCCGCTCTTGTGGCGCTTTCGTCCGACAGCCCGACGGTTTCAAGTATCTTTTGCGCCTCGGCCCTGTTCTTAGGCGTGTTCCACGAGGCCCAGGATCCAAAGAAACTGTTATATTGCGGCATCCCAAGCGCCACGATGACGTTTTCTTCCACGGTTAGCCCGCTGAACGGTTTTACTACCTGAAAAGTCCTGCCGACGCCCAGAGCCGCCATCTTATGCGGCGGAAGTCCGTCGGTCCTGCGGCCTTCAAGGTATATCTCGCCTGAAGTCGGTTTGTAGACGCCGGATATCATGTTGAAACAGGTCGTCTTACCGGCGCCGTTTGGCCCGAGCAGCCCCAGTATCTCGCGGCGGTGTATATCGAAGCTTACGTTGTCAACGGCCTTGAGCCCGCCGAAATTTATTGATAGGTTTTTTACCGATACCAGAATATCGCTCAACTCCGCCGTCCCTCCTTTAGAGTCTCCCCGCTCCTGGGTTTGAATTTTTTATGCGATATCACAGATGAGCCCCCAAGGATGCCGCCCGGCAGGAAGCGTATCATCATAAGCAGCAGCGCGGCGTAGAGGAACATTCGATAGTCCACGAGAGGCCTGAATATCTCGGGAAGCACGCCAAGGACGACGGCGCCCACAACAGGTCCCCACAGCGTGCCGAGCCCTCCTGCCACCGCTATTGACAGCAGCGTCACAGAGAAGGTGAAAGAGAACGAGTCGGCGTTTATGAAACGCATATAGTGGGCGTAAAGAGCGCCCGACAGTCCCGCCATCACGGTTCCGAGCACGAACGCGGTGAGCTTTGCCCTGACAGGGGATACACCCATGCTTGAGGCTGCCGTCTCCTCCTCGCGTACTGCGAAACATGAAAGGCCCGACCAAGATTTCGTGAAAAACCAGCATATAGCCATTACTATGGCGAGACAGACTATGCAGAGCGCGAAGAACCCGTTCCCTTTGAGCACTTCTCCAAAAAGCCTGACACGCGGTATGCCACCTATGCCAAGCGCCCCGCCAAGCGCCGGGGTATACTGAAAAACGGCTACGACGATGAAGTTTATGCCTATCGTGGTTATAGCGAGAAAATCCTCCCTCACGCGCAGGCTTGGAAGACCGCACAGGAAGCCGACGATTCCGACAATGAGAAGGGAGACCGGGAGGGCCTGCCAGAAGGAGAGCCCCGCGGCAGTGGTGAGCATCGCGTTTGAATACGCCCCTATGCCCACGAACGCTGCGTGCCCAAGGGAGATCTGACCGGCGTATCCCACTATCACATTGAGACCGCATGCCGCGATCGCCTGAATTATTATCTGTGTAGCCACATTTATCACATAACTGCTCATAATGGTCTCTCCTCTAACGTTTTCCCATAAGCCCTGTCGGACGCCACATAAGGATTATTATCATAGCGATAAAAGCCAGAGCGTCCCGAGGCATCGGGATATTCGCGTAGCCGATGAGGAAAGTCTCCGCCACTCCAAGAATGAACGACGCCACAACAGCGCCCGACGCGGACCCCATGCCGCCTACCACTATCAGGGCCAGCGTTTTGTACGCCGGAACCTCGCCCATCATCGGATACACCTGGTTGTAATATATGCCGACCAAGATTCCGGCTATCGCCGCTATCGACGATCCTATGATGAAAGTGACGGCTACCGTCACCTGTGTGTTAACGCCAAGAGCGGAAGCCATCTCCATGTCCTGAGAGACGGCGCGCATCGCGAGCCCGAGCTCTGTCTTCGTCATGATGAGCCAGAGGAGTATGAACACCGCGAAGGATACACAGTAAACCGTCACCAGCGTCGAGGATATTGTGAAATTGCCGATTGTCACCGCCGGAAACGGAAGTTTAGCCGCGAAAGTGCGCACTTCCGGCCCCGCGACCAGCCTGCAGAGCTCCTCCATGGCAATCAGTATCGCAATGCTGCTTATCAGAGGCACGTACGGGGGAAACTTAAGAAGCGGATAGTACACGAAGCGCTCTATGAGGACCCCGACGCAGGCGCAGAAAGCCATGCTGCCCAGTGCCGCCAGGAAGATATTGCCCGTCAGCGTGAACAGGTAAAGCCCCATATAGGCGCCCACCGTGTAAACAGAAGCGTGGGCGACGTGAAGAATTTTCATTACGCCGTAGATAAGAGCCAGGCCAAGAGTGATCAAAGCGTACATCCCTCCGGCCGCCAGTCCGTTCAGAATCTGTTCTAAAAACAGCTGCATCCTTCTATTTTCCTCCAGTTGTATTCGCTTGAAATATGATGATATTGCTGCTTATTCGTTATTCGGCAAGAAACCGTTCACGCGCGCAATGAGGCGCGTAAACGGTTTGGTCTGAACGGATCAGCGTATAAAGTTTGTAATAACGCGCTCCTCATCCTCGGGCAGAGGAATGTTTCTTTTTCCTGCGTCCACCGCTTTAAGCAGCCATGCCATGGCCCGCGCGGTTTTCCGCAATGTCTGGATGCCCTCTTTGTCCTGCAGTATCTCCCCCGCGTCCATTCCGTAGGCCACAGTCCAATATTGCGACGGAGGCGTGATCGTCTCCGCGAGGCTTAGGTAGTTGTTCAGCTGGTGCAGCGCGTCGACGCCGCCCGCGCGCCGCACGGCGGTCACGGCCGCGGCCACTTTGTATTTGAAGTAACGCGAGCTTGAGAAGAACACCCTGTCAAGGAATGACTTCATAGGCCCGGCTATGCCGGCATAGTAGGTAGGCGATGCGATTATGAAGCCGTCCGCTTCTCGCATCTTGGCTGCGGCTTCGTTCACGATGTCATCCTTGAAGACGCACATGTTTTGTTCCGAGCTCATGCAATACCCGCAGCTTGTGCAGCCGTGAATCAATTTGTCCCCCACGTGCAGGATCTCGACATCTACGCCGGCCTCCCTGAGCTCCTTAGCCATAACCTCAAGCGCTTGCCCCGTGTTTCCGCTTCTATGCGGGCTTCCGTTGACAGCGATCACCTTCATCGTAAAACCCCCTCAATTTTTATATTATGCGTATAATGCGCAGTCTCATTATCGTTGAGCTATACAGCAGGGTCAGCATAATCTCCACTCGCGGGCCGCGGACCTGCAAAAATACCCTGTCCCGATTCGCACAAAATATGCTGCGAAGTGAATTTTACCACTTCAGGCCCGGAAGTGCCTCACCTAATTATATAAATTTTTATATTCGTTTTTATCTTGCAGACACCCCACAGTCACAAAATAATAGTATAATATCCGCGTCGGAGTTCTTAGCTGATATTTCAATGTCAGAAGCCGGAAGGGAGCTGGGATCTCTCGCGGGTGCTCATAGCATGCATCATTTGTTTTACTGCAAAAAGCGCGAAGCGCAGCCGATGATTTGAAAAGCGCCGCGGATATGCAGCGGCCCATAGACCAATGTCTATGATATTTTTATGAATGGACTGATGCGTAAAATATGGTGAGCGTAAAAGGACTTCTGTTCAACGCACTGTTTCCGTGGGAAGAGAGTACCAAAGAGTGTGCGGATTGCCCGTTCCGTCAGGACTATGTGCCGCACCTCTGCCCGGACGGAAAGACCATAGATTTGCCCCTGTGCAGGGGAAAGGTAATGCTGGGCGTAAAAAAACCATGTGAGTACAGAGGATTGATGAGATAAAAAAAGCCCCGCGGCACATACCCGCGGGACTTGCGATTTCCTGGAGCCGCCTTCTGGGCTCGGACCGGCGACCCCATCCTTACCGTGATGATGAAACTGCAGAATACGGTAAAACCCAGTGGCTCAAAGAGGGGTCAGGGCCTGCACAATTGACATAATGCCGAACTCAAGAAATGCTTTTTTTGACAACAGGAACCCGCAATAGTGTAGGTCTGACCATATTGGCATTTATATACCTTTTTCAGTTATAGCGATCGAGTATCCATTTTTGTAATGGTTCCGTCCGGTGAATAGTAAAAAAGGGAAAGATACAGAGGAACTGAACTGTTTCCCTGAGGTGTGATCACCAGAAAAGTCATCGTGGGAAAATTGGGGTTGGCATCGATCCATGTTCCTGAATTAGCATAAATTGTTTTCTGGCCTTTGAGGTTTTCAGAAGGGATGATCCTTGGCTCGTGGGTATGCCCGAAAACAACTATCCGCTTATCAGAATCGGGGTTTTTAAAATATTGAACGTCTGCCTGGGCGTCAGTTTCGGCTGCGGAATCTGCCTCCATAATGGCTTCCTTCAGTGGTATTTTGACGGAGACTTTGTTTAGTTCCTGTCGTTCATCCCAGGTGGCAAGAATTGTCTTATACATCTTAATATTGATATATCCTCCGGCTGATATCTGATAGGGCATGAAATCGCTTATGGAATAGTTTTCGGTGAAGCCGTCGATGTTTGTTTTTATTATCTTTTCATCAAAGCCTTCATTTACCGGAAAATCTGTCATTAATTTATACCAGGTTTTCCAATAAATATATGCGAGGGCCTGGTCTTCATCGTATGAATTTAAGGTCACTTCCGGCATTTTGCCGGCAACCTCGGGGAATCCTTCAATAACTGAGGTCGTGGCTATTCTTGTAAAGAAATATCCGGGCGGTAATATGGAACCCGGAGCTATATCCCTGTTTGAAATAGGGTCAGGTGCACAGAAAAAATTATATCGATGTCCGTGCTCTATAACAATTTCAGGATGCCCCTCTGGTGAATAGCTTCCCAGGCCCGCTACATCACGCTGCTGATGAATTCCCGGAAGTATGCTCTCAATGTCCTCTGCAGTTACAGTTAAATCGTGATTTCCCGGAACATATGTTACTTTTATCTTCCCATCGCGGATAATATTATTGAATGCCGTAATTACATGTTTATTGTTTTTCGCAACAATACGGACAAATTCATTCTGCGTTTTCCCCCTGAACGTTTCCGTCGCGCTTGGCACAAACCATAGATCTATCATATCTCCCGCTATTACCAATTCCTTGATATTTGGGGCTGTTCTGACCTGTTCGAGGAACTTTACAAGAGGCCCCTTGTTCTTTTTTGTTTCGGTATAGCTGTCGTCTGCCCCAAGATGGATGTCGCTTATACATACAATAAGCTTCCTCTCATTGTTCAGGGATGGAATTCCTTTAACGTCGAGAACAAAGGGATCATTAAAAGAAGTTGTGTCAATGATACTGGCCGTTTTATCAGGATAACCGATTCCGGCAGAGCATGGATAAGCGCAAAATATAACTATCAAGGAAAGCAGTGCAAATTTTATCTTCATATTATTTACTTCTCCCTTTTTTGTAGATAGAGTAAAATCAAGTTCGCAATTTTGCAGAAGAAAAGATATAGCAAAGCCATTGGGGCTCCTTTAAACTAAATGTGACTGAAACACTCATAAAAAAGGAGAATCCCAATGGCTTTGAAAAAGAATAGCACAGGACTTGAGGAATTACTACTGCAATGTTTGTCTGAACCTGACCCAATGCTCTCCATACTTTGGGGGACACTTTACCGCCGCCTGCAGACGCCTTCTGCCAACTAGATACATGCAATTGTCGGATTTGCTGGATGAGCTGAAAATGGCAAGAGAAAAAAGCATGGAGACGTTCTATCGGCTGCGTAAAGCATTTGCCAGGGTGCGTGTCCTGATAATCGACGAATGGCTATTGTTCCCCATAAGCGAAGAAGATGCTCAACTGCTGCTTTGGATCATCGACCGCCGACACAGCCACCAGTCAACTATCATTGCATCTCAGTATGAACCTGCAGAATGGCTCGATCAGATACCCATACCAGTAGCTGCCGAGGCAATTACAGACAGACTGGCTGCTCAAGCCTACAAAATTATCATCAGAGGCAATACTTCCAAACGTTCAGTCAGTTAAAGCACAAAGAGCCGCCTTCTCCTCATCTCAGACGGCTCTTTAATATTTGGGCTTGCTTAGATGGCTCCCGCCCCCGCGCCGCTGGCTCTGATTTCCGCGCACCAATGGCTCTCTGTACTGCGATCCGGTGGCTCTAAAAAAAACGCGTTTTGCACCTTAAGAAACTGATGTACATGACCGATTGGAATATTTCCTAACGCTGGCTTTTACATAAGGCTCGTGACGATCTACCTGATCGAATACTCGGAAGACTGGTCGACAAATAAGGCGTATCTGAACTCGAATGTGATGCGAAAATTATCATCAAGAGCCGCATAGGTCAACGGGAGCCCTGATGAAATTGCGAACTTAATTTGACACTAGCTGACGCCATGCTTGAAACATTTATCGATGCCCTGCCGGAGATGTTCAAAAACAGACTGTTGAAATGTGCTTAAAACAGGACGATTGGGTATTCTTAACATGTGCCTATTATTGAATTGTCATTGTCCTGGCTATATTATTTATGTGCGAGTTTGAATAAGATAATAAATTTTTGTGAAAGAGGCGAAATAATTTGTCCTCAAGCGATTCCAGACCATCAACGGCAGCTTTGGCCTCGGCCTACGCATTGGTTTATTTAATTTGGGGCTCCACATATCTTGCTATCCGTTTTACCGTTGAAACAATCCCTCCTATTTTTTCTGGTGGAGTGCGTTTTGTCATTGCCGGCATAATACTCATGGCCTTCAGGATATTCCTATGCGGCGACAGAACAACCGCAGGCGGATGGAAATTCGCAATAATGGCTTCCATCTTGCCGTTTGTTGTGTCATATGGATTTCTTACTGTAGCCGAAACAATGGTCCCATCTTCCGCGGCTGGGCTTCTTGTGGCTTTGGAACCGCTTTGGTTCTGTCTTATAGGGTGGATATTCTTCAAAGGCGCCAAACCTGGTAAATTTAATTACATAGGGATCATTTCTGGTTTTACAGGGGTTTATTTTCTGATGGCTGAAGGTCCCGGGTTAAACCTGCCGGCCGGCAGCTCCGGCAGTTATACATTAGGGCTCCTGCTGGTGATGTTAAGCAGCATTGCCTGGGTATTTGGAGCTTTTATCTCAAGAAGCCCGCGGATACATACTAATCCGTTTATGTCTTCGGGAATGCAGATGTTTTCAGGCGGCTGTATGATGCTGCTGCTGCAACTTGTTATTTCAGCCTGTACAGGTAATTTTGCCGGATTCCACGTTTTTTCATTCCGGTCCTTGCTTGCTCTTGGTTATCTTATAATATTCGGGTCAATTGTTGCGTATACTTCATTTCTCTGGCTTATGCGCGTCGAACCCGCCGGCCGCGTTTCAACTCATGCTTTTGTCAATCCGATTGTGGCTGTTCTGCTCGGGTGGCTGATCGGGGGAGAAGCGCTGCATAAAAACATTTTCATCGCAACGCCGCTGATAATCATTTCAGTTTTACTGATGATATGGAAACCTAATGGCAGCCATATGGTAGCCAAAAAATAAAAGACTCCGCTGGCAAATGCCTGCGAAGCCTGTGATAGCCTGGAGCCGCCTTCCGGACTCGGACCGGAGACCCCATCCTTACCATGGATGTGCTCTACCTGCTGAGCTAAGGCGGCAGCCAATAATGCGGTAAGGGCATTTCGGGCATAAAAATGGTGGTAGGAGTTGGATTTGAACCAACGTAGGCTCTCGCCGACAGATTTACAGTCTGTTGCCTTTGACCACTCGGCCATCCTACCACTTAGAGGCAGCCGCACGAGGCGGTTACGGGAGAATATTGTACCTTATATCCCCCGAATGTCAAGGTTACACTGCCATTTTATGCGAACTCAAACGGTCTCTCATATTTTTCCTTCGTGGACATCACAATTATATGGGTTCTTGCAAACCCATACTCCCTCAGTGTATCGAGAAATCCGTCGAGGTCCTGTTTTGAGCTGAACGCGGCCTCTATTAGAAAATCGAGGTCCCCGTATGTCTCCCAGTAGCGCACTACGTCGCGGCATGAGCTGAGAAGCCCCGTGAGGATGGCGTTGGGTTTGAGCCTGTATGCCCTGTCGCTGTCGAACTTGAAGCTTATGATTACGTGCATTGTCCTGCCAAGGGCCGCTGGGTCAATGTTTATGCCGTACCCCGTGATTATGCCCGCGTCTTCCATGCGCAGAATCCTCTCCCTGACCGCCGGCGCGGTCAGCCCGACGGACGAGCCTATCTCGCGGAACGTAATCCTCGCGTCGTTTTGAAGCGCGTCCAATATCTTCCAATCAGTCGCGTCAAGTTCGATCTTCTTATCGGACACCAAGGCCACCCCCCTTGCGTTGAAAAATACTACCATAAAAAATCGTGAATATGCCACACAGATATTATAAATTACCGCGAAAGCAAAAACTGAGTTTTTGTTAATAAACAAAAGCGTAAAAAGCCAAATTGTTCTGCCGCGCCATTTATAAATAGCCCAAAAATTGCGAGAATATCATCATAAAACAGATGGAAAGGGTGAGCGAGATGGAAGAGAGAAAAGCCGTTATAATGTTGGATATCCTCGGATTGCTTTTGCTGCTCACATGCGTTGTCTGTTTCCTCTTAAATGGTATACAGGCGGCGTAAGAAGAGAGGCTTGCCGGTGTCCGAAGGGAACTTTTGAGATTCAGAGGTGATTTAACAGTGAAGGTTCCGTTTTGTACGTGTGTGGATCATGAGTGCGGATGCAATCCGGTCAACCAGGAGAACGGGTGCACGCCGTGCGTCGCGAAGTGCCTGTCGGAAAATGAAATACCGGTATGTTTTTTCAGGAAGATAGAACCTGACATGGATAGGAAACAGGACTATACGTTTGGCGGGTTTGCTAATTTTGTGAGAAAGCACGAGAAAAAGTAACAGCGGCAAGGCTTCGTCTGCTTTTTAGTATTTTGGCGGCACGCATCGCGCGTGCCGCCAAAATATTTTCATGTTTTCAAAACGGCGTTATTTGGCGGATATGCCGGAGCTTCTTTTGACTTTGACCGCCGCGCCGCGCATGGCACGCTTTTTAAACGTTGAACTTCTTTTTTCAGCTGTGGCTGCCGGATTGCCCGCGCGTCAGCGCGTTTGCCGCGCCGCTCCCTTCCTCGCGCTTTTCCATGCTTTGTCTGCCGAAAACAATCGCTTCGTTTGGTTTGCAAAAAATAAAAACACAGACAATTATTAAGCCGCGGAATCCTTCGGCTCCCCTTAGGCGGCAAGTTCTTCATAGAGGGAAAAAATTCTTTCTCAATCATACAAAACGTTTGTTTTTTATAAATGGGTTCAATATAATCTGGCTGTCTTCATTAAAAACATCACTTTTAACCGTAAAATTAATAAAAAATAGGGGGAAGCGCCATGGTTTGTGATCAGCTGGTAGAGGCGGTAAGGAACGGAAGGGTAAAGGAAGTGAAGGAGCTCACGCAGAGCGCCATCGACCAAGGCATAGCGCCCAACGTCATCATAGACGAAGGTCTTGTAAAGGGCATGGGCGTCGTAGGCGAGCTGTTCGGCAAAGGGGAGATGTTCGTTCCCGAGGTAATGATGGCTTCAAAGGCGATGAACGCCGGCATGGAGCTCATCAAGCCTCTTATTAAAGCCGGGGATATAACAAGCAAGGGCACCTGCGTATTTGCGACGGTCAAGGGGGATCTGCACGACATAGGCAAAAAACTCGTTGTGCTTATGCTAGAGGGCGCGTCTTTCCGCATAATCGACCTTGGGGTAGACGTCAAGCCGCAGGCGATCGTCGACGCGGTCAAGAAGGAAAACGCTTCTATAGTCGGTTTAAGCGCGATGCTTACAACGACGATGTCCGTGATGAAAGAGGTCTGCGATATGCTTAAGGAAAACGGGCTCGACGGCGTAAAGGTCATGATCGGCGGCGCGCCGGTCAGCCATGACTACGCGGCCAAGATCGGGGCCAACTACGCGAAAGACGCCACAGAAGCGGTTGAACTGGCCAACAGGCTTGTAAAGAACTAAAAGTATAAGGCGGAGGGATTTTATCATGATAAAGGATCACTATTCAAGAAGCGGTTTCGTTCAGTCGACCCCGACGATGAGGGTCGTGACCGACTCACAGATCGAGGAGATACACTACGCGGCGCTGGACATCCTTTCCCATATCGGGATGAAGCTTGAGAACGAGACGGCAAGAGAGCTTCTTTACAGCAACGGCGCCTACGTCGACGGCA
>Ga0302251_1001245_pt1 | contig 16494 bp, 12 predicted proteins | sample AAG_RA_Gln_MG_FD_193534 | JGI IMG/M metagenome (GOLD analysis project Ga0302251, IMG submission 193534) | Enriched activated sludge microbial communities from anaerobic digester in WTTP, New Holstein, Wisconsin, United States - AAG_RA_Gln | ecosystem: Engineered > Bioreactor > Anaerobic >...
GAGCGCCGTCTTGATGGAGATATCAGACGACTGGCAGACCGAGAAACGCTACGTCAGTTTCCGGTCAGCCTGAATCCAACTCCGAAAGGTCACCCACCAATTTTACAGAAACAACGTTGCTTTATCGAACCGTTCAGGCTCTTAGGTTGACTCAAGGTCAGCTCTGTACTAAATATCATTATATTATCAATTCATTTGTAATAATCAAGAGTGTTAATGTTTTGTCAAGCGCTCAAAATGTCAGTGGCCATGCCCACAGGGAAGCGTTTCGGCCCGGCTGAACGACCAGGGCTAAAGAAAGGGCGGAAGCCTGCCGGCTCCCGCCCGTAAAAACATTGTCGCGGAATCAGCCCGCGAAGCGCCGGCTCACCACGTCCCAGTTCACCACCTTCCACCACGTTTCCAGGTATTCCGCGCGGCGGTTCTGGTAGCGCAGATAGTAGGCGTGTTCCCACACGTCGTTCATCAATAGCGGTGTGTCGCCAATGGAAACCGGGCAATCCTGATTGGCCGAACTGGTGACCCTCAGCTCACCGGACTTCGTTTTCACCAGCCACGCCCAGCCGCTACCGAACTGCTTCAGTCCGGCGTCGTTGAATTGGGCTTTGAACGCGTCGAACGAGCCGAAGGCCGCGTTGATGGCTTCGGCGAGCGCGCCGGTCGGTTCACCTCCGCCGTTGGGGCTCATCGATTCCCAGAAAAGGGTGTGGTTGAAGTGCCCGCCGCCGTGGTTTCGCACGGCCGTGCGGATATCCTCAGGAACGGCGTTCAGGTCGGCCAGCAACTCCTCGAGAGGAACGTCAAACAGCGCCGGGTGCTTTTCCAGGGCGGCGTTCAAATTGGTGACGTAAGCCTGGTGGTGCTTTCCGTGATGCAGGCGCATCGTTTGTTCGTCGATGGCGGCCTCCAGGGTATCGTAAGCGTACGGCAGATCGGCCAGTGTGTGCGGCATCAGGGTCCTCCTTGATATCAAACAAATCTCGATGTCAGGAGGAAACGGCTCGTATGGTCGGCCCCGTTTCCTCACGGGAAGGACACGGGTTGAGGTGTCTGAGTTCCGGAAGGGAACGCGCGTCAGAACGCGGCTTCGATAAGGCGTTTGCCGGATGGTTCGGATGATTCGGGAGTGTCGGTCAGGTGGGCTGTCGAGTTGTAGGTTTCGAGGGTCCAGTGGTCGGCCCGGCGCAGAACGACGGAGATACCGCCGTTGCTGATGCGCATGGAGCCTCTTCCGGTGCGTCGTACGCCGAGAAAAGCGCTGACGAAGGCCTTAATGGTTCCGCCGTGTGTCGCCACGACGATCGTCTTTCCGGGATGTTTGTCAGCGAAGGTTCCGATCGTTTTCAGTATCCTCTGCTTCATGGCGCGCCAGGACTCCGCGCCGTCCGGCGTCACCCACTCGCCGCGCCGCAGGGCCGCGTGTCGTTCCGGATCGATGCTGGCGATCTCCGCCATGGTCAGTCCTTCCCACACGCCCCAGCACCGCTCGCGGATTCCGGGATGGGTTGAAAGCGGCGCTTGATGCTGTTCGGCGATGATGCGGCCGGTCTCCATGGCGCGGCCGAGATCACTGGTCAGCACGGCGGCAACCAATTCATCTCGAAGCGCGATCGCGGCGAGTTCAGCCTGCCGGATGCCTTTCGCGTTCATGGGAATGTCGCTGTGTCCCTGAACGCGGGACTGGTCGTTCCATTCCGTCTCGCCGTGTCGAACCAGTATGATTCGCGTTGTCACGTGTTGAAATTCCTTGTCGTCATTCGTCGAAAGAGGCGACGCTTGGAAGCCCCGTACCGTCCATTTTGTGCCGAAGCGTGCCGAACCGCAGGGAAACCACCTCGGCCAGGCTCCATAGTGGAGCCCTGATGTGCGCGGCGACCGTGGTCCAGTTGACCCTTTCAACGACCCCCTGCGCCAGGCAGAATCCGTCCGCGCCGATAAGGCCGACGCTTCGTCCGGTCCACATCCCCGCATTGATGGTAACAACCCGTTCCGCGCGCAGGTCGGTGGCGACGCGGTTGAGGTCTCCACTCGGCGCTCCCAGCACCCACAGCGCCACGCTACCGCCGGCCCGCTCCGCATGTACGACGCGGCAGTTCAGGGTGCGGCCTGCTCCGGCATACTCGCCGGGCACCAGAGGTTGGCCGAAGCCAAGGCGTGTTCCGCGCAGAGACCATTCCAGAAGGGGGGCGACGTGTTCGGCCGCGTTCTGAAAATAAGCCGCCAGTTTCGAACCCCGGCGCAAAGCCCTCAGGCTGGCCGGCTTGATATGCGCGCGCGGATCGGGCTCGGCGCGGACGAAGGGACGCCCCACGCCGCCCAGCCAGCGCTCCATCTCGTCCTTCCGCTGGATGGCAATCACCAGGCCAGGACACAGGGCGTCCACCTTGGCGGTCTTCAGCGCGTGCCCGGCGACCGTATTCACAAAGGATGTCGTGTCGATGATGAGCGGATGCAGGTCCAGTTCCCGCGCCCGATCGGCCAGGCGGCGGATACCTACCACGCACGACATCGGAGCGGAATAGGGAGTTGTCGTGCCGACGAACCACTGCCCGCGCACCTGCCAGTCTCTGCCGCCCGTCTCGCCCGGAATCGCAAGTTCCATCATACCCGGGGGACCGATTTCGGATTGCCCTATATCTCCGTCGATCAGGCCGACCGGATGGCCTTCATTCTGCGCCGTTTTGACGATGTGACGCGCCAGCGTGCTCTTGCCGGTGTCCGCCGCTCCGACGAGGAGAATGGGACCGTGCGCGGCGAGCGCCGCGGCTGTGATGCTGTCCACGGGAACCGCGTTATCGTCTCGGGTGTCCATCATGCTAAAGCATACGCCGAACGGAAAGGATTTGTCAGATGATGACTCGGGTGATGCTTGCCGTGGCCGCGATTCTGTTGGTGATCGCCGGCTGGTTCGTGTTCTCCACCATGCGGGTTTCGTCCGATCCACCGGACGTACAGATCCAGAGCGCCCTGAGTGACGCCGCCACGTCTTACAACACGGGCCGTGTGTGGGATGCCTTGAGCATTGTGTCTTCCGAGTACAAGGACAACACGGGTCTGACGCGCGACCAGTTGACGGCGCTGATCAGCCGGTACCGCGTGGAAGCGCCTGACGCTCTGGTAACCATTGAGAAGGCCGACGTGCAGATCACCGGTGACGAGGCTGTGATTCCGATGGAGGTTTCCATCAGCGGTCCGGCCGTCCGCCGTTATTCGGTGACGCTTCACATGAAACGGGAGAATGTGACGGCTTACGGCGTGATACCGGTGAAGCGTTGGAGGGTCTTCCGGGTGGAAAACATGCCCGAAATGCGGGATATGATATAACCTCCGCGCGTGTCTTGGTTTCAGCGCCTAACATGGAAACGGCGACACGCCGCGCGGGGCGATATCTGATCGTCCACGCGGTCGAACGGAAATGTATCGTATGATCACACCCACCCGCGATGAATTTCGATTGCGCGCGCGCCGGGGCAACCTGGTCGCTGTATCGCGCGACATCCTGGCCGATATGCTGACCCCGGTTTCCGCGTTCCGCCGACTGGCCGCAGGCGGTGTGCGGTCTTTCCTGCTGGAGAGCGTGGAAGGCGCGGAGCACGTGGGGCGCTTCTCGTTCCTCGGAGCCCGGCCGTTTCTTGTCATCAGTGTTCGCGGTTCCGCGGTAACGCTGGTCGAGAATGGAGTGACAACCACTCGTACTCTGGCCGAAGGGCAGGACCCTTTGCACGTTCTCAAGGAAATCCTCGCGCGCTACCGGTGGGTCGGCGGTCAGGATATGCCCCCGTTCGTCGGCGGCGCCGTGGGTTTGATGTCATACGACATCGTGCGGCATTTTGAGAAGCTTCCGGACACCTGCTTGGACGACCTGAACGCGCCGGACGCGGTGTTCATGCTGGCGGACACCATCGTTGTGTTCGACCACTTGCGCCACAAACTCAAATTCATCTGCAATGCCCTGGTCGAGGGCGATGCAGACGCGGCATATGACAGAGCCGTCGCGACCATCGACGCCACGGCCCAGGCTCTGATGGAACCAACCCTTCCGAAATGGCCGCGGACGGGCGAAGTGAGCGGCGAGGTGGAATGGAATATGACGCCGGAGGAATACCAGGCGTCGGTCCGAAGAGCGGTCGAATACATCCGCGCGGGCGACTGTATCCAGGTCGTTCTCAGCCAGCGCATGCGCAAGCGAATCAGCGCTGATCCGCTGGACATCTACCGCGCTTTGCGGTTTGTCAACCCGTCTCCGTATATGTTCTATTTGAATTTTGGGGAACTGATCATGGTCGGGTCGTCGCCGGAGATTCTGGTGACGGAAAAAGCCGGTGAAGTGCGGACGAGGCCGATCGCAGGCACCCGTCCGCGCGGCGCCACGCCCGAGGAGGACCTGGCGCTTGAAACCGAGATGCACTCCAGTGAAAAGGAGCGCGCCGAGCACATCATGCTGGTCGATCTGGGACGCAACGACCTGGGCCGCATATCGCGCTTCGGCACGGTGCGCGTGGAGGAGTTGTTTGTCACCGAAAAGTACAGCGACGTGATGCACCTGGTTTCTGACGTGCGCGGAAAACTGCGGCCGGACTGCGACCGTTTTGACGTGTTGCGCGCGGCCTTCCCGGCGGGAACGCTGAGCGGCGCGCCGAAGGTGCGCGCCATGGAGATTATCGACGAACTGGAGCCGACTCGGCGCGGACCGTACGGCGGCGCGGTGGGATATTTCTCGTTCAGCGGCGGCCTGGACACGTGCATCACAATCCGGAGCGCCACGATCCAGGGCGACATCGTAACGGTTCAGGCCGGCGCCGGCATCGTCGCTGACAGCCAACCCGCCGCCGAGCACCAGGAGTGCCGAAACAAGGCCCGTGCCGTTCTGCGCGCCATCGAAATGGCGGAACGGGGGCTGGAGTGATCCTCGTCATCGATAACTATGATTCGTTCACGTGGAATCTCGTGCAGTACATGGGCGAGATGGGCGCGGACATGCGCGTGGTTCGCAACCGTGACATCACGCTGGACGAGATCGAGGCTCTGCGGCCGGAGAAGATTGTCATTTCCCCGGGGCCGTGCACGCCGAATGAGGCCGGCATCAGCGTGGATACCATCCGAAGGTTTGGCTCCACGATCCCGATCTTCGGAGTGTGCCTGGGTCATCAGAGTATCGGTGCGGCACTGGGCGGAGACGTTGTTCGGGCGGACCGCATCATGCACGGCAAAACCTCGCCGATCTATCACGACGGCGCGGGCGTGTTTCGCGGCATGCCGAGTCCGTTTGAGGCCATCCGCTATCACAGCCTGCTGATACGGCGCGAAACGCTTCCGGAGTGCCTGCTGGTTTCCGCCGAAACGGACCAGGGCGAGATCATGGGCGTGCGCCACCGCGACTGGCCGCTGGAGGGCGTGCAGTTTCACCCCGAAAGCATCCTCACGCAGAACGGCAAGGAGATTCTGCGCAATTTTCTGATGACTGGATATGCTTTATGATTCGAGAAGCCATCGCCCGCGTCTCACAACGCCACCACCTGACGGCAAAGGAAGCCGCCCAGGTGATGCAGGAAATCATGTCCGGCGAGGCCACGCAGGCCCAAACCGCCGCCCTTCTGCTCGCCCTGCGCATGAAAGGCGAGACGGTGGACGAGATATACGGTTTCTCGCGGTCGATGCGCGAGCACGTCGTGTACGTTGTCGGTAAGACCACCAATCATATCGACACGTGCGGAACCGGCGGCGACGCGGTGACAGTGCACGGCGTTCCGACCGGAACATTCAACATCTCGACGACGGCGGCCTTCGTGGTGGCGGGCGCCGGTGTGCCCGTGGCCAAGCACGGTAACCGCGCGATGTCCAGCCAGTGCGGAAGCGCCGATGTGCTGGAAGCGCTGGGAGTGCCCATCGAAGCCCCGAAGGAAGTCTTGGCGGAGAATCTGGACCGCATCGGCATCACGTTCCTGTTCGCGCAGAGCCTGCACCCCAGTATGCGCCACGTGGCGCCGGTTCGGCGTGAAATCGGCGTCCGTACCGTGTTCAATGTTCTCGGACCGCTGACGAATCCTGCCCGGGCGGACCGCCAGTTGGTCGGCGTCTGGGCGGAGGAATGGTTGAGGCCATTGGCTGAGTCTCTGCTGGTGCTGGGATCCATACGGGCGATGGTGGTGCACGGATATCCGGCACTCGACGAACTGAGCACGGTCGGGACCAGCCGGATTGCCGAGGTCAGGGACGGCGAGGTTCACGAATACGACCTCGATCCGACCGCGCTGGGATTGCCCTTCGCCCGCATTGAGGACCTGGTGGGCGGCGACGCGAAGCGAAATGCGGAACTGCTGGAAGCCGTGCTGAAGGGTGAAAAGGGACCCCGGCGTGATGTGACCATTTTGAACGCCGCGGCCGGACTGCTGGTGGCGGACCACTGCCCGGACTGGCTGTCCGCCCTGGACGCCGCCGCGGAAAGCATCGACTCCGGTGCGGCAATGGGCAAACTCGAAGCGCTTCGAGGGTGTTAACCACAGAGACACAGAGGCACAGAGATCGGACGTTTTACCACAAAGACACAAAGACACAAAGAAGACCAATAATGTCTTTGGCTTTTAGGGAAGATGAGATCGTTGAGCGCTTCACCATCGTATACGGAATCAATAATTCCTTGTTTGTTCTTTGTGTCTTTGTGCCTTTGTGGTTAAAAAAAGATTCACTCCACGGTGTAGTTGGGCGCTTCGCGGGTGATGGTGACGTCGTGGGGATGCGATTCGCGGACGCCGGCCATGGTGACGCGCAGTATACGGGCGTTGGCGGCGATATCCGGCACCGTATGCGCTCCGAGATACCCCATCCCCGCGCGAACTCCGCCCATCAACTGGTACACATAGTCGCGCAGTCGGCCCCGGTAATGAACGCGGCCCGTGATTCCCTCCGGCACCAGTTTCGTCGGTTCGTCGTCGCCTTCCTGGAAATACCGGTCGCGCCCGCCTTCGCGCATGGCTTCCAGGCTTCCCATGCCCCGGTATTCCTTGAACTGCCTTCCCTGGTAGTAAATCACCTCGCCCGGGCTTTCCTCCAGACCGGCAAACAGGTTGCCCAGCATCACCGTTTGCGCCCCGACGGCCAGGGCCTTTACGATATCGCCCGAATAGCGTATTCCACCGTCGGCGATGATGGGAACTCCGTGCTTCGCGGCTTCCTCCGCGCAGTCCGAAACGGCCGTCACCTGCGGAACGCCGATACCGGCGATCATACGCGTGGTGCAGATCGAGCCCGGGCCGATTCCGACCTTCACGGCGTCGGCGCCCACGTCAATCAGCGCCTTCGTTCCCTCGGCGGTTGCCACGTTGCCGGCGATCACCTGCAGGCGCGGATAATCGCGCTTTATGCGGCGAACCTGTTCGATGATGCGTTGCGAGTGGCCGTGAGCCGAATCGACAACCACGATATCGACGTCGTGCTGGGACAGCAACGCGAGTCTCTGCTCCGTGTCCGGCGAGACGCCGACCGACGCGCCGACCATCAGGCGGCCCTGGCTGTCTTTCGTGGCCGTCGGGAATTCGACGGCCTTGTCGATGTCCTTGATGGTGATGAGTCCGCGCAGTATGTAGTCGTTATCCACGACCAGGAGTTTTTCGATGCGGTTGTCGTGAAGTCTTTGTTTCGCCGTTTCGAGATCGGTTCCGACCGGCACGGTAATGAGGTTTGTCTTGGTCATCACCTCACCGACAGCCACGTCATCGGCCACCTGGAAGCGGAGGTCGCGGTTTGTGATGATTCCCAGCAGACGGCCTCCCTCGTCCGTAACCGGCACGCCGGAGATGTGGAACTTTTCCATAATCTGGCGCACGTCGGCGACCGTGGTCATCGGCCTGGCGGTGATCGGCTTGCTGATCATTCCGTACTCGGAGCGTTTGACCTTGTCCACTTCCTCGGCCTGGCGTTCAGGCGTCATGTTGCGGTGAACGATGCCGATTCCGCCCATGCGCGCCATCCAGACGGCCATGCGGCCCTCGGTGACACGGTCCATAGCCGCGGAGACCAGCGGGATGGCAATCTGGATGCCGCGGGTCAGCATCGTGGAGGTATCGACTTCGGCGGGTACTACGTCGGAGGCGGCCGGGACGAGGATGATGTCGTCGAAGGTAAGGCCTTCACGCAGGTTATCGGTGATGCGCATCTGTATTACTCCCTGTTCCTGGTTTCCAACGATGATAGCACAAGACGTTGCATATTCAACCATCCTCCAAAGAAAGGAATGCCGGCAACCAGGCATCCAAGACCTGGGAGATTCGAATTTCGGAATCAAGCGCATCGTTCAGGGCGTGAACCAGGTCCTCCGTCGTGATGCCCCCGATCAGTTCCGAATCCTCGACACCGACTCCCTCTTCCTTTGCAAACTTGAGGACCGCGGCATTAACCGTCAACAGCGATACAAGAGAAGTGTCTGTTATGTTACAGCTCACCTGCGCCTTCCCGGCGACCAGCAGACCGAGCGCGCGCACACCTGGCAGGGCTTCCCTGAACTCGCGGATCCGTTTGGCGATGCGCCTGGCAACACGCACGTCATCAGTGTCTAGATTCACGTTGTACGCCAGCAAAGGATTCCGCGCTCCGACGAGGGTGACTCCCGCCGTCGGGTGAGGTTTCGCCGAGCCAAAATCCGGCGGTCGGGTTGCCATGCGTTCAGTCAGCCCCTCCAACCCGCCTTTTCGCAATTGCGGCAGTGTGAATCTGTCCGGTGACGCAAAATCGTAGAGGTAGACCGGAACACTGAGTTCTGAAGCGATTCTTGCCCCGACGGACAGCGCGACGTCAACGCATTCGTCCATCGTGACCTGCCTCAGCGGAACGAATGGCAATACGTCGAGAGCGCCGACACGGGGATGGACGCCAGAGTGTTTTGTCAAATCGATGCGTTCAACGGCTACCCGGGCCATCGCGAAAGAAGCCTCGGCGATTGCGGACGGCTCGCCGAGCAGTGTGGCGACGCACCGGTTGTGGCTTTCGTTGGCCGAGAAGTCCGCCAGAATCACGCCGGGAACGTAAGCCGCGTCGATCAGGGCATCAAAGATGTCGGTGTCACGGCTCTCGCTGAAGTTGGGGACGCACTGGACGATTCTTTCCATATATCATTGTGGCTTTCCGGTGAGGTCAACGGCTATCCGGCTTTTCCTTTGACCAGCACCGCCGTCCGTGCGTAGGATGGTATCATCCAGCCGCAATGATCGTCTGAAGATTGCGTACAAGGGAGCAAGCATATGCCGAAAGTTATCAATTTCAACGCCGGTCCCGCCATACTTCCGCGCGAGGTCCTGCAACAGGCTCAATCCGAGTTGTTGGATTTCAACGGAACGGGAATGTCCGTCCTGGAGATCAGCCACCGATCGAAGGACTTCGAGGCCGTGATTCAGGAAGCCGAAGCGCTCGCCAAGCGCCTGTACGGAGTGCCCGAAGGCTATCGCGTGCTGTTTCTGCAGGGCGGCGCCAGCCTGCAGTTTTCCATGGTTCCGATGAACCTTCTGCCACCCGACGGTTGCGCGGATTATATCCTGACCGGCTCGTGGTCGCAGAAGGCATATGACGAGGCTGTCAAAGCCGGAACCGCGCATGTGGCGGCGTCGACAAAGGACGACAACTTCAGCCGCATCCCGAAGATGGACGAGATTCGGCTGTGCGATAAACCGGCGTACGTGCACATAACGTCCAACAATACGATTTACGGCACCCAGTGGAATCCCCTGCCGACGTTCGGAGACGTGCCGATCGTGGGCGACTTCTCCAGTGATGTTTTTTCCCGCCCCGTCGATATCCGGCCGTATGCGCTGATTTACGCCGGATTGCAGAAGAATGCCGGTCCCGCCGGCGCGACACTGGTTATTATCCGCGAAGACGTTCTCGAAGCGGCTCCGAAATCGTTACCGACGATGCTGAGATACGCTATCCACGCGAAGAACAACTCACTGTACAATACGCCGCCGGTCTTCTCCATCTACGTCAGTCTGCTGGTTATGCGGAGGCTGGAGACGCTTGGAGGATTGTCAGCAGTCGCGAAAGCCAACAAGGCCAAGGCGGCGGTTATCTATGATGTTATCGACGAAAGCGAAGGGTTCTACAAGGGGCACGCAGAGAAAGACAGCCGGAGCCTGATGAACATCACGTTCCGTCTGCCCGACGAAGAACTTGAGAAACGTTTCCTCACCGAGGCGAAGGAACACGGATTCGTCGGACTGCCGGGTCACCGAAGCGTGGGCGGCGTTCGGGCTTCCGTCTACAACGCCATGCCGATCGAGGGCTGTACTGCTCTCGCCGACTTCATGCGGGCCTTCCGGGCCTCTGTCGCATAACCATAGGAAGGCTGAACGATGAGTATCAGAATACTGGTGGCCGATCCCATCGCTGAGCAGGGCGTGGAACGCCTGAAACAGGTCGGTGAAGTGGACGTCATCACCAAGCAGACGCCGGAACAACTGGCGGAGAACCTGCCGAACTACGATGCCCTGGTGGTGCGGTCGGAGACCAAGGTAACCGCCGATGTGCTGAGCAAGGCCGGCGACCGCCTGAAGATCATCGGCCGCGCCGGTGTGGGCGTGGACAACATCGATCTGCCCGCCGCCACCGCGAAGGGCGTCATGGTGGTCAACTCGCCGGAGGGCAACACCCTCGCCGCCGCGGAGCACACCGTGGCCATGATGACCTCCCTGGCGAGGAACATACCGACGGCGGTGGCCAGCATGCGCGCCGGGGAGTGGAAGCGCGGCAAGTTCGTCGGCATCCAGTTGTACAACAAGTCGCTGGGCATCATCGGCCTCGGCAAAATCGGGCGCGAGGTTGCCCTGCGCGCGCGGGCTTTCGGAATGCATATCCTGGCGAACGACCCCTTCCTGGCGGAAGACGCCGCCGAGCGTCTGGGTATCACCCTGTGTTCGCTGGAACAGATCTATGCGGAGGCCGATTTCATCACCGTGCATATCCCGCTGACACAGGCCACGAAGCACATGATCGGCGCGGAACAAATCGCGATGATGAAGAAAGGCGTGCGCCTGGTGAACTGCGCGCGCGGCGGTATCATAAGCGAGGAAGCGTTATTACAGGCAGTTGAATCCGGTCACGTTGCCGGCGCGGCCCTGGACGTTTACGAGAACGAGCCGTTGCCGCCGGACAGCCCCCTGCTAAAACAACCCGCCATCATCACCACCCCGCACCTCGGCGCGAGCACCGAAGAAGCGCAGGTGGCCGTGGTGATGGACGTGGCAGAACAGATTGCCGAAGTGATGGCCGGACGTCCGCCGCGCGCCGCCGTGAACATGCCCGCCATCGACCCGAACGTTTACGCCACGCTTCAGCCGTACCTGGAACTCGCCGAAAAGTTGGGGCGGTTGCACGCGCAAGTCCGGGCTTCGCGCATCACGGAAGTGTCGGTGACCTACGCCGGAGACGTGGCCGAACTGGACACCCGGCCCATCACCCGCGCCGTGTTAAAGGGCTTGCTGGACCCGGTTCTCTCGGAATCCGTGAATTACGTGAACGCTCCCTTGCTGGCGGAACAGCGCGGTATCCGCGTGGTGGAGGCGAAAACGGAAGCCCATGCGGATTACACCAACCTGATCACGCTGGAAGTGACCAACGAATCCGGACGCCACGCGGTCAGCGGAACCAAGTTCGGGGCGCGCGATATCCGCATCGTCGAGATTGAAGGTTTCCGCCTCGACGTGGAGCCTTCCGGCATCGCCCTGATGGCCCGCCACCAGGACCGCCCGGGTATGATCGGCAAGGTGGGCACACTGCTGGGCGCCAACAACGTGAATATCGCCGGCATGCAGGTCGGCCGCCACGAAAAACTGGGGCTGGCAATCATGGTCCTCACGGTGGACGACCCCGTTCCGGAACCGGTGTTGGAGGAACTGCTGACCATCGAGGGAATGCAGAACGCCAAGCTGATCGTCTTCTAGTCATCCGCTCACAGATCGAAAAAGGCCCTTCCCCAGTTTTCGGGGAAGGGCCTTTCCGTACTTCAACCTGTGCGGATCATTGTCTCAGCAGTTGGACAACGTCCTTCAGGGTGATGCGGTTGTCGCTGTCCAGGTCCATCGCCGCCATGTCGTCGCCGGTGGCCATTTTCAGGCCGCCCGCGATCTTCAAGGCGTTCAGGGCGAGATCCTTCGGATCGACCGGCGCCTGGGAGGCGACGATTTCAGCGATGATATGTCCGCGTCCGAAGTCCCTGCCGGACGGCCGGGTAAAGATCACGCGCACCTTGTCCGCTTCGATCGGAGCGAACTTGATCGGCGTCACCTTCAGTCCGTCGCCCGGGTAACCCTGGCTGTATCCGCCTGTGGCGTTCTCCGTTTCGAATACCTTGACCCAGTTCGTTTCACCGGGTTTGAGGATCGAAACATAGTACCCAAGCGGGTAGCCGTTCTGGAACCAGTACAGGTCGATTTCACTGATGGTCTCCGGATAGGAAAGCGTGCTTTCCAGTCCGAAGCGGTAGTAGTTGGCGCCGGTGGTTGGAGAACCGAGCGCGTCCTCGGCCGTGTTCGTGGAGAACAGGGTGTTGAACATCTGGTCGGTGGCGTTGTCCGGCGGGTTGTTCGTGGTCCACGGGTCCGCCACGGTTGTCGCGTCGTAGGTATCCGTGCCGAGGGCGGCCTTGTTGTCCACGACGATTGTGTAAGCGTATTCCATCGCGTTCCGGATGGCCGGGCGGATGACGACGTCGCCGACATTGACTCCGGCCTGTGTTGGTGTTACCGTTACCGGATCGCTGAGGATGTAGTTGTCCCGGTGTACCTTCAGGTTCAGCGGAATCATCGGACCCGAATAGGAGAATGATCCGTCGGACATCGACTTGGTGAAGTCTGCCTGCACGGCATCGGGGAACGGACCGATGAAAGCGCCGGCCAACGGAAGGCCGGTTGAGCCGTCCACCACGCGGCCGGTTACCGTGCCGATTTCCACCTCAACCATCACCTCCCACAGGGAGACGTTGGTGTAGGGGCTGAACCTTGTGCCCATGATGAGCAGGTATCTGCCGGTGACCGGCTTCAGTGACGGCGCTGTCAGCACGTCCACGAACACGTTGCTTCTATCGGGAGGATTCCACCCGACTTCGCCGCCCGTGGCGATGGAGTACAACTCCTGCCCGTAGCCGGCGGCGGTTGCGGCATCCATACCCGGATCCGGCGCTGTGGTTGCGACGCGCAACTGGTAGTTGGCCGACCGGGCGGTTTCCCACCACAGAACAATCTGCTTTATGGTGGAGAAGTCCACGTTACGGCCCAGATCAATGACGGCAAACTGCGGTGACGTGCTGTTCGTGCTCGACCAGCGCTGATACAGGTTGTCGTCGGTCAGGTGACGTGCCCAGTTGTTCTCCGCCTCTGTGGAAAATGCTACAACAGGGCAACCGGCGGCGATGTTGAACACCGGCGCCGACGGGAATGTGATGATGGTCTTCTGGTCGGCGGGCAACAGCGGCGTTGTGACCGCCGCGTAGCCGTCCTTCCATGCCTGCACGTGGTAGGTAACGCCCATCAGCGGAGTGAAGCTGAACTGGAATCGTCCCGCTCCGTCGGTGGTGACGATGTTCGGCGAGTCGGCCAGTCCGTTGGAGGCGGACGTGCTCAATCCGACCGCCGCGCCGGCCACGGGGTTGCCCTTCGGATCACGCACTTCACCCGTGAACGTGGCGGGCAGAACGCGCGTTATCGAGATATCGTCGAAGAACACCGTTTCTCCGGACGGGATGTCAATGCCGTACATTCGTGCCGAAAGATACCGAGCAGGAGCTTTGATATCGCACGTCAGCGGTACCCAGCCGGCCGTGGGTGCGGTGACCGACTGAGTCACTGCGCCGGCGACCATGTTGGCGTTCGTATCGGCAGTGCCGCTCATCGGTTGGGCGATCAGCGAAGCGGTTCCCCCGGATCCGGGCTTGTATACCCAGCCGGAGACCCTGTAGTTCAGATTCGGGGTTGTGGAGGCAAATGGACCCTTGCCCCGGTTGTCGCTGTTGTTGACGTTGGCCGAACTGCCTTCGCGCTCCCAGGCCACGGTGTTGTTGGAGCCGGATATGGCCACGGAGCGGGTTCCGCTGTGGGCAGTACCGTTGCTGTAAATCCACGGCAGTGTGTCGGCGTTCGGATTCGGCGCGGGATTCGTGCCGACGATGTTGCGGCGGTACCAGCCTGCCGGTTTTCCGGCGAACGCGGTATCAACCGTTTCGAAGTCGCCGTTGGCAATCAGTTCCTTCGCCACCATCGCGATATTCAAGGTGACGATGGCGCCCTCCGCGACGGAGGGGCTCGCAACGGTTTTGTCGTCGAAGCCGGCGAACTTGACCGTGACGCTGTATGCGTCCGGCACCACGTTCACGTAGTAGCGCCCCTTTTCATCCGTTGTCGTGGAGGCGCCGGAGCCGCTTCCCAACGGGGTGAGCGTAAGGGTTGCCGCGGGAATACCGCCTCCGGTGGCCGAATCGGTCACCATACCGGTCAGCGCCCCGTACCCGGCGGGCGGAGGCATGGCTTGCTCGGCGCCGTACAGGTAGCCGGCTTCTTCGGCCAGGCCGTTGGCGGCGACGTAAGCCCAGTCAAGCTGGTGCCAGTCGCCCCAACCGGTGATACCGAGTTTGCCCTGGTCCCATCGCCGGTCGGAGCGGTCGTCGAAGGACATATCGGCGCGCACCAGCCATGATGCGGGTTCCGACTCGCCGTCGTGGAACATGCGTCCGCGCAACTTGATGTCGGCGCCGGCGCCCGTGACCTTCATCACCTGGTAGTTCCACTGGCCGACGATGCAGGAATAGGGAAGCAGGCCGCTGTCGGACGGACGATGTTGTTCGAAGATGGAGTAGTCATTCGCCACCCCGGGTCCGGTTCGGCTTATGAAGCCGCCGGCACTGCCGAATCCGTCCAGTATGAAGCCGTAGCCGTTTCCGTCACCGCACCTGGCCATGATGCCGGTTTCCAGGCCGTACACGTGGGCGGGATCCGGCCGTATCTTGGCGTAAACCACCTGGTCGCCGATATCGGCCATGGTCGCCGCGTAGGCCATCGGGTGACCGCCGCTGACGCTTGGGGATACCGTCAGGATTCCGCCTGATGCGGTGACGGTACCCACCTGCATGCCGGTCGCGCCCACCCATCCTTCGGTGCCGGAATCGAACTGATATTCAATGAGTTTGGAACCGAGAGGGGCGTTCGGCCGGTAGCCGGTGTCGCCGGCGTAGCCGTAATACACCCAGTACCCCGTGCCTTGACCGGGAACGGGGAATGTTTGCGTGTACAGAATATCCGGCTGGTTCGACATATCGAGGGAATAGGGTTCCGTCAGCAGGCTGAGGGCTTCGGAACCGAGTCCCAGTCCGTACTTCGGAATGGAATAGCCTACGCCGGAGTCCTGAACAGTATCGCTGTACACAAAACGGATGGTTCCGTCCGGCTTCAATATCAGGGCAAATTTCGCCAGAACAGGACCTTCGGCCGAGGCTTGAAGCTCCCATCGGACAACGGCCTGTGCGGGATTGGATGTGTCCGCCCAAACGCCCATTGTGGACGCGTCCGAGATGGCCCAGTCGGAAACCCACGGCCCGATGAAGGTACCCAGCCGGGCCTGGGCGATGTCGTCGATGTCGTAGCGCAGGTAATTGTCGGTGGATTGGCCTCCGGGTACCACATAGCCGTCAATCGCGACCAGAAGCTGGTCGGTCGTCCCGTCCTTGAACGGAAACTCGAACGGCAGAGTGATCACCGTGTGGGCGTCATCCACGGAGGGGAACACGAGTTTCGTGCCGGCGGGCAGGCCCGCGTAACCCGTGTAGCCGGCATTCAGGTTTTCGGAAGCTCCGTAAGCCGGGCCGGCTGGGGGCACGGCATTCTGCAAGGTAAACAGAACCTTGCCCGCCGACGAGCCCATGGAGAGCAGTTTTTGCGGCACATCCACGTTGGTGGAGCCGTTGTGGTAGAAGATTTTGACGTCCTTGCCGTCCGTGCGTGTCCTGTTGTCGAACGCCCCGTAATTGGGGATGTAGGAAAAGGCCACAACCTCATCGGCGGGCAGGGAGGTATCGGAAAGCGAGTTGGTAACCGTCAGGGGGCGGCGGTACCGGTAGTTGGGGTCGGCCCAGTCCTGAGCGTTCGCGGGAGTGTAAATCCCGGTCACCGCCAGGCCGACGGCAAGAGAGAGGATCGCTTTCAGCGATCGGGCTAGCAGGTTCATAAGGCGATCTCCTTCCGGCAATGCGGAACAGAACGTTATGGAATGGCGCGGGCTCCGCCGGGGTGGAAAGCGCGGACCCGTGCTCGGGAACTCATCTGCTACGTTGCTATTATAGTACCAGAGAGGCCTGGCGTGCCGCCCGGCCCGCCATCCCCGCCCGGAGGACACCGATGAACCTGTCGGAAGCGATCGAGAAAGCGCGATTATGCGAAGGCAATCCACCGCCCAACGAATCCTGCACGTGCGACTGGGTTATTGTGCCGATTCTTCATTCACTGGGATACGACCACTTCGACATCG
>Ga0302251_1001246_pt1 | contig 16486 bp, 13 predicted proteins | sample AAG_RA_Gln_MG_FD_193534 | JGI IMG/M metagenome (GOLD analysis project Ga0302251, IMG submission 193534) | Enriched activated sludge microbial communities from anaerobic digester in WTTP, New Holstein, Wisconsin, United States - AAG_RA_Gln | ecosystem: Engineered > Bioreactor > Anaerobic >...
TTTAAGGTATGTTTTAATAGGAAAGGCTACTTCTTACAGCAGTAGTGAGATTTCCTGAATCTCTAAGTAAATTTTCAGGAGCATGAGGTCGTAAAAATAAATAATCAACTCAGCAGCTCGTCGTCTCCGGGGTATGCTGGGGCTGAATCGCAAACGTGAAATGATTTGAAGTCAAGCCCGGGTAGTCTGGCGTAAATAATTTAGAAAATTTTCAGCTGCATGTGGGGTAAAGCTGCCAATGGGGATTTGTTTTATCTGCATTAAATGTTAAAGTCTTCCTGGTTAATATGCTACTTTCCTCTGTGTTTTGCTTCATCAAGCTAATGATGTGTCAAAGCAGCTTTTCAAAAATTATACTTCCAATCTTTTCGGAAGGTGGGGATAGTGTCCCCTTTCTTTCAAATCCCCTTTTCTCCAAAAGTGCTGCCAGATTGCTGTCGTATAGTGGCGAGTAGCCTTCCATTGCAGTAAAGTTACCCTTTTGGGCTAAATCAATACCAAATGAGATCAACATGGAGGCCAACCCCTTACGCTGGAAAGCTGGGAAAACGGCCAAACGACTAATTGTCATCACTTTTTGGTTGGTGGCATGCGGTTTTAAGGTTACGGTTGCAATGGAAACATGGTTGTTTACCAGGACATACACGTAGCCCTGTTCAATATCACTTGATATTTCCTCCATGTCGGCATGGCTGTTGCTCCAGAAGTTAACCCCTTTTTCAACCAGCTGGTTGGAGCATTCCCGAATGATGTAGAGCACCTCAATCAGCTGCTGTTTTTGTGCTTGTCTAATTTCCATGGCTAAAAGCGTTAGAACCAAAAACCTCCTTGCCGGAGACAAAGGTTTTCAGGATGGTTGCCCTTGGAATTGCCGGCAGCTCATCGTTCATCAGGTCGGTGTTGAGAATAACAAAGTCGGCAACTTTCCCTGGCTCAAGGCTACCCCTAGCATCTTCGCAGAAAGCGGCTTTTGCAGCCCATATAGTCATGGCGCAGAGGGCCTGTTTTCGGGTAAGGGCGTTCTCGGGTTGAAATCCTCCGTCGGGTTTGCCTTCCAGGTTTTTACGGGCAACGCCAGCGTAGAAACCGTAAAGCGGGTTGATACTTTCAATTGGGAAATCGCTTCCGTTGGCAATCCAGCCGTTTTGAAGCAGTAGCTCCTGGTAGGCATAGGCATTCTTAATTCTGCTGCCCAGCCTTTCATCTGCCCAGTCCATATCCGAGGTGGCATGGGTGGTTTGAACCGAGGGGATTACGGCAAGTGAACCAAAACGTGGCAAATCGTTCCTGTCAACAACCTGTGCATGTTCAATCCGCCACCTAAGGATATTTCCTGCAGGCAAATATTTTGAGTAGATGTCAAGCATGAGCTTAACAGCAGCATCGCCAATGCAGTGGGTGCACACCTGGTATCCGGCTTTAAATGCCATGCCGCAGAGCGAATCGAGTTTTTCCGTTGGTTCAACCTGAAGGCCACGGTTACCACGATCGTCAGAGTATGGTTCAAGAAGCAGGGCGCCTCTTGAGCCCAACGCCCCGTCGGCGTATAGCTTTATTGACCGGACGGTAAGCTTGTTGGTCCGATACACCCCTTTTGAAATAAACCTTTCGTAGTTTGCCGGGGTTGGATTGAGCATGGCATTCACCCAGATTTCCATTTTGCCGGATTGCTGCAGCGAGTCAATAAGCAGCACCTCATCAACATCGAGCCCTGCATCCTGAACTCCGGTCAGCCCAACGGCAAAGCATTTTTTCTGAGCATTCTGCAACGCAGCGGCTTTTTCATCTATAGTTGGCTTGGGAATTATCCTACGCACCAGCTCCATAGCATTGTCGAGCAGCAACCCCGTAGGTTTTCCTTTTTGCAGAACCACTTCACCGCCTTCAACTCGTGTGCTGGCAGTAACGCCGGCAATTTTCAAAGCAGCATTATTTGCAATGGCCGCATGGCCGTCAATCCGAACAATGTAAACAGGTTTATCGGGGAATGCCCGGTTAAGCAGCTCGTTGGTGGGGAACTCCCTAACCTTCCACTCGTTCTGGTTCCAACCCCTACCCTCAACCCAGCTTGTTGGAAATCTCTTTTGGTGCTCTACAAGTCTGGCTACCACTTCATCCCACGAACTTGCCTCCGAAAGCATGGCCTTGTTCAGGCTTAACCCGTAACCCAGAAAATGGCAGTGCGAGTCAATAAAGCCAGGGTAAACATACATTCCTCCGGCATCAACTACTTTTTTGGCAGTGTACTTCGACATGATGTAAACGGAATCGCCAAGCTCCTTTACTATTCCATTAACCACCGCCATGCTGCTATGGGTGCTGAAAGTTGAATCAACGGTGTAAATTTTAGCGTTGGTAACAATTAAGTCGGCCTTTTCACGTTTGCTACATGCCATGAGGGTAACCGTTAGTAATAGGTAAACATACCAATTTTTTGCCATCTTTGTATGTATTGATTTTTAGGCCATTATTTAACCAGCCACAGCTATCAAATTTAGTCTTTGTTTTAATACCCTCAACAGCTTTTGTAAATTTGTTACATTGTAATCTCTGAATGTTGAAATAGACATTAGTAATGGCAAAGTTACCAACAGCCTGCCTTTTAGCAGTAGCATCTATTTTCGCCTTATGCCATTCGGCATGTGTGCGGGACGATTTTTCGGAAAGCTCAGCCTTGAAACTCAGCTTCTCGGCCGATACGGTTCTATTCGACACCGTATTTACCACTATAGGCTCTTCAACGCAGTATTTTAAGGTGTACAACCGGTCGGGGCACGACCTTCATATTTCGTCTATTCGCCTTGCCGGAGGCAGCACTTCGCCCTACCGGATTAACGTTGACGGTCGTTCGGGCGTAACCTTCAGCAATGTTTCGCTACGCTCCCGCGACAGCCTTTTCGTTTTTGTGGAGGTAACGGTTGACCCTACGTCCCTGAACTCGCCGTTGCTTGTTGCCGACTCCATCATGTTTTCTACCAATGGCAATATACAGGATGTGAAGCTGGTGGCGTGGGGTCAGGATGTCCACCTACTCAGGTCAGAGATCATTAGCAACGATACGGTGCTGGCTACCGACAAGCCCTACCTGATCTATAGCTACCTTTTGGTGGATACCGCTACCACCCTCACCATTCCCGCCGGGGTACAGATGTACTTCCATAACCAGGCCATGCTGGTTGTGGCCGGAACACTAAAAGTTGAGGGCGAGCAAGGTAGTCCCGTTGTAATGGAGGGCGACAGGCTTGAGGATTTTTACCGCGATAAGGCCGGCCAGTGGGGAGGGATTTGGCTTACGGCCGGAAGCCGGTATAGCGCTATCAGCTGGGCAGAGATTAGAAATGCCATAACAGGCATTACGGTTGATACCTGTTTTACCAGCCATGCGCCAACTTTAACTCTTAGCCACACCAGAATTGAAAATTGCAGCTATGTGGGCCTGCTGGCACGTGGGGCAAAAGTAAAGGCCGATAACTGTCTGGTGTCGAACGCTGCGCAAGTTTGTGTGGCCCTTACCATGGGCGGAGAATACCGCTTCTACCACTGCACTGTTGCCAACTACTGGGGCGATTACATCTACCGCAAAGGGCCTGCGCTGCTGCTAAACAACTACTACCTTTACCGACTTGAGGAGAACGGCCCGCTTTACGTTGAACCGCGTGATTTGGTGGAGGCTTCATTTTTCAACAGCATTGTGTATGGGTCGATGAGCAGTGAATTTCAGGTTGATAACATAGTTAACGGTGCACCGGTTGCCGCACAAATGAACTACCATTTTGAAGATTGCATCCTGAAGGTTCCCCAAAACTTCGACCTCACCGATACCGAAAAATTTACCCGGGTATTTACGCTCGACCCCAAGTTCAAGGATTCAAATGCCCATGTTTTTCTGCTCGACACGCTTAGCCCCGCCATGGGAATTGCCAACCCTGCTGTTGCTACCGACTACCCTATTGACCTAAATGGGTTCAACCGGCTAACCGATGGTAAACCCGACCTTGGTGCATACGAAAGACAGGAGTAGTATGAGGAAGCTTCTGATAATTCTGCCCATTTTGCTTGCTTGTGCTGCCTCAACAAAGGTTAAAGCTCAGAATATCCCTGCCACGCGCCATCGCGTGATGTTCTACAACGTCGAAAACCTCTTCGATCCATTCGATGACTCGCTTACCCTCGACGAAGAGTTTACACCATTCGGCGATAGGCACTGGACATGGAAGAAGATGGAGCAGAAGCTAAACGGGATTTACAAGGTGATTTTGGCTGTTGGCGAGTACGATCCGCCTGTTTTGGTAGGTCTTTGCGAGGTGGAGAATGGCTTTGTGCTGCACCAGTTGGTAAGCCAAACGCCGCTTTCAAAATTCGAGTACCGGGTGGTGCATCGCGAGTCGCCCGACCGGCGGGGAATTGACGTAGCGCTGCTCTATCGTCCCGATAGGTTCACCCTTCAGGAGAAGGAGTTTGTAACGGTCAGGTTTCCGGATGAACCCTGGCGCACAACCCGGGAAATTCTTTACGTCCGTGGGCTTCTAGGAGGCGACACGCTACATGTTTTCGTTAACCACTGGCCATCGAAGTACGGCGGGGAGCTGGAGTCAGAGGGGGGTCGCTATGCTGCTGCCTATGCCCTTAAAAATAAGGTTGACTCCATAAAAATTTTCTACCCCGATGCCCGTATCCTCATCATGGGCGACATGAACGATGAGCCCGAATCGGATCCCGTGGCAAGGGGATTTGGCGCTTGCCTCACAGCCGAAACTGCCTGTCCTTACGATTTTGTTAACCTGTCGGCAATTCTGAAACAGCGTGGACAGTACAGCTACAAGTACCAGGGAGTGTGGGGCATAATAGACCAGCTAATTGCGTCACGCTCCATGCTGGATAGCCGGCATGTGCTGTACACCTTTACCGGCAATGCGGGAGTTTTCAGCGCACCCTTTTTGCTTGAGGACGACGAGCGGTATGCCGGCAAACGACCATTTCGAACTTTTATTGGGTTTAAGTACCACGGTGGCTACAGCGACCATTTACCGGTTTACCTCGATTTGTTCAGTAATAAGTAGCGCGTTTTTCATGTGGAAAGCCTCCGTTGTCCATAACGGCCGAGCGTTGATTTTGTTTGGGGGTTACCTCCAGCGTTGTCATCACCCGGAATAAAGTTAGTAAAAGTGGGGAACCTTGCAAACGGAATCAGCCCAATAAAATTAACACTTTGTTGAATGCAGTATTTTAGGGTGGGTTCTAAAAATTAACTTCGTTGAGCTCGCAAACTCGGTTCGTTTTTTCGCAAACTTTTCTCTATCTATCTATCAACTACTTAACTTTGTAAAATATTTAACCGAACAACTTGTTCGTATCGGAATAAATTATATGTCAAATTTATTAGCCCGATAATGCCTGTCGCTCTGACAATACCAACAGAACGCACCATTAATCCATTCACCCTGTTAAATTGCCTGCCCTGTGGAATCCACGAAGTGGTGCAATGCAACTCCACAGGGCGAGCACTCCGATTTTATCGGAGATTTAACAGGGTGAATACTTTGTTCCATAAAACCGAAAACATGCTCCACTCTTGTTTTCGAAATCAGCCTATCAATCCTTACCACCGGTTGCCTGGTTGTGAGCTATGTCCAAAATAGTTTTTAACTTTGTTCGTTTTACTACCAGGTGAACGTTGCACGTTTTCACTTGCTGGCACAAAGGAAAGTTGACCGAAGGGGCGAATGGTTAAAGTTTATGTTTATAGGGAGCGCGTGATGCTAAATTTTTAAGCCCATGAATTGGAAAAATCCGGAGGTAATCCGAAAGTTTAAATGGTGGTTTTGGGGAATTATCTCATTCCTGCTACTTTTTTTCCTGGTGATTTTCATACTCATCAACCTCGAATTTTTTGGTCCCATGCCCACATTCGAGGAGCTGGAGAATCCGAAAAGCAACATTGCCTCGGAAATCATATCCGAGGATAACGTGGTGCTGGGTAATTTCTACGTTCAAAACAGGACGTTTGTCGGCTACGACGAAATATCACCTAATGTAATCCATGCGCTGATTGCAACCGAGGATAACCGTTTCTACTCCCATAGCGGAATAGATGCAAAGGGTTTGGGAAGGGTGATGGTTAAAACCATTCTATTTGGGAAAAAGACCGCCGGAGGGGGAAGCACTATTAGCCAGCAGCTTGCCAAAAACTTGTTCCCCCGCGACACCTCGGGGCGAAAAAATGCGCTGGTAAGAACCACCAAGCTGGTATTGTCGAAGTTTAAGGAGTGGGTTACGGCCGTTAAGCTGGAGCGAAACTACACCAAGGAGGAAATTCTGGCCATGTACCTGAACGTGGTTGAGTTTGGCAGCAATTCCTATGGGATTAAATCGGCAGCTAAAACATTTTTCAACACCACTCCTGATTCTCTTCATGTTGAGCAAGCAGCCCTGCTGGTGGGATTGGTAAATGCTCCAACCCGGTATAGCCCCCTGCGGAATCCCGATAAGTCGTTACAGCGACGAAACCTGGTGCTGCAGCAGATGGCAAAGTATGGGTACATTGATCGCAACCAGCTCGATTCCCTGGTTGCAATTCCAATCACCTTGAACTACATGGAGCAGGACCACAATGCGGGTTTGGCGACGTACTTCAGGGAAATGCTCAGGCAGTTTATGACCGCCCGTAAACCCGAAAGGCGATTTTACTACTCTCAGGATATGTACAGCCAGGATTCCCTACTTTGGGAAACCAATGCCCTTTTCGGATGGTGCTCCAAAAACCTTAAGCCCGATGGAACACCCCACAACATTTACCGTGATGGCCTTAAAATTTACACCACCATCAACTCCAAAATGCAGGAGTACGCAGAAAAGTCGCTTACCGACCACCTGAAGTTTGAGCTGCAACCCCAGCTCGATCGTGAAATAAAAAGTAGGGGTGGGGTTCTGTTTTCCTCACAGATTACCCGTGAGCAGGCCAACCAAATTATGTACTCAGCCATGAGGCAGACCGAGCGTTATAGGCTGCTTCGTAATGCCGGAGCTTCAAACGAGAGTATTATCGAAAACTTCAACACCCCCGTTCCGATGAGGGTTTTCTCATGGCGGGGTGAGCGCGATACGGTTTTATCACCCCTCGACTCCATCAAGTACTACAAAAAGTTTCTTCGGTCGAGTTTTATGGCCATTAACCCCCACGATGGTCATGTGAAGGCATACGTGGGTGGCCCTGATTTTCGACACTTTAAGTACGACATGGTTAGGCAGGGGAAAAGACAGGTTGGCTCCACCATTAAGCCTTTTCTTTACACACTTGCCATGCAGGAGGGGTATTCCCCATGCATGGAGGTTCCAAATGTTCCCCAAACTTTTGTGGTGGGCGATACAACATGGAACCCCAAAAATTCCGGCAGTACTAAGTACGACGGGCAGATGGTAACCCTTAAGTGGGGTTTGGCCAACTCCATCAACAACATTTCGGCCTGGGTTATGAAGCAGTTTACCCCGCAAATAGTTGCAGACATGATTAACCAGCTGGGTATTAAAACTCACGTTGATCCGGTTCCTTCAATTTTTCTTGGCACCATTGACTTTAGCCTTTTCGAGATGGTGGGGGCCTACGGCACTTTTGCCAATAAGGGCATTTTTATCGATCCAATTTTTGTAACCCGCATCGAGGATAGGAATGGAAATGTGCTGGCTACCTTTAACACGGTGAAAACCGAGGCTATAAGCGAGCAAACAGCCTACCTGATGATCAACCTGCTCGAAGCTGTTGTTAACCAGGGCACCGGTATTCGCATACGCTACAAGTACCAGCTGCCCGGAAAAATCGCCGGGAAAACGGGGACATCCCAAAATCACTCCGACGGATGGTTCATGGGTGTTACTCCCAACCTGGTTGCTGGCGTTTGGACCGGCGCCGAGGACAGGGCTGTTCATTTTGACAATATTTCCATGGGGCAGGGCGCCAGCATGGCTTTGCCAATTTTTGCTACTTTTTTGCAGAAGGTATATGCAAATCCATCGCTTGGAGTTTCGCCCAACGATGATTGGGATAAACCCATCCTAAAGCAAAACGTTAACCTCGACTGCAATAAGCAGTTTGATAATGAGATTAACGAAATTGAGCTGTACTAGCCTTTTGCTTCGTGCATGGTAGCAGGTTTGGGCTTGATCGTTTCGGGTTACATCAGGCTAGTAGCTGCGGCATGGCCGCAATGAGCGTTTTTGTGTAGGTGCTTTTGGGCTGTGCAAAAATCGCCTCAGCAGGGCCTTCCTCGTCAATTGTTCCCTCCTTTAGGACTATCACCCGGTTGCTGATATGCCTAACTACCCCCAAATCGTGCGAGATGAAAAGGTAGGTTAGGTTGAAGTCCCGTTTTAGCTCTTCGAGGAGGTTCAGAATTTGAACCTGTATGGCAATGTCAAGGGCGGAAATAATCTCATCGCAAATCAACACCTTTGGTTGAAGGGTAAGCGCGCGGGCAATTACCAGCCGTTGTCTCTGACCACCTGAGAATTCGTGTGGAAAACGGTAGAAGCTATCAGCAGGTAGCTTCACCCTGTCCAGCAACTCCAGCACGCGTGATTTTGCTTCGTTCTTGCCAGCCAGCCCATGGACTACAACAGGTTCTACAAGAGCTTGTCCAATTGTTAAGCGTGGGTTTAACGAGGAGTAGGGATCCTGAAAAATCAGCTGAACCTCCCGGCGAAATTCCTTTAGCTGCTGTGTGGTGAAGCCGTTAAGTGGTTTACCCTTGTAAGCTATTTGGCCGGAGTAGTTTCCAATTAGCCTAAGAAGTGTTCGGCCAATGGTGCTTTTACCCGACCCCGACTCGCCCACCAGCCCCAATGTTTCGCCTTCATGAATGGAGAAGCTCACATTGCTTACCGCCCTAATCTGGTTTTTCGCCTTACCTGCCGATAGCCTGTTACTCTTTTCGTATCGAACAGTTAGCGAGTTAACCGAGAATACTACGCCACCTCCTTCATTCCTCGTTTTAGAAGAATTTCCGGGAGAGTAAATTTCTCTACGGAAACCAATCAGCTCCCTGGTGTAGGGATGTTGTGGCTTCTGCAGGATGTCCTCAGCTTTTCCTTCCTCAACCATCATGCCGTTTCTCATTACCAGAACCCTGTCGGCAACCTGTTCAACCACGCTTAAATCGTGCGAGATGAAAATTATACCCATGCCATACCGGTTGCGCAGGCTTAGTAAAAGTTCAAGGATTCCCTTTTGAACGGTAACGTCGAGAGCGGTTGTAGGCTCGTCGGCTATAAGTAGTTTAGGTTTGCCTGCCAGGGCCATGGCAATCATCACCCTTTGCTTTTGTCCTCCACTAAGCTGGTGGGGGTAGCTTCGAGAAATTGTTTCGGGATCGGGCAGCTGCATTTCCGAGAGCAGCGAAAGGCATTGCTTCACGGCCGGTTTCCCCTTCAAACCGGCATGAAGTTCAAGGGCCTCCACTAGCTGAACCCCACAGCGCATGGAGGGATTGAGGCAGGTGTGGGGCTCCTGAAATATCATGGCAATCGACTTGCCCCTTAGCTGTCGGTGCTGTTCGGGATTAATTCCAACCAGGTTTACAGGAATGCAGCCGGGTGGCTCAAACCAAATGCTTCCGTTTGTAATGCGGGCATTTTTGGGCAGCAGCCCCATGATGGAGAGCGAGGTAACCGATTTGCCCGAACCCGATTCCCCAACAATTCCAAGAATCTGGTTGCCCTCCAGGGAGAAGTTGATACCGTTCACGGCCATGCTTTGCCCAAAGGCAACGCTCAGGTTGTCAACCTTCAGCATTAAGATTCGAGGGTTGAGAAGTTGTTGTTCAGAATGGCCTCACCCATCATGTATCCATGAGCAGTGGCGTAAATAATGGATCGGGTAGCGCCCGAGCAGTCACCGGCAAACTTTATAAATGGGTTAGCCAGGTTGTTAAGCCGGTTGGAGTAAAATTTAATTTCGGGCGCATACACCAGGTTATCGTTGTTGGCTACTCCCGGAATGACCGTATTGAGATTTTCTATGAAGTCAATAATGCTCTCAATTATCCGTCGGGGGTAGGCCAGGTTGATGTCGCCCAGGATAAACTTATCTGCTGCCAGCGTAGGAGACACCCTGTAGAGGTTTTTTGTGCGTTTCGACTCCTTAAAATGGCTGTAGGTTTGCAGTATCACCTTACCTTCGCCGGCAAGCAGGTTCGAGAGCTTGGCGATGTTCGATCCGTAGCCTATGGGGTCGTTGAATGGTTCGGTTAGGATGAGCGAGGCGAGAATGGCGAAGTTGGTGTTGCTGCTCTTCTCGTGCAGTTTGGCATGGCCATTTACAGTTGTGAAATCGTCGTAGTTTTCGGTTACCACAAACCCCGAGGGATTGTTGCAAAAAGTTCTTACCATGTAGCCTGTTCGGCTCTTGTACTTCACCTTAAACTCGTACATCTCGTGATTTAGCTCCTCAACAATGTGGTTGGGCAGCTCAAAACGTATGCCCAAATCAACCTTGGTGTTGTTCTTTACCAGGTAGGGGTAATCCTCAATCAGCCTGTTAATGAGCTTGTGACCGCTTCGGCCCACCGTTACAACCGCCATGTCGAAGTGTTCGGTTCCGTTCAGGAGTACGCCCTCCTTTTCAATTTTAATGCTGCTTACCGTGCTGTTGAAGTGGAAGTGGATATTCTTTACCCCGCTAAGATGGGTGTAAATGTTGAATAGCACCTCCTTGAGCTGGTCGGTGCCAATATGGAAAAACTCCGAGGTAACGGGCAAAAATCCCCTGTCGTAGAATACTTTATAGAATCTTGACGAGCCAAATGAAGTACCGGTTTCAACATTTTTTTTCTCGGTAAAGTTGATGTAGTAATCAACCAGCTTACGCTGAAGGGCGGTGTCAATGGTTATGTCGCCTCCCATTTCGGATGAGACGAAAAGCTTTCCATCTGCCCTGATGCCCGAAATGCTAGATGAGTAGATATCGGCGCTTTTCTCAAACACGTGGATTTCGTGCTGGCTCTCCTTCAGCCTTTCCATAATGCCGATGGCAGCAGCACCAAACCCGATAATGGCTATCCTCATGGCTTAAAAATTTAATTTCAACATGTTTAGCTATCAGCCTGCTGCTGACGGCCTGACGATCGGCCAAAAAGAGCCTTAACCAGCTCTTCAATTCGTCCTAAAGGAATAACCTCTATTCCCTTGGGGTGGACATCGGATTTCTTAAGGTTATACTTTGATACAAAAGCCCTGCTCATACCCAGCTTGGCAGCCTCGGCAATTCTCTGGTCGAGACGGCTAACCGGCCTTATCTCGCCTGACAGGCCTACCTCAGCGGCAAAACAGGTTGAACCGGCAATTGCCACATCGAAGGTGGAGGAGAGAATGGCCGATATGATGGCCAGGTCTATGGCAGGATCGTTAACCCTAAGTCCACCGGCAATGTTCAGAAAAACATCCTTGTTAGCAAGCCTGAAACCTGCCCGGCGCTCCAGCACAGCCAGCAGCATGTTCAACCTGCGGGGGTCGAAACCTGTGGTTGAACGTTGGGGGGTTCCGTAAACTGCCGTGCTAACCAGGGCCTGGGTTTCAATTAGGAAAGGCCTTGCCCCGTCGATGGTAGCTGCAACCGCAATGCCGCTAAGCATTTCCTCGCGGTGCGACAGCAAAATTTCCGATGGGTTGGTAACTTCAACAAGTCCACCACTCTGCATTTCGAATATTCCAATTTCGGAGGTTGACCCAAAACGATTTTTGGCCGAGCGGAGAATGCGGTAAAGGTAGTTCTGGTCGCCTTCAAACTGCAGCACCACATCCACAATATGCTCCAGTACCTTAGGGCCGGCAATGCTCCCATCCTTGGTGATGTGGCCTATAAGGATAACCGGAGTCCCCGATGTTTTTGCATATCTGAGCAGGGCAGCCGCCGTTTCACGCACCTGCGAAACACTGCCTGGCGACGATTCAATGGTATCGGTGTAGAGTGTTTGAATGGAGTCTATTACCACCAACTCGGGGCATACCCTTTCGGTTTGGGTGAGTATATTTTCCAGCAGCGTTTCGTTGAGTATAAGGCAGTCCTGGCTGTCGTGATTAATACGGTCGGCGCGTAGCTTAACCTGGCGGGCGCTTTCCTCCCCCGATATGTAGAGCACTTTTTGACTTTTTAGGCCTAGTGCCAGCTGAAGGGCGAGTGTTGATTTTCCAATACCAGGCTCCCCGCCCAGCAGAATAACCGAACCGGGTACAATTCCCCCGCCCAGTATGCGGTTTAGCTCTCCAATTTTGGTGTCAACCCGTAACTCGTTGTCCGAATCAATTTCCCTGATGGGAGTAGGGATAGCGTTCCGTGATACGTTTACCAGCCCTGGCCTGCTGGAGGTTTCCTTGGTAATTCTTTCCTCCACATAGGTATTCCACTCTCCACATGAGGGGCAGCGGCCAAGCCACTTCACCGATTCTGCCCCGCAGTTCTGACAAACGTAAACACTTTTTGTCTTTGCCATTACTCGCCTAGCTTATAGCGCACGTTATCTCGCAAGCAATTAATTGTTAACAATGTTGAAGAGCTAGCGCCTAAAAAGTAGATTTAATGATAGCTATATCATGCACCTATAAGTCCAATATCCATCTTAAATACCAATTCCCCATCCGCCACGCAAAAGCTGGCTTACCATGAATGGGTGCTATGCCACGTTTACAATCTAGCATAGCTTGGTGATGATATCCTCAACGCTGGTGGTGCTTTGTGTGAAAATTTTGTACTTACCACCCCACTCCTTTACTACTTCAAGTTTATCCTTATCGGTGGAGGATGCATGATGGCAACATACTGCAAGCGAAGGTTTTACCCTTCGGAGAAAATCTTCAATGCCGTTTTGGCAAATATAAACTGCAGAAACCAGCTGGTTGGAGGCTACTACCAACGCTCTTTTGTTCTGCCCGAAAACAGGGAACTTATCCCCTTTTTCCTTTTTCATCTCCCCATCGGGTTTAATGCCAACAACCAGCTCATGCCCGTGCTCGGCAGCATAGGTAATAAGCTCAAATGTTCCGGGATGAAGCACGTCAAAACTCCCGTAAAGGGCCACCACGCTTCTATCTCTAAACTTCCAGTAGGCAAGCATACGGTCAAGCTCCACATCCTCAAGGATTTTCTTTTCTATCACTTCGCTGTTCATCTGGGTATGGTTTTAGCTGTGTATGATTCACTCTTAGCCAATGTTGTATTTGTACAAACATAGCAAATTTTAGCATGATGACGTTAGTTTTAGGTATATTAAAATCTGCTATGGTCAGGGGGAGCAGGATTCTCTAAAAAATTGGATTTTCAAAAAAGTTTAGCATCGCCAGTAAAGGTAAAGTAATGCTAATAGTCAACCTGGCATCGAGTTGCTATAAGCTTCTTGCCTACTAATGACTTTACAGGGATTGGGGTTTTGGTTTGTCCGGCCTTTGAATTATGTAAACGTAGATTAAGGCCAGGATGCCGCCCAGTATAACAAGAAAGGTTTGTGATTCGTGTGAAATAATGGCAAACACCAACCCGTCGTCGTAGGTAATTCCAAAGATACCAAGGGCAATGGCGGTAATGATATGGTATGCTCCAAATCCTCCCTGTACTGGAACTACCATGCCATACGAGCCTATAACCATTATGAATAGACCGTCCCATACGGTAAGATTTGCAGTTATGGGGGTTGAGTAAAGCAGCAACCATGTCATTACCCAGTAGCAAAGCCACATGACTACTGAAAGTATAAGGAATTGGCCCAGCTTGTTGGTGTGGGCTATTGATTTAACTCCATCAACGGTGCCGTTCCAGATGGATCGAATTTTGAGGCTGATTTTACTGCCAAAAATTTCACTCCGTAGAATTAGCCTGACGAAAAGTATGAAGGCAACCACAACAACCAGAACTGCAGCCAGCTGGTAACCGTTGAGCTGGAGCGCCCGATCCCTTAACGGGTGAAAAATTCGTGAAATGATAAACTTTCCAAAAAAATCAAATTTCAACGCTACCACCGTAATCGTTGCTAGCAGCAGCATTACCAGGTCCATTGCGCGTTCCACCACCACCGTTCCAACCAACGATTCAAAGCGAATACCATCGGTTCTGCTAACACTTCCGCATTTTGCTACTTCCCCTACCCGTGGGAGTGCTAGGTTTGCAATATACCCCACCATCACGGCGCTAAACATGTTCAGGAATGAAGGTTTTTTCCCAAGAGGTTCAACAAGAATGCTCCAACGGACAGCCCGTAGCGCATGGGATGCCAATCCAACCAGTAGCGAAAGGAAAATCCATAAGTAGCTTACGTTTCTAAATCCCTGTGCAACATGGGAAAAGTCAACCTTGCGGAAGGCAAGGTAGAGCAGCAATATGGAGAGTAGAAAGAAGATGAAAAAGTTAACGATTCGACGGGAAGGGAAAACTTTCAAGGCGAACGGGTTAAGTGTTAAACAAGCTTATTAGTTGCAGTATCGGGAAACACAACGGTAGGAGAAAAGTGCTTGGCTTCCTCAAAATCCATGGTGGCGTACGACATAATGATAACCACATCGCCGGTAACGCACTTGCGGGCCGCAGGGCCGTTCAGGCACACCTGCCCCGATCCCCTTTCGCCTTTAATAATATACGTGTCGAGCCGCTCCCCGTTGTTCACGTTTACCACCTGTACCTTTTCGTTTTCGATCAGGTTTGCAGCATCCATTAAGTCCTCATCAATGGTTATGCTCCCAATATAGTTCAGGTTTGCCTCGGTTATGGTTACCCGGTGAATTTTCGATTTTACTACTTCTATCAACATAGCTACCCCTTTGTTGAGTGTTTGAGAAAAATGTTATCTATCAGCCTAACGCTACCCGCCCAAACAGCAATACATCCAATAATGTTCTCAGCGTCAGTCCAGCTGCTTACGGGCTCCAGTGTTTCGGCATTTGAAATCTCAAAGTACTCCACCCTAAGGTTTTTATCCTGGTTTACCCGTGCTTCTACCCACCCAATCATATCTTTAACGTTCATTTGCTCAATTTGGTTACAGGCCTCAACAAGGGTTCTGTGAATTAACGGTGCGCTAGCCCTGCATTCTGGTGACAGAAGAAGGTTACGACTGCTCATGGCCAAGCCGTCGGCTTCACGGACTATGGGGCATGCAATAATGTCAATGCTGAGTCCCAGCATTCTAACCAGCTGCCTGATGATGACCAGCTGCTGGTAATCCTTTTGCCCAAAGTAAGCCCGGTTTGGCTTCACAATATCGAAAAGCCTGCTAACCACCTGTGCAACTCCATTGAAGTGGCCAGGCCTGTGAGCGCCCTCCATCACCTTATCGAGTTGTCCGAAGTTAAACGTGCGGGTATCGGGTTGGGGGTAGATTTCAGTCTCGGAGGGCATAAACACGTAATCAACCCCCGTTTTCTCAAGTAGTTCTAAATCCTTTTCTGGAGTTCGCGGGTAGCTTACCAGGTCGTTTGGATTGTTGAACTGCGTGGGGTTGACGAAAATGCTTACCACCACCACATCATTTTCGGAGGCTGCGCGTTCCACCAGCGATATGTGTCCCCCATGAAGCGCCCCCATGGTTGGTACAAACCCGATTGATTTGCCATTTTCCCTGGTGCTCCAAAGGCTCTGCTCAACTTCAGAACAGGTCTTTAGCGTATGGATTGTTTTCATTTGATTGGTCAACTTTGGTGAATTCCGGCAGCAAAGTTTGCCATTTTTTTTGCTTCTCCAAACTATTCCGGCACATCTTTCCTTTAAAAGAAGCAAAACAACTTGTTGAAAATCACCAGAAAAGAATATTCCTTTTTCAATTTTTCATACCTTAACAATTTTATGGAAGGTAGATTTAAGCTGCAAATGCAACTCTTTTGTTAAACATGGTAGTGGTGGACATGCAAGCCAATGCCCTCCAGCTTCGCTCATTCTGAAGTCTGCTCGGGCAGCCATCGAATGGCTAAGCCGCCGCTCAATGTAGGCTGCTACCTCGGGGGTGAGCACCACCGCATGTGGCTTTGTCCGCCTGCGATCCTCGGCCTTGTGCCGGGCTAACCCATACCGGTAAACGCCATTGCGCCCGTCGGCGTTACGTTTAATTTTCCGGGTAACGGTGCTCTTGTCAACCCCAACGACCCAGGCTATCTCAATTTTTTTGTACCCGTTTCCCAACATCTGCGAAATAGTGTACCTTTGTTCTTGCGTTAAGTGTACCACCCTGCCGCTTATTTCTGGGGAGATTTAGGGGGTAAGGATAGCCACCTAACCGTCAGGAACGACAAGGGAGAGACTAGCCCTTTCACTCTCGTTCTTGAAAGGTTAGTTTTTTCGTTCGCCCCTTAAGCTAACGCCCCAAAAAGTTGCATTTGTAATGAAAATTTATGAATTATTTCAAAGAATTATTCTGCAAGTATTGCATCGCCAACTTGCAATCAGCCGGTGTGTTGATGTTGAAAAAAAGATGATTGTTGTAAAATGGCAATGATTCGTCCACTCTTACGGGATGATAAT
>Ga0302251_1001247_pt1 | contig 16467 bp, 13 predicted proteins | sample AAG_RA_Gln_MG_FD_193534 | JGI IMG/M metagenome (GOLD analysis project Ga0302251, IMG submission 193534) | Enriched activated sludge microbial communities from anaerobic digester in WTTP, New Holstein, Wisconsin, United States - AAG_RA_Gln | ecosystem: Engineered > Bioreactor > Anaerobic >...
TCTCCGTTGTGTCCACGCCTGCCGGGAAGTCTCCGGTCGCAAGGTCCTGGAACTGTCGGGGACCGGCATTGAGGCGGCCATGGCGCCGAAGATGCCTGAGGACTGCATCTCCTGCGGTGAGTGTCTCAGCGTGTGTCCCGTTGGCGCCCTCACCGAGCAGGAAAGCCCGCTGAAGAGCAGAAAGTGGCAGACGAAACGTGAGGCGACGACCTGTCCCCACTGTGGTTTCGGCTGTTCCCTGGATCTTGATGTGTTCGAGGACAGGTTCGTGACGAAGGTCGTGACCCGTCCGGAACGTCTTCCCAACAAGGGTTCCCTCTGCGTGATGGGGCGCTTCGGGTACGACTTCGTCAATAACGAAGCACGTCTTGCGGTACCGACCGTCAGGCAGGGTGCGGCAGCATCGCAGGCCACCCTTGCCGAGGCCGTCGAGGCGACGGCGTCAGCTCTTACGAAGCTCGACAAGGAAGGCAAGACGATCGGTTTTATCGTGTCTCCCCGGGCAACGAACGAGGAAGCCTACATGATCTCACAGATCGCGGGCAGGTTCTCAAAGACCCGGTTCGGGACCGCCGGGTACTACCATACGGGCAGGGTGCTCGGAACGCTGCGCCGCATGGGAATACCCTATCCTTACGAATATGACGCGATCAAGGAGTGCGATCTCGTGGTCGTCGCGGGCGCCGACCTTCTCGGCAACAACCACGTCCTTGCCAACAAAGTGCGGGAAGTTGTGAAGATGAAGGGCGCGAAGGTGGCCGTCGTCGATCCTTCCCCCGCGGCACTGACGAGAGCCTGTGACGTGTGGGTGAAGGTTGCACCGGGTTCCGACGCATTGTTCTTCAACAGCGTCGCCTCGCAGTTGATCGCGGACAAGAAGAGCGACCCTGAGGCGGGGAGTCTGGAAGGTTTCTCGGGTAGTGCCGGTGGAGGCAAAGGGGATGCAGTACTAAGCGGGGCCGACGAGAAAAGCGTGGACAGGTTCTATGCTCTTCTCGCCGCGGCCTCCCGCGTGGCCGTCGTATTCGGCACGGGTGTGAGCGGCAGGACGGAGAGTATGGAAGCGCTCCTCAACCTCTGCCTCGTAAAGGGCGTTCAGAAGACCGGGGTCGTGATGCCCACCGCGCTCCAATCCAACGCGGTCGGTGTACTTTCGGTCCTGCCCGGTGCCGTCTCTTCCGGGGATGTCCTGGGTGAGGCGGAGGGCCTCTTTATCTATGAGGACGATCCCTTTCACTACCTCGGCGGAAAGAGGGTGGAAGAGTCATTGAAGAACAAGGCGTTTGTGGCGGTCTGCGACATGTTCCCGACGGGCGCCTCCGCGCACGCACATGTCGTTGTCCCCTCGGGCAGCTTTGCTCAGAAGGACGGCAGCTATGTCGCCGAAGACGGTTTCATGCGCAAGGTGACGCGGGCGGAGGGTGGATCGTCACCGGGGTTCGACTTCCTGAGACTCCTCCTCGACCGGCTGGGCGGAGGTCTTTACAGGGACGAACAGGAGGCTTCCACGGTCCTCTTCGGGAAGGAGGTCCTCGTGGCGGACGACAGCGGCAGGGCGATGGTCAGGCCCACGAACGGCCAGGCGCGCTTTGCGTCAGTGGCCAAAGCAGCGGCAGACAAGCCGGCGAGGCCGTTCACCCTTGTCCTGAGGAATGTCTTCATCCATCATCACCTGGCGGGGCAGGGTGTCTACTCGAAGATGGTGTACCTCCAGAATCCCGCGGTTGCCGGAGACAGGCTGTTCATCTCGCCGGAAGACGCCGCGGCACTGGGCATAGCCGACGGTGGTCAGGTCATCGTCGAATCGGACCACGGGACACTGCAGCAGCCCGTCACGGTCAGAGAAGGCCTTGGCAAGGGCGTGCTTGAATACAGGATGCTGAAGAACAGGCAGGACGTATTGAAGCTTGCCGACGGATACGGCAAACATATCGCAGTGACGGTAAAAAAAGGTTAAGGCATGGAATCGCTCTATACTTTGATTGAAATGGTGGTCAAGAACATCGTCGTGGTGCTCGTCCTCATGGGGTGCGTGGCCTACACCACCCTCCTCGAGCGAAAACTCCTCGGCCGTCTGCAGGTCAGACCAGGTCCGAACAGGGTGGGGCCTTTCGGTCTGCTTCAGCCGATCGCGGACGGTGTCAAGTCCTTTTTCAAGGAAGACATCATACCCGATGAGGCGGACAAGACCCTTTACGTCCTGGCGCCGGGCATATCCCTGTTCGCGGCGCTCTCCATGTTCGCTGTCATCCCCTTCGGAGACACCGTCACCTTCCTGGGAAGGCAGGTCAAGCTGGTCGTCGCCGACCTGGATACAGGCCTTCTGTACCTGCTTGCCCTCGCGACCCTCGGCGAGTACGGGGTCGTTCTCGGCGGGTGGGCCTCGGGCAACAAGTACGGTGTGCTCGGGGCACTGCGTGCCGCCGCACAGATGATCAGCTACGAAGTGGCGCTGGGCCTCGCGGTCATCGGCACCATCATCCTTGCCGGGTCCCTGAACCTCCGCGACATCGTTTCGGCCCAGCAGGGGATGTGGTTCGTGATCAAGTACCCGGCGGGCTTTCTCTTCTACCTCGTGGCCGGACTGGCGGAGATAAACAGGACACCTTTCGATATGCCCGAATCGGAGAGTGAACTGGCATGCGGCTTCAACATCGAATACAGCAGCATGAAGTTCGCGACCTTCATGATCGCCGAGTATGCCCACATGTTCACCGTGGCGGCCATCATTACCACCCTGTTCCTCGGTGGATGGATGGGGCCCTGGCTGCCCGGGCCGATCTGGTTCCTGATAAAGGTCTTTTGTGTCATCTTCTTCTTTATCTGGGAGAGGGGGACATACCCCAGGCTGAGATACGATCACATCATGCAGTTCGGATGGAAGGTGCTCCTGCCCCTCACCCTGGCCAACGTTGTTGTCACTGCCGCCCTCGTGGCAATGGGGGTGCTGTGATGAAACAGATACTGCCCCTTCTCAAAGGCCTCAAGCTCACGTTCACACGGGTCTTCACGAAGCCCATAACCTATCAATACCCGGAGAAGAAGCACGAGGTCCCCGAAAGATGGCGGGGCATACACTACTTCAAGAAGAACGAGGCAGGGGAGACGGCCTGCGTCGCCTGCGGCCTCTGCGTCAAGGCCTGTCCCAACCAGTGCATCACGCTGGAGATAGGCGAGAGATTCGACGGCAAGCGCTATCCGATGAAATACGAGATCGACCCGTGGCGATGCATCTACTGCGGTTTCTGTCAGGATGCCTGCCCGGTGAACGCCATCAATCTCGGCAAAGACTACGAACAGGCACATTACCGGAAAGAGGATTTTGTACTGGATATGAAGAGACTCCTTGCCATGTATGAGGATAGAAAATGATCGGCATCGGTATCGGATTCAAATGGTTTATCTTTGTTGTTGCGGCCCTTGTGGCGACGGGATCGTCGCTCATGATGGTGACAAGGAAAAACCCCATCCATAGCGCCCTCTGGTTGATCGTGACCTTCTTCTCCGTCGCGATCCTCTACGTGCTCCTAAACGCGACGTTCATCGCCGTGGCCCAGGTCATGGTCTATGCCGGGGCGATCATGATGCTCGTCCTCTTCGTGATTATGCTCATTCACCTGGAATGGGGCGCGCAGTGGAAGAGGAAGCTTTCCTTTGCCAAGCTTATAGGCGGGGTCGTCACCATAATGCTTTTTCTGCAGGTCCTGGCGGGGGTGTTCACCTATAGCGACGCGGGACAGAAAGGGGTCTACAGCGCCCAGAAACTCGCCCAGCTCGGCAACGCCCGGGCGGTGGGAACGCTCCTCTACGGCAAGTACGCCTTCGCCTTCGAGATCGCCTCGATACTTCTCCTCGTGGGTATCGTCGGGGCCGTACTGCTCGCCAGGAAAAGAAAGGATTAGGAGAGAGAAAATGTTGCCCGAGATACCGCAGACCCTCTATTACCTGCTCTCGGCGGTGCTTTTCACCGTGGGGGCCGTGGGAGTCATAACACGGAGGAACGCGATCGTGATCTTCATGTGCATCGAGCTCATGCTGAATGCGGTCAACCTGAGTTTCATCACCTCGGGAAATTTTCTCAATTCACTGGACGGGACCATCTTCGTTATCTTCATTATGGCCGTTGCGGCGGCGGAGGCGGCGGTGGGGCTCGCCATATTCGTGCTCATATTCAGGCTGAAGGGCACGGTGCACGTTGACGATTTTAATCTGCTCAAGGGGTAAAGAAGGGGTTTTAAATGGCTGACCTTATCTGGCTTATACCGGCGTTTCCCGCAATCGGGTTCCTCATAAACGGCCTTCTGGGGCTTCGTTTCCCGAAGACACTGACCGCCTGGGTTGCCTGCCTCTCCGTCATAGCATCCTTCGCGGTATCGGCGACCATTTTCGTCCAGTTCCTGCAGCTCCCGCCTGAAAGCAGGGTCTTCGAAAAGACCGTTTTCGATTGGATCGTGTCCGGGGATTTCAAGACGCAGATCGGCTTCAGGATCGACGCCCTGTCGATAATCATGTGCCTCATCGTCTCCGGTGTGGGGTCGCTCATCCACATATACTCGGCGGGCTACATGCACGACGACCCGGGGTTCAGGCGGTACTTCTGCTACCTCAATCTCTTCGTCTTCATGATGCTCACCCTGGTGACGGGCGACAACGTCCTGCTCATGTTCGTCGGATGGGAGGGTGTGGGGCTCTGTTCGTACCTGCTCATCGGCTTCTGGTACGAGAAGGATTCCGCCTCGAATGCCGGCAAGAAGGCGTTCATCGTGAACAGGATCGGGGACTTCTGCTTCCTCCTCGGCGTGTTCACTCTCGTGGGGGCCCTCGGGGCTGCCGGGGTCTGGACCCTGAAATTCTCGGAGCTTCAGGCGAACGCCCATCTTCTCGGTCCCGGCCTGGCAACGGTAATAACCCTCCTCTTCTTCGTGGGGGCCACGGGTAAATCAGCACAGATACCTCTCTACGTATGGCTTCCGGATGCCATGGAAGGCCCGACGCCCGTCAGCTCGCTGATCCACGCTGCCACGATGGTGACCGCCGGCGTCTACATGATCGCCAGGCTGAACTTTTTCTATGTCCTTGCCCCCACGACACTTCTCGTTGTCACCGTCGTGGGTCTCCTGACGGCCTTCTTCGCAGCAACCATCGGCTGCGCGCAGTATGACATCAAGCGTGTCCTTGCTTACTCTACGGTGAGCCAGCTCGGGTACATGTTCGTCGGTGTCGGCGCCGGCGCATATGCGGCGGGCATCTTCCACCTCATGACCCACGCCTTCTTCAAGGGCCTGCTCTTCCTCGCCGCCGGCAGCGTCATGCACGCCATGAGCGGTGAGCTCGACATGAGGAAGATGGGCGGGTTGCGCAAGAAAATACCGATCACCTACTGGACGACGCTGATCGCCTGCCTGGCGATAGCCGGCGTGCCTGGCCTGTCGGGTTTCTTCAGCAAGGATGAGATACTCTGGATGGCCTTCAGCAGATACCACAGCTTTTGGTTCTGGGCCCTGGGCGCCCTTACCGCGGGGCTCACCGCCTTCTACATGTTCAGGATGTTCTTCAACACCTTCCACGGTGAGTGCAGGGCGTCGGAAGAGGTGAAGCATCATATACACGAGTCTCCGAAGGTCATGACGATACCGCTCATGATCCTGGCGGTGCTCAGCATCATCGGCGGCTATGTCGGAGTACCCCACTTACTGGGAGGCTCGAACCATATTGAGAAGTGGCTCGAACCTGTTTTCGGGCACCACGCTCCGGCAGCGGCCACGCATTCGGGCGGTTTTGGGATCGTCAGCACAGCCTTTGCGTCTGCGGCTGAAGGGGGCGGGGCTGAGGCCAGCGCGGAGATGAATCTCATGATCGGGGCCATCATCATCGGTTTCCTGGGGATATTTATCGCCTGGTTGTTCTACATGAAGAACCCCAATCTCCCGAAGAGGTTCGTGGAGAAGTTCCACGGTCTGTTTACGTTGGTGCACAATAAATACTTCGTGGATGAGTTGTACGGGTTCATATTCGTGAAGGGTCTGTTCAAACTCGGCAAGGTCTGCAAGGACTTCTTCGACGAGACGATCATCGACGGCATCATAAACGGGATAGCCGCCGTTCTGTCGGGCATAGGCGGCCTCATCCGGAAGATACAGAGCGGATTCGTACAGGGCTATGCTTTTGCGATAATCTTCGGCGCGATCATCGTTATCGGCTATCTTATTTCGAGAATCTTGTGAAGGTGTGTTCATGACGGTAATGTCGGTCCCAATACTCAGCTTTCTCATATTCTTTCCGCTCCTCGGGGCGGTGATCCTGCTTTTCGCGAATCGCAGGAACGTTCAGTTCATCAAGGTCTTCACCCTTGTCATTTCCCTGATCGAGCTCGCCGTATCGATCCCGCTCTTCTTCAGGTTCGATGATGCGGCGAAGACAATGCAGTTCGTGGAAAAAGCGGACTGGTTCCCCGAATGGGGCATCAGCTACTTTCTGGGCATAGACGGGATCAGCCTTTTGCTCGTCCTCCTGACGACATTCCTCACCGTCATCTGCGTGCTTTGTTCCTGGAAGGCCATCGAGGACAGGGTCAAGGAATACTACATAACGTTCCTCTTCCTCGAAACGGCAATGATAGGGACGCTTTGCGCGCTGGATCTCATTCTCTTCTACGTGTTCTGGGAACTGATGCTGATCCCGATGTACCTGCTCATCGGTGTGTGGGGCGGTCCGCGCAGGATATACGCCGCCATAAAGTTCTTCCTCTTCACCATGGCGGGGAGCGTCCTGATGCTCGTGGCGATCCTGACACTCTACTTCTTCTACTATAACAGCACCGGCGTGTACACGTTCAATGTCCTTGAGCTTTACAAGGCGAGTGTCCCCATCGCGAAGCAATACTGGCTTTTCGGGGCCTTCGCCCTCTCCTTTGCGATCAAGGTTCCCATGTTCCCGGTTCACACCTGGTTGCCGGACGCCCATACGGAAGCGCCGACGGCGGGCAGCGTCATCCTCGCAGGCGTCCTCCTGAAGATGGGCACCTACGGTTTCATCCGGTTCGCGATCCCTCTATTCCCGGCCGCGGCGATCGATGCGATGCCGCTCATGTCGATACTGGCGGTGATCGGCATCATCTACGGTGCCATCGTCAGCATGATGCAGCCGGACCTCAAGAGGCTCATCGCCTTCTCAAGTGTGAGCCACCTGGGCTACGTCATGCTCGGCATATTCGCCTTCAACATGCAGGGAGTTCAGGGGGGTATCTACCAGATGCTGAACCATGGCATATCCACGGGCGGCCTCTTCCTTATCGTCGGCATGATATACGAGCGGAGGCACACGAGGATGATATCCGACTTCGGCGGGCTTTCGAAGGTGATGCCCATATTCGCCGTCTTTTTCATGATAATCACCCTTTCGTCCATCGCGCTGCCGGGCACGAACGGCTTTGTGGGCGAGTTCCTGATACTTCTGGGAGCTTTCAAGAGCAATGTGGTCTACGGCACGCTTGCGACCACCGGCGTCATACTGGGGGCGGTATACATGCTCTGGATGTTCCAGAGGGTGATGTTCGGGGTGGTGACGAAGGATGAGAACAGGAACCTGAAGGATTTGGGCGGCCGGGAGATACTCATTCTGGTGTGCATGGTGTTCTTCATCATCCTTATGGGCGTGTACCCGAAGATGTTCTTCAAGAAGATGGATACGTCAGTTACGGAATACCTGGCCCTTGTGAAGCAGAAGAGTGCCCAGGCGCGGATTCTGGAAGGGAACACGGTCCCGGCGAAGATGGCCGGGGAAGTGACGAACACGAATATGACAAGATAGGGGTGCCTGTTAATGGACGCTTCAATGATACCTGCCTGCGAGTTTAGATGGATAATGCCCGAGATCATGCTGACCGGGTGGGGGCTTCTGTTGCTTATCATCGGCGGCCTGACGAGGGGGTCCGTTGCCTCGAAGACCTGCGGCGTGCTTTCCGTGATCGGGTCCGCATGCGCCATGTACTTCACGGTTAACCTCTGGGGCGCGAACCAGGAGGTGTTCAACCAGCTCTATACCATTGATAATTACGGGACATTCTTCAAAGGTCTTTTCATAGCCATCCTTGTCCTCGTGTCCGTGGTTTCCCTCAGCTACGCGGACCGGGAAGAGATAGGGTCGGGGGAGTACTACGCGCTCCTGATGTTCGGGGTGCTCGGCATGATGGTCATGACATCGTCGCACCATTTCGTTACGATCTTCATCGGCCTCGAGGTCATGTCCCTTTCGATCTACGTGCTTTGCGGGCTCCTGAGGGGCAACCTGTCGTCGGTGGAGGCGTCCCTGAAGTACTTTCTCCTCGGTGCCTTCGCTACCGCATTCCTTCTCTACGGAATGGCGATGATCTACGGGTCCACGGGGCTCATGGACGTGGCCGAGCTCAAGAGGTTCTTTCTCCTGAAGCAACCCTTCTCGGCGACGATGTTCATAATCGGTCTGGGTTTCCTCATCGTCGGTTTCGGTTTCAAGATAGCCTCGGTTCCCTTTCACATGTGGACACCCGACGTGTACCAGGGTGCCCCGACCTCCATCACCGCCTACATGGCGACGGGTGTGAAGGCGGCGGCTTTCGGGGCCCTCATACGTGTTTTCTTCACCGCCTTCGTTCCCTTCCAGTTCGGCTGGTCGGAGATCATCTGGATACTTGCGGTGCTGACCATGTGCGTCGGGAACATCACCGCTCTTGTCCAGCACGACATCAAGCGAATGCTGGCGTATTCGAGCATCGCCCACGCCGGGTACATACTCGTCGCCTTCATAACGGGAGACAGGACGCTCGCATCGAGTATGCTGTATTATCTCATGGCCTACTCCTTCATGAACATCGGCGCTTTCACGGTGGTGATCGCTCTACAGAAGAAAGGCGAGAACAACAGCGACCTCGACAGCTACGCGGGTCTTGGCGCCCGCCATCCGTTCATCGCGCTGTGCATGAGCATCTTTCTCCTCTCCCTTGCGGGAGTGCCGCCGCTTGCGGGCTTCATGGGAAAGTTCTACGTTTTCAGCACGGCCGTCAAGGCGCAGTATTACTGGCTGGCCATCATCGGCTTCCTCAACAGCGTTGTGGCGGCATACTACTATCTCAGGGTCATGATGTACATGTACTTCAAGGAGACCATCGGAGAGCCGGGAGCGGCGGACAAAGCACCGGGATATGGCCTCGTCATGCTCATCTGCATATGGGCCCTCCTGCACATGGGCATCTTCCCTAAGACGTTTCTTCTTATGGCCCAGAAGGCGGTGGGCATCTTCAGTTAGATTGCCCCGAGAAGGATCCAAGGTTTATCATGCGGCCGTCCGTGATGCTTTGCTCACGGTCGGCCGTTTCACTGTCGGGCGGGGTCGGGCTTGTCTCCCTGCGCGAAGCGCCCTTCGGAGTAGCCGCCCGCGGCATCTTTCTTGATATTCGGGCGCAATGGTGCAAAGTATCCGGAACGGGCGCGCTTCATGCCTGTGAGAGGAGGATGATATGAAGTTAGCCATCGCAGCGCTTCTCTGCTCTGCCTGTCTTGCGGTTTTCTTCCCATCGGCCGGGCGTGCCACCGGGGCTTGCCGGGACCTGGTCATGCAGGGTCGGTTCGCCCGGGCGGTAGAGGAGTGCACCGCAGGGATAGCGTCCGGGAAGCTATCAAAAGAGGAGTTGGCCGCCGAGCACACCTGGCGGGGGTTCGCGTACGTGGGTACGGGTGATGTGCAGAAGGCAATGGGTGATTTCGACCGTGCCATAGGTCTGGACCCGAAGAGCGACACGGCGTATCTCGGCCGCGGGCAGGTCCATGAGATGAAGAAGGACTACAAGGCAGCACGCGCAGACCTGTCTAAGGCGATAGAGATCAATCCGGGTAACTCGGCCGCCCTGGCACACAGGGGGATGATCTCCTACGTGGAAAAAAGATACGAGGAGGCCCTGGGGGACCTGGGGAGGTCCATCGAGCTCGACCCGAAGAACGCCCGGGCGTTATGCTTCCGGGGGAACACGTATGCGGCTATGAACGAGCAGCAGAAGGCGGTGGATGACTATACGAGGGCGCTGGAGTTGAATCCCGGCGACTCTCTGAGCCTTCTCGGCCGGGGCCTTGTGCAAAAGAAGATGAAGCGCTACGAAGAGGCGCTTGCGGACTACAACGCGCTCCTGAGGATCTCACCTGGGTTCTGGCAGGCCTACCAGGGCCGGGCGGACATCTATGCCGCGACGAAGAGGTACGCCAGGGCGATCGAAGACCTCTCGAGGGCGATAAAGATCGATCCGACACAGGTCATCCTCTATTCCCAGAGAGGTCTGACCTACGTTTTCTACAGGCGGCCGGACAGGGCGGAACAGGATTTCACGAAGGCCATTGAACTGAGTCCCTCGAATTCGGCACTCTATCTCACGAGAGCATCTCTTTACAAGGAGATGGACCGTCTCGATGATTCCGCCGCCGACCTCCGAAAGGCACTGGAGTTGAAGCCGGGAAACGTTGCCGCGACAATGCTCTTCGCGAGGGTGGAGTCGCTGAGGAAGAATGCATCCGAGGCGTGCAGGTGGCTCAACGCCGCCTACACAGAGGGAGGGTTGCGCAACAGGAACCTCGTCAGAAAAGAAAAGGACTTCGACAACATACGGTACAGCGAGTGTTACATGAAGTTCATGGAGCAGTAGGGACCGCCGGGACCGTTGGAGCTGTGCAGGCGTTTGAGTTGTCAGGGGAATCTGATGCGGCCGTTCAGCAGCCCGTTGACAGAGATGTTTCTGAACCCCCTTCATGCACTCTCGCTAAAGGCCGGAATGACCGGGACAGAGGCCCTTTGAAAGGCCCGGTAACCGGTTCAGACCGTTCCCACGGTTTCAACGGATTCAACGGTTCTCAGTGATCGGGAACGAATACGCGGTGGGCGGGGACCCACGTGTCACCCACCTTCTGGGCGGGGACTATCGTCCACTGGCCGGAGGCTTCCTTCTTGCTGTACCGGGCAACGAAGTCGGGATCGGGGGAGGCGTAAGGCTGGCGGGTATCGATCGGCCTGTATGCCGGTTGGGAGACGGTCGGCCGGATCGGCTGTCGTGAACTCTGGCTTATTGCACCGATGACCAGGGCGCCGGCCAGTACCGTGCCGGCAAGGACCGCGGCCGGTACCCAGTAATCACCGGAACACCCGCCGCATCCCCTGTACGGTCCGTAATAGTACCGCCGCGCCTCTCCAATGGTGGGAAGAGCGAGAGAGAGACAGGCGATGACCGTGAGTATCGCAGCCAGTTTTTTCATAATTCTCGTATAAGTATATCACTCTTCGGTGGGAATGTAAGCACTTTTATACCAATGTATTTCAATGCTCACCGTCCAAGCGTTCTCTCGAGGATGAGAACGGCGGATTCCACGTACTTCGGGCACAGGGTGTGGAAAAGGTCCTTCTCGAGGGCCTCGTGATAACCCGCGAGGTTTGAGATATCGCACCCGAGAAGCTCCCGGCAGGCGATGGAGCCGTGGGCCTCTGTGAACTCGCGGGCAAACCCCTGTATCCTACCGTACATGGCCTCCTTGGCGGGCCTGTCGACGTTGGAGGCGTACCCGCGGTCGAGGCCGATGACCATAAAAGCGCCCGTCACTGCACCGCAGGTGAGTCCCATCGCTCCCATGCCGCCCCCGAAAGAGCTTGCCATCTTCAAGCCTTTCTCGGGGTCGAGTCCCAGTTCCTCCGCGAAAGCCAGGAGGACAGATTGAGCGCAGTTGAGCCCGCCGGCGAATGCCTCGATGGCCCTCTCCTTCCTTGTCATGGTGTGCCTTCCTTTCGTGCTTTTGTGTGCTCCGCCTTATCCAATCGTGTCTGCGGACGCAGTGCCCGACGTGAACTGGTAAGCGGCACGACCCGATTGGGCTTTCCACTATGGTAACAGGGGGCGGCTTTGGATGTCAACCCGGCAAGCCCCGACAAGCCTTGTATTCGCCCCCCTTGCGGGTTATACTAAGGCGCGTTGTGATCATCTTTCCTGTAAGGACCCATGATGAAAAAGTTCTTTTATCCTGAGAGCATTGCCGTGTTCGGTGTTTCCGAGGCCCAGTCGAATCTTGCCCGCGTCATCGTGGAGAACCTCGTCCGCTTCGGCTTCCGGGGGAATATCTACCCCGTGGGAACGTCCCGGGGCCTCGTTGCCGGGATGCACATAATGGCGAACCTCGATGAGATTGCGGCCACGCCCGACCTCGCCGTGGTTCTTGTACCCGCCCGGTACGCCCCTCAAACCCTGGAGGCGTGCGGGAAGAAGGGCATACGCAACGTGGTCCTGGAATCGGGCGGTTTCAGTGAGTTCTCCGGTGACCGTGAGGCACTGGAGGCCGAGGTGCTGTCGATAGCGCGGCAAAATGGCATGAGGATCATCGGACCCAATTGCTTCGGTGTCGTCAATCTCGAGGCCGGGGTCGTTCTTCCCTTCTTCATCATAGATCCGGAATACATGAAGGAGGGGTCCGCGTCGCTCATATCCCAGAGCGGCGGGGTCTTCTACGATACCTGCATGCTCTGCTCGGTCGAAAACGTGGGCCTGAGGAAACTTGTGAGCATCGGCAACAAGCTCATGACGAACGAGAACGACATCCTCGAGTACGTCCTCGAGGACGAGGGAACGAGTGTCGTCGGCCTTTACCTGGAGAGCTTCTCCGACGGCAGACGGTTCATGGACCTTGCCGCCTCGTCGGACAAACCCATCGTGGTCCTGAAGGCCAACAGAAGCCCGTCGAGCGGCGAGATAGCCAGATTCCACACCACCGCTCTCGCCGGTGACGATGATGTGGCCGACGCGGCCATGCGGCAGGCCGGTGTCACCAGGGTAGCCAGTTTCCAGGAGATGGTGGACTGTTTCAAGGTGTTCAGTCTGCCGGTGCTCAAAGGCAGGAGGCTCGCCCTCATCTCGCGGTCTGGCGGCCACGGGGTAATGAGCGCAGATGCGGCCAGAAGGTACGGCTTTGAGTTCGCCCGACTTTCCGATGGCTTCTTCGAGGGGATAGCGCGGAAGAAGCTCAACGTCATCGCGGCGACGAACCCGCTTGACATCGGGGATGTCTACGATCTCGGCGAATACGGTTCCATCCTGGAGACGGCGCTTCAGGAGAAGGAGGTGGACGGGGTCGTCTTCGTTGTCACATATAGCTCCGAGAGCGACGGCGGCAAGGTGAAGGATTTTGTCCGCTTTGCTTCGCGGATCGCGCCAGTGTATGACAAACCGTTGGCCCTGTGCGTCGTCACGAACAGGGCCGAATGGTTCGGTGTCAAAGAGGCGTCCGATCTTCCCGTCTTCACCGATGTGGACCAGGCGATGCGGGCCCTTGAATGGTCCCTGAGGCATTACGAGGCGAAAGGCCGCGAACGGTCCGTCCCGCCGGGACCGAGTGGGCTGTCCCGGGCTCAGGCGGGCCGGGAACGGGTCCGGCGCTTCCTCGATCCCGGTGAATGTTTCTCCCTGCTGTCGCGCTGTGGACTGCCGGTGGCCGAAAGCGCCCCGGCCGGCAGCCGCGATGAGGTCCTTGCGCGGGCGGAGGCCCTCGGGTATCCCCTTGCCCTCAAGTCCGGTGAGGGCAAGATGCTGCACAAGTCAGAGGCGGGGGGCGTATTCCTCGACATCAGGGACCGGGGAGACCTCCTGCGCGCGCTGGAGGCAATGGACGCGAGGCGCTATATCATCCAGAAAATGGTTCCGCAAGGTCGGGAGATTATCATCGGAGGGCGCCTCGACAACGAATTCGGCCCCGTCGTAGTCTGCGGTCTCGGCGGCGTGTACGTGGAGATCCTGGCCGACAGGTCCATCAGGGTCGCCCCCGTCGATGACGCGGAGGCGCGGGGCATGATAGAGGACCTCAAGGGTGCCTCCATCCTCAAAGGCGCCCGCGGCAGAAAGCCCGCCGACATCAGGGCCCTCACGGACGTCATCGTCGGCGTATCGAACCTCCTTGCGGGCAACCCCGATATAGTGAACCTCGACATCAACCCCGTCATCGTCCATGACGAAGGTAAAGGATGCGTCATAGTCGACGCGAAAATCGAGATGCTGGACCGGTAGGAACACCTGTCACGTGAACCCTTGAACCTGTCTTTCTTGCCAAACCCCGTGCCTTATGTTACAACCTACCTGAGTTATGCCAAACACTCTACTGCGACAGATACCGAAGGTGGATTCCATACTTGAGAGCGCCGGTTGGGCGTCCCTTGTCTCCGCATGTCCCGAGTCCATAGCGAAGGATGTCCTTCGCGAGTTTCTCGATTCGCTGCGTCTTGACATAAGGGAAGGGCGGGTGGTCTCAGTTCCTTCCATTGATGAGATCGTGACCGCCGTGGGTTTGGGGGCGGCCGCACTCATCGAGCCGGGCCTCAAGAGGGTCATCAACGCTACCGGCGTTATCATCCATACGAACCTGGGGAGGTCACTCCTCGCCAGGCGCGCAGTCAATGCCATCATGCGTGTCGCGACGGGCTACTCCAACCTCGAGTATGATATCGAGAAAGGCGCGCGGGGCAGCCGGTACGACCATTGCCGGTCCGTCCTCAGGAGGCTTACCGGCGCGGAGGATGCCCTTGTCGTCAACAACAACGCCGGGGCGGTCTTTCTTATCCTCAACACCCTCGCGGAAGGCAAAGAGGTGATCATCTCGCGGGGCGAGCTCATCGAGATCGGCGGCTCTTTCCGGATTCCCGACGTGATGAAGAAGTCAGGCGCCGTGCTCAGGGAAGTGGGGACCACGAACAGGACCTACATCGAGGACTTCGAGCGGGCCATCGGGGATAATACCGGCCTTATCATGAAGGCCCACACGAGCAACTACCGCATCCGCGGCTTCACGCATGAGGTGTCTTCGGATGAACTCGTCGCGCTGGGTAAGAGATACAATATCCCCACCTATTACGACACGGGCAGCGGACTCTTCTACAATTTCGAAGGCCTCGGGGCCTCGGGCGAGCCCCTGATACCTCAGGAGTTGAAGAAGGGTTTCGATGTCATATCCTTCAGCGGCGACAAGCTGCTGGGGGCACCCCAGGCGGGGATCGTCATCGGCGAAAAGGGCTGCCTCGGGGCCATAAAGAAGAACCCCATGACGAGGGCATTGAGACCTGACAAATTCACCCTTGCCGGCCTTGAGGCAACACTGCTTCTGTGTCTCGACGCCGCCTCGGCCGCCGCCGGCATTCCCACCATCAGGATGATCCTCGAAGAGAAGGAAGCCGTCGCGAGGAGGGCCCGCCGGATCGCCTCGCAGCTGAGAAAGAGATGCCCCGACGCAGGAGTTTCCATCGTCGACGTCGATTCCGAGGTTGGGGGCGGGAGCTTTCCCGACATGGTCATCCCCTCCGTCGGCGTGGCCCTCGAGCCCCGAACGATGACGATCGCGACCCTGGAGGCGAAGCTCAGGCACCTGCCTCTCCCCGTCATCGCGCGGATCGAAAGGGAAAGGCTCATACTCGACGTGAGAACGGTTCTCGCCGAGGATGAGGGCGATCTCGTCGCGGCTGTCGCCGCTGTCTTCGAAAATGGCCGATAGTTTCAGGATCGTCTGTGACGTAAGTGATGTACGGCTCGACGTCTTTCTCTCGGAAAAGCTCTCCCTGACACGGACGAAGGTAAAAGAGATGATCGACGGCGGCCACGTGTGCGTGGACGGCCGGTTGCCCAAGCCCGCCATGCGCCTCAAGGAGCGCATGGAGATAGCGGGGGAGATCCCCCGGGAGGCGGCCCTCGACGTGGTGCCGGAGGAGATACCTCTCAATGTCCTCTATGAGGACGATCACTTCCTGGCGATCAACAAGCCTGCGGGCATGGTCGTGCACCCCTCTTTCGGCCACAGTTCGGGTACACTGGTGAACGCGGTGCTGGGATACCTGGGCGAGAAGCGGGTGATGGGTGATGGGTCATGGGTCATGGGAAATGAGGAGGGCGCCACGACGGTGGCGGGGGTGAGGCCGGGGATCGTGCATCGGCTGGACAAGGGGACGACAGGGGTCATTCTCGTTGCCCGGGATGAGAAGACGCAGGAGAGGCTGTCGGCGCTCTTTAAGGACAGGAAGGTCCAAAAGACGTATCGCGCGGTCGTTGAAGGGGTGCCCGGTCCGGATTCCTGGACGGTCGAGGGAAATATCGGGCGCCATCCCGTGGAGCGAAAGAAGATGGCCGTGCTGCGCTCCGGTGGAAGACAGGCAAAGACGGGCTTCAAGGTCCTGGAAAGGCTGGAGGGGTTTTCCTACGTCGAGGCCTATCCCGCGACGGGCAGGACCCACCAGATACGGGTCCACCTCAATCACGCCGGCCATCCCATCGTCGGTGACGAGACATACGGCAGGAGAGCGAAGAGGTCCGCGGCGAGGCCCCTTCTCCACGCCTGGCGGATAGAGTTCATTCACCCCGTGACCTCTAAACCCGTCACCATCGAGGCACCCGTTCCTGCCGACATGATCGATTTCGTTGAAAAACATCGTGGACAA
>Ga0302251_1001251_pt1 | contig 16382 bp, 8 predicted proteins | sample AAG_RA_Gln_MG_FD_193534 | JGI IMG/M metagenome (GOLD analysis project Ga0302251, IMG submission 193534) | Enriched activated sludge microbial communities from anaerobic digester in WTTP, New Holstein, Wisconsin, United States - AAG_RA_Gln | ecosystem: Engineered > Bioreactor > Anaerobic >...
ACCACCCGAAACCTTTGGCATGGAATCAAGCATCCTGTCCAGCACCTCATCAAATGTTGCAGGGTTTACACCCAGCTTTCGAAGAAGGTACCCGGTAATGTTTTCGGACTCACTCAAAATAGCCTTTAGCAAGTGCGCAGGTTCTACAGCTTGATGGTTGTACCCCTGCGCAATCTCAATGGCCTTCTGAATGGCCTCCTGCGATTTTATGGTAAAATTATTCAAGTTCATACTATAGTTCCTCCTTAAATTTATCACCATAAGCCAGCAAAACATCTACCATAACCCAAATAATGCCATGTTGACATAAGCACAAAGCGCAAATAGGAAATTATGACAGTGCGGAGAAATCAGGAATATCCCTAATTTTGCGTAATGCACTATATACAATCACATTATAATAAAAAACAACCGTAAGCCCACTTCGGGATTTTACGGTTTAAACGGTTCCAGCATAATGAACAGCCAGAATGGATAGCGTTCAAAAAGTTTTCTGATACAGAATAAGAAAAACAGTCGGGAAGTGTATGATTTAGGGCAGGTCAGCCCCTAATTTTGTCGAGGAGCTGATTAAGCTGCCTCAATTCGTCGGGAGTGAGATTATTTAGTAACAGGTCAACCTTTTTTTCACAGTCGAGCATGCTGCTAAGCAAGTTTAAACCCTTATCAGTAATCTGAATGGCTTTCTGGCGTCTGTCGCAACTGCTGACATCTCTGGATACCAGGCCCCGCCTTTGAAGTTTGTCAATAATCCGGCTAACATCAGAATTCCTATCGAGCATTCGTTCCTTAATAAATCCAAGCGATACGGGTGCCTGGCTTCTAAAGCCACGTAAAATTCTAAGCACGTTGTACTGCTGCTCGGTAACTCCATGGTTTTTAAGCGACTGGAGAAACTCGTAGCTCAGCAGGTTCACCGTATAAATCAAATTTATAAGTCCCTTATGGTATTCGTTCCTAAAATGGCCCTTTACATCGCTTTCCAGCTCCATGTTTTAAAGAGGATTAAGTTTCTGAAAAAAAACGACGCCACAATTTAGTCTTATGCTTGCCCAAGGATTATTAACCAAATGTAAAGCCCGAAATGGTGGCGCTCATCAGCTTTCCGTTGTAGCTTCTTTTACCTGCATCACTACCCGCTGCACCGGCAACAACAAAAAGTGGTACCAGGTGCTCACTTCTGGGATGGCTCTCAAAAGCGCCAGGCGCTTCAGCCCATTTTACAAGGGTTTGAATTCGTTGTTCAGGGTTTTTAACTTCAACGGCTGCGGCCAGCCAACTGTCAAACTTTTTAGAGGTGGATTCTACCTCCGGAGAGCCCGACATGAAGCCTTGCATGTTGTGGTAGCTCATGCCCGAGCCGATGATAAGCACTCCTTCAGAACGGAGTGGCTCAAGGGCTTGTCCAACCGCAATGTGGGTGGAAGGGTCAAGCCCACGGACCAACGAAAGCTGAACAACAGGAAGTTGAGCTTCAGGAAATGCAACCATCATGGGTACAAATGTACCATGGTCGTATCCCCTGATCATCTCTCGTCGGGTGTTAAACCCCTTGTTGTTAAGAAGCTGCTCAACCCTCAGTGCCAGGTTAGGATTACCCGGTGCAGGCCAGCTAAGGTGGTAGGTGTATTCTGGGAAACCGTAATAATCATAGTATAGATTTGGCGATTCGCCAAAATGTATGGTCGGAAACGTTTCTTCCCAGTGAGCAGAAACCATCAGAATGGATCGAATCCTGCTCCTGTATGAATTCCCCAATTCTTTAAGGTAGCCTCTAAGGTTTCCGTAGCCAACGGGATCGCCCATGGCATCGGGTATTATATGCCATGGACCTCCCCCGTGTGGAATGAATATCACCGGAAGTTTATCGCTTCCATTCATAATCCTACTTTCTAATGGTTTTAAGAGCACCGCCCCAAGCCACCAGCTGATCAAGCATGGCTTTGAGGTTATCCTCATGAAGTGCAGCCGGTTTGAAAACGCTGAAGTTTTCAAAATCGGTAAAAAGCGACAGGGCCACCTGGGTACGCACGTCGGCCACCTGAAGTTCACCCATGATGAGACGAAGCTGCTCAACAGCCCGAACCCCGCCGGTTGAACCATAGCTGACAAAACCTGCCGCCTTATTATTCCACTCAACGTAGAGGTAGTCAATTGCATTCTTTAGCGCTCCGGTTGTGGCATGGTTATACTCCGGGGTTACAAATATAAAAGCGTCAAACGAGCTGATTTTATCTGACCACACCTTAGTGTGATCCTTCATGTACTGGTGCATGGAGGCAGGAACAGGCTCATCGAGAACAGGAAGGTTGAAGTCCTTAATATCAACCAGCTCAAACTCAGCGTCGGTTCTCCTGCGGGCATGTTCGTAAACCCACTTGGCAACAGCCTCGGCATTCCTGCCAGGTCTTGTGCTTCCAATAATAATTCCAACTTTTATCATTACTTCAAGATTGTTTAGTGTTATTAAAATTAAACCGTTCTGTATTCACTATTGCCCAGATAACCAGGGCAACATATCATTATTTGCTTAGCTCTCGGCTTCCTGCATTGTCATCTTTTTATCAGAAATCAGGATGAAGTAGATGTAGGATACGGTAAGCAGTACCTGGGCAACCAGCGGAAAAACAACTGCCATAATTGGATCGCCACTCGACAAATGCGCAATTATGGCCGAAATAAAGGTAATGGTAAACCCAAAGTAGGCAAATTCCTTAATTCGAGCAGGAATCATAGGAATCAGCAGGGCTAAAACTCCCAGAAATTTTGCTGTTCCCAACTCTATTCTGAAGTAGTCCGGAAATCCAAGGTGGACAAACGCTCCCTTCATATCCGGATTAGTAAAATATCCCCATGCACTCGACAGCATCATCAACGATATGAGCACGGTGCTTGTCCAGTAAATAATTTTCTTCACCCTCATAATATTTCTTCCTTGATTATTTCTTACCATTTACTTTATCCTCAAGTGCATCAAGCCTATCGTTGCCCAAATGAACCATCATGGTTACCCTAACAAAAGGTAAACCGAGTAGCAGTAAGGCGATTGACTGTAGCAGCTCAAACCAGTCGAAATTGATAATGTTTAGAACAATTCCCACCAATCCGATTAGGGCTACTAATATTCCGCCGGGAATACCTAGTGGGCAGCGAAGTTTTTTTTGTGCTTCCATTGTAATTAAAATTTAAGGTTAGTATTGATTTAGTTTATTTATAAGCTCCTCTTTTGTTGGAACCTGCCTAAAAACAATCTCGTTGTTGATAAGCAATGTTGGAACAGCACCTATACCAAGCTTCATGGTTCGAATCATACCAACCGGGGAGTTGGCCATGGTGCGCTTAAACTCAAATTTATTCCCAAAAGTTGGGAGAATTTCATCCAGCATTCGCTTTAGTGTGCGACAGTTGGGACAAGAGAGCGTGTAAAACATTTCAATTAAAACGGGTTTTTCCATTGTTTTCATTTAAATTTTTGTCATAGTAACAAGCCAAGTAGTTATTTGTTGCAACATCCATTAATTTTTTTGCTTAGATTTTGATTGCAAATGCAACTTTTTAGGGCGTTAGCTTAAGGGGCAAACGAAAAAAAACTAATTTTTCAAGAACGAGAGAGAAAGTGTTAAGCTTTCCCTCGTCGTTCCTGACGGTTAAATGGCTATCTTCACCCCCTATAGCTTCATCTTGCTTCATCTAACCTCCTCATACTCCAGCTTATTCTGAATAACTCTGACCATAGAAGGGTATACTCCGCAGTGCTCGTAAAGCCGGGAATCGTTGAACATTGCTGGTATTAGTAAAATGGCATAAAAGCCTGACCCGCAAATGGGTCTGGCTTTTCGGACATGATTTTCTTTGGTTCTTTCTTGTATCAAGACAAGAAAGAACACTTAGATGACTCTTTGCCACAATTTTGTGAAGGCGATGTAACGGTTCTGAACAGCTCTTTGGAAAAGCCGCTACTTGCATCGCCAACACATCCTCTTCAGGCTCTTCGTTTCAAACCTATTCCGCCCCTTCAGGGCTTGTAAAAATCGTTCACTTCATACAAGGGGCTGCGCCCCTTGCTGCATATTCCGCCCCTTCGGGGCTTAAAACACTAGACAAGTTCCGCCGGTAGTCGAGCAAGTTCCGAAATCCGCTGGTAGGCGGACAAGTTCTGGAATCTAAAATCCGCCAGTAGTCGGAAAAATTCTTGAATCCTGCTTGATTTTTTTTATCCTTTATCCTTTAACCTTTATACTTGTATTAACCTTTACCCTTATCTTCAGCTCCAGCGGGGGAAAAGGCATTCTCCGCTTTGCTCGTAAAGTAGGAAATCGTTGAAAGTTGCTGGCATTAGAAAAACGGCATAAAAGCATGACCCGCAAATGGGTCGGGGGCGGAACGTGGCACGGGAATGCCCAAGCGGCACTGTTTGAGCCACGCCGCAGGCGGGGCGAGTTGTGCCGCGTGGCAGTTACGCCCCCGGGGAACCCATCGGGTCGGGCTTTTCAGCCTTGATTTTCTTTGGTTCTTTCTTGTATCAAGACAAGAAAGAACACTAAGTGGGCACTTTGCCACAATTCTGCCAAGGCAATGTAACGGTTCTGAACAGCTCTTTGGAAAAGCCACTACTCGCATCGCCAACACATCCGTGGTCGCCTATAAGCCCAGTGCTTTGCTCTGGGCTAGGCTATTTTGCCCCTTCGGGGCTTTTGTTTACACACTCTCCAGGCTCTTCGTTTCAAACCTATTCCGCCCCTTCAGGGCTTGTAAAAATCGTTCGCTCCATACAAGGGGCTGCGCCCCTTGCTACTTATTCCGCCCCTTCGGGGCTTAAAACATCGGACAAGTTCCGCCAGTAGGCGGACAAGTCTGAATCTGGAATCCGCCAGTAGGCGGACAAGTTTTTGAATCTGAAATTTTGAATTTGGAATAAGGAATTTTGAATCCGCCGGTAGGCGGACAGGTTCCGTCGTTAGTCGAGCAGGTTCTGAAATCTTGAATTTGAAATTTGAAATCTGGAATCCGCCAGCAGGAGGACAAGTTCTGTCGTTACCCAGACAATTTTTTTATCCTTTATCCTTTACCCTTTAACCTTTTTGGATATTTTATCGTAAAATAATATTAATTTGCATTAGTAAACTACCTCTTACCCTAACTTAATAATCATCTATTAAGCTGATAAATAGATACTCTAAAACCATAAGAAAATATACCCTAATGAATAACCTAAAAAGAATATTTCTGGCGGGCTTAACTCTTGTAGGTTCGGCTGCCAGCGGACAGATATATTTTACCGAGGGATTTGAAAACGGTACCAGGCCTTCTGGTTGGAGCGAGATTTACGTTTCGGGAAGTCAGGTATGGCTGTACCGCAATGGGGGTCACAGCCCTAACGATCCCAGCTGGAGCATTCCAGCCTCCCAGGAGGACATCACCCGCAACCCTTCTTCGGCCCACTCGGGTACCTACAACGCCATATTCTTCAAACAAAGTTCTGCTCACGAGCAGACCAAGCTGGTTACTAAGGCAATAGACCTAAGCGAGGGGATAAAACCAGAACTCAGCTTCTGGCTTTGCCAAGTTCCTTGGACTTTTGGGGGTAGCACCAACAACGATGAGCTGAGGGTGTACTACAAGAATACGTTTGGTGGAGCCTGGACATTGCTGGCCGAATACACCGATCCCATTTTCGATTGGACAGAGTATAAGATTAACCTTCCAAACCCCTCGTCAACCTACTACATAGCCTTTGAGGGTAAAATCAACTGGGGCTTTGGAACCTGTATTGACGACATTGTTATTGAGGAAAAAGGCTACCAGGAAAGGTATGTGAGCGAGCTTACTGTTAGCCAGGCCGATTTTTCATTCATTCCAAGCGGTTCCCCCAACGAGCCCATCTTAAAGGTTGGGGTTAAGGTTTTTGGTAATATGGGTAGCGCAACACTCAACACCCTAACGGCAAAGTCGCTAAACACCAGCGATAACGATATTGAGGCCAATGGAGTAAAACTCTACTTCACCCCAACCGGAACATTTAGCGCTGACAACTTGCTGGTTGAGGGGAAAAATTTTACCTCAGGCCAGGTTACCTTCAACAATATCAACTTCAACCTACCCAACGGGCAGTCGTACCTATGGCTAACCTACGATGTGAAGCAGAATGCTGTTCATGGGAATATAATGGATGCCAGGCTGGACGCCGGAAGCATACAGGTTAGCGACTCGCTTTACCCAAAGGTGAACGAATCGCCCGAAGGTAACCGGGTGATATACGAAACAATTTACCGTCAGGACTTTGAAGGGACACACCAGTGGTTGCTGAGCGGAGAGTTTCAGGTGGATGTTCCCCAAGGAAAGGGAGGAGCATATATTGGTTTTCCAGACCCAACCACAGCCTACAGCGGAAGCAAGGTGTTGGGAACGGACCTTACCGGTCTTGGCGCTACTCAAGGCGACTATGAGAACTACGTTACCGAGGCAACAACCTACAAGGCTATTTCACCAATAATTGATGCCCTGTTCTTCAAGGATTTAAAGATCTCATACCGCCGCTGGCTGAACATAGAGGTTTGGGATAGGGCATCGGTTGAGGTGTCGAAAGATAATGGAACCAGCTGGAGCAGCATCTGGCATAATAACAACTACTTTTCCGATAACCTTTGGCTCAAAACTGCCCACGATGTACCCCCGACCATATCCAGGTCGAACCAGCTGAAGTTCAACTTTAAGCTTGGCCCCACCGACGGTGCAACTACCTACTCGGGTTGGAATGTGGATGATTTCATCGTTACAGGCGACTATATTACCAAGGATGTTGGGGTGGTGGAGTGGGTTTACCCCCTTTCGGGCTGCGGTCATTCCGCCTCGGACAGCGTTACAGTTAAAATTGCCAATCTTGGCGCTTTAGCTTCGCCAACACCAATACCCGTGCAGTACTCCTTCAACAACGGTACTACATGGACAACCAACTACTACACCGGTAGCATTCCGGCAGGCGATACCGTTACTTTTACCTTCAGCACCCGGGTTAATCTTTCTACCCCCGGGATTAAATACGTAAAAGCCCGGACCAGGCTTAACGGCGATGAGGATGCCTCCAACGATGAACTTTCTGCTCAGGTTTACATTGTACCCACCTATCTCCTACCTTACACCGAAAACTTTGAGAGCAACGACGGCTACTGGCGTTCGTATGGACCCTCCTTATGGCAGTGGGGCAGCATTTCCAAACCGGCTATGAGCGGCGGTTCAAAATCGTGGGCAACCAGCCTTTCTCAAAACTACGGGACAGCGCTCACCGGTGCACCCGACACGCTATTTGAGGACAACTTCGAAATCCCCGACGGCTGGACGCTGACGGGCGAGTTCGAACGGAACACCATAATCATGGGTTGGGACACCATTCCAACCTTTGCTTATAGCGGCATATACTGCCTCGGAACCGACCTTAGCAGACAGGGTGCCCACAAGGGCATGTATGAACCCAATTCCAGCTACGAGGCATTGAGCCCGGCTGTTGACATCAGCAGCTACGCCAACCTGCAGCTGGCCTACTATCGTTGGTTTAAAGTAATGGAGGGCGATACGGCCAAAGTTATGGCCAGCAACAACGGCCTTACCTGGACCACCATCTGGAACAGCGCCGGACAGGAAATAGCCGACGAAAATTGGACCGAAGAAATTATTGATATACCCGCCTCGCTTGTTAATGGCAGCAGCCTTACCATCAAATTCGTCCTCAAAGCAAATGGCGATGAGAATATAGCGGAAGGGATAAATATTGATGACTTTAGGATTATCGGCAACCATTTTTCAACCGGAATGGCCTACCTGCAAAGCCCATGCTTCAACTTTACCGGTATCTCCATACCCGTGATGGACATGAGTATTTTTAACCGCACTGAAGCCGGAGTTGACGGCACCACACTTTACTACTCCACCGATAAGGGCGAAACGTGGACTCCTGTTGACAACAACGATACCCTGGATGATTACTGGAATTTCTACACCGATAGCCTGGTTTCATCCATCGGCCTTGATGGATGGAACGGGTTGGGAAGTGGTTGGGAGAACACCCGCCACCTGCTTCCTGCTGCTCTGGCTAATAATAGTAGCGTAATTTTCAGGTTAGGCTTCAAAGCCGATAAAACCAATAACGATTTTGGAGGAACTGCCATTGATAACTTTAAACTACTCCAGGCACCATTTGATGTGGGTGTAGAAAGCATATTAAGCCCTTCCACCACCTGCGATTTAAGCCAGAACCAATCCATTCAGGTTAGGTTGAAAAACTTCGGCATTCAGGACATGGAGGCTGGCGATACCATAATCGTGGGCATTGATATTGACCATCCCATGGTTCCCGACTCCTTCACCGACACCCTGGTGCTGAGTTCCACGCTGGCTGTGAACAGCCACCTGGACTACACCATTTCCAAAACCTTCAACATGTCGGTTAGCGGCGATTACCAGGTTACAGCTTTTACCAAGATTGAAAACAACCCAGTATTCTACCACCCGGAGCCCAACGATACTGCTTCTACTTTAATTACCGTGCAGAAACCCTATGTTGAGCTGGGCAACGATATTTACTCCTACAACCCCGAAAACATTGTGCTGGATGCCACCAACCCCGACCCCACCGTAACCTATAAATGGTACAAATCGCCGGACCTGACTACAGTTATTGGTACCAATCCAACCTACGCCATCGCCGACCATGATGGAGGAAAATACCTTGTTACGCTTACAAATTCTATTCCCTGCTCCTCAACCGACTCGGTTACCGTTAACCGTATCATACGCGATGTGGGGATTTCAACCCTGGTTAGCCCAACTAGCTCTTGTGAGCTTTCCGATGAAACGCCCCTGAGCGTTTACGTAAAGAATTACGGATCCGATACGCTCATGAGTAGCGACGACGAAATATACCTTCATTACACTTTTAACGGCAACCCCCAGGTGGATACCACCTGGACCATTACCCAAAACCTGCTTCCCGGCGATTCGCTACTATTCACCTTCAACCAAACTTTCGATATGCAGGCTGTTGGTTCTTACCCGTTACATGTTTGGGCAAACACCACACTAGATGAAAATGCCGCTAACGATGGGCCTAACACCACCATAGACGTATGGGGCTACCCAACCTTTAGCCTTTACCAGACCATGGGTCTGCCAAAAGATTCGGTCAGCGTAACCCTAACCTCCTACACCCTTGACGCCGGTCCGACATGGGATGGCTACCTGTGGCATAACGACAGCTCAACCCTCCAAACCTACGACATGATCGAAACGGGATGGGGTGTAGTGACGGTGCAGGACAACCACGGCTGCCCCGCTACCGATTCCGTTTACGTTGACCTGCAATTCTCCGATGTTTCAGTGGATGAGGTGGTTTCACCATTAACCTCCTGCGAAATTCCCGGTACCACCTATCCCCATATAAAAATAAGGAATTCCGGCACCAACCCGATAAGCGCAGGAACCGACATTACGCTGAAGTACAGGCTCAATGGCGATTTGAAGGAAAGCAGCATTTTAACACTTCCCTCAAGTTGGAATGCAAACGAGGTAATGGATGTGGAGTTCTCGGTTGGCGTTGACATATCGGCTCCGGGAACCTACTCCCTCGACTTTATAGCAACCACCGCCTCCGACGATAAACCAGAAAACGACAGCATAAGGCATGAGATAACGGTGTTCGGAACCCCATCACTGGAGCTAGGCGATTCTGTTTTTACCCGAAACACCAGCTACAACCTTGATGCCGGGTCGGGCCATGAAAGCTATAGCTGGTCTACCGGCGAAACCACCCAGCAAATATCCGTTACACAGACCAACACCTACTGGGTAGAGGTGGTTGATGACGGAATATGCTCTGTAAGAGACACCGTGGTGGTTACCTTCCTCCGGCACGATTACTCCATAACCGAAATAGTTAACCCCGTTACATCGTGCAGTACGCCTATTCCTCAACCTGTGTCGGTTAAGCTTACCAACACCGGTAACGATACCCTTAAATCCGGACAGAGCATAATTCTTGGTTATCAGATTGACGACGAATACTTTGCATATGAAAACCATACACTCTTGAGCAACCTTAACCCAGGGCAGTTCCTGCTCTACACCTTTGCCGACCCCGTTGACCTGTCGGCTCCTGCAAACCTGCAGGTGCTTGCCTACAGCTACTTCCCCGATGACGCCAATGCCTCCAACGATACCCTTTTGGTTTCTATCGAGATCATGGAATCGCCTACTATTGATTTGGGCGAAGACAGGGTTGACCGAACAGGGAGCATTACGCTCGACGGAGGTGAGGGCGCTGATTACTCCTACCTGTGGCAGGATAACTCTACCAATAGGTTCCTTATTGTTGAAAATACCGGTGATTACTGGGTTACTACCACTGCGCCCAACGGCTGCTTCGATCAGGATACCGTTTACCTCACCATGCTGAAACCCGACTACAGGGTTTCGGCTATACTTTCTCCCTCGTCCGCCTGCTCCCTGTCCAACGCTGAAAGCATTCAGGTTGAAATTGAAAATCTTGGTACAGACACGATACTTGTTGGGCAAAACATATTTGTTTCCTACGAGGTGAATAGCATCCTGCAGCAAACCCAGAGCATAACCATGACTTCTAAGTTTAAGCCCGGCGACAAAGTTTACCACACCTTTTCCAAGACTTACAACATGGCAAATCCAGGAAGTTACATCATTAAGGCCTATACCTCATTTTCGGGCGACCTTAACCCCTTTAACAACGCCACAACTGCACCTATAACCAACTACGGGCCCCCACAGGTTAATCTGGGAGATGATTTGGCATTTTGCGATGGCTCCTCAGCCATCCTTGATGCCGGACCTGGCATGGCCAGCTACCTGTGGAATACCGGCGCAATCAGCCAAACAATCAACGTATCTACACCAGGTGAGTACTCCGTTGAGGTTACCGATAGCCATGGGTGTACCAATTCCGATAACATTCACATTACGGTTAACGGGCTACCAACGGTTACCCACCTACCTCTTGATCCGGTTTGTCTTGATGCAGAAGCCTTTACCCTTACAGGGGGTAACCCAGCCGGAGGCAGCTATACGGGTAGCGGGGTTAGCGGCGGCACAACTTTTACCCCATCCGGTGCCGGTGTAGGGACACATACCCTGACCTACCTCTACACGGATGGTAATGGTTGCTCCAACTCCACCAACATGGATATCACGGTGAATGCGCTGCCTGTGGTTAATTTGGGTTCAAACCAGTCTATTGAGGAACCGCTTACCCTCGATGCCGGGGCAGGCTTTGCTGCCTACCAGTGGCAGGATGGGTCAACCAGCCAAACCTATACCGTGGAGGCAACCGGGCTGTACTCGGTAACCGTTACCGATGGCAATGGCTGCCAGGCCTACGACGAGGTCTATATCACCTTCCTAGAAACCCTGGACGTGATTGTTTCCGACCTAATCTCCCCCACCGATAAGTGCTACGATGAGGTTGACGAGCCGGTTACCGTGGAGCTCACCAACAGGGGAACCAAAACCTTTACCACCGGTGAACAGCTAAATGTTAGCTACCAAGTTGGCTCTGCACAGCCTGTTACAGAAACACTTACATTCTCGGGTAGCTTTGCACAGAACGACAAGCTGCAGTTTACCTTTTCAAACAACCTTGCGCTAAGTACCGGTAACCATACCTTTAAATGCTACACCTCCATTGCCGGGGAGGATGGTGAAATAATAAGCTACAATGTAATGGTTTACAACCTACCCAACCTCAACCTTGGTGCAGATACCATCAGGCATTCTCTCCCATACGTGCTGCAAGCAGGGGTTGAAGCGCAAACCTACCTCTGGAGTACGGGAGCAACCGGTACCGCCTCTATTACCGTTTCGCAATGGGGAAAATACTGGCTAACAATAACAGATAGCCATGGTTGCGTTGCATCCGACACCACAGTAATATGGTGGCCTATTGGCGTTGAGGAACTCCCTGGAACCAATGATAAGGTTTACATATTTCCAAACCCAGCAGACAAAAAACTAAACATTAGAATTGACGGGGAGAATGAAGCTACCTTTACCATTGACCTCCTAAATCATCAGGGCATCAGGGTCAACTCGGCCAAATTGCAAGTACCTTCGGAGCTTAGCACTACCTTCGACGTTGAGGGATTGGCTCCGGGGATTTACTTCCTGCATGTTTACTCATCTAAGAATTCCACTGTGTTTAAGGTTGTTGTGAAAAGATAACCAACAAATTCGGTAGGCAAGGTGCTAAACGCTCAACCCAGAATTTCACTGAAATGGGGTTGGGCGTTTGGCAGTATTATCTGGTCAATAAACAGGTCTACTGAAAATGGGCATTCCCAAAAGCGAGCCTACAACCCTTTCTTTCCATCACCTTCTACATTGAAATAAAACATGCAACCACTTAATTTTAAGATTGAGGTCAATGAGTAAACAACCCCTCTCATAAGTTTTACCCCACGAATTCACATATTTTTTATAAACCCTGACGAATATCATTAACAGCCATACTTGGTAATTCATACTTTTGTAATCAAATTACAAGAAATTCTATCATAGTTCTTCTAAATGGCAAGTTATGTATAAAATTCAAACACACCCCATACTTGAGGTTCCAAAAACGGAAAGCATTACTTTTCTATTTAACGGTAATGAAGTAAAGGGGGCAAAAGGATTTACCATTGCAGCGGCGCTTCATCAGGCAGGATATCCGGTTCATAGCCACAGTCTCGAAAATCGGGAACGTAGCCTCGAATGCGGTATAGGCAAGTGTGGAGCATGCGAGATGCTGGTAGATGGTCAAATTAAACGTATTTGCATTACCCCTGTTGATGGGGTTAAGGAGGTTAGTGAAATACCCAAGGACTATGCACCGGGCGTAAAACCTGCTGATAAGCTGCACAGCACCAGGGTTTATAAAACCACCGTGGCCATCATTGGCGCCGGGCCTGCCGGCTTGGCGGCACGCGAGCTGCTGCTTCAACATGGTATTGAGAACATTGTGATTGATAACAACGCAACAATTGGCGGACAGTTCAACATGCAAACCCACCAGTTCTTCTTCTTTGAAAAGGAGAAGAAGTTTGGCGGAATGCGAGGCTTCGAGATTGCCAAAACCCTGGCCGGCGATAACGCCGAGGGTATTTTTCTGAACAGCACCGTATGGGACATTCTCGAGAACAAGCGCATTGCGGTTAAAAATATCCGAACGGATGAAATCTACTTTGTTGAGGCCGACCACCTGGTTGTAGCCACAGGAGCAGTTCCGTTTATGCCCACTTTTGAGAATGACGATTTACCCGGTGTTTACACGGCAGCGGTTGTTCAGAAAATGATGAACCAGGAGTTTACCCTGTTGGGAAAAAATGTGCTTACGGTTGGGGCCGGCAACATTGGCTACCTTACCAGCTACCAGCTGATGCAAGCTGGTGCTAAGGTAAAAGCCATTATTGAGGCCATGCCCAACGAGGGGGGATTTCCGGTTCAGGCCAACCGTGTCCGCCGTCTCGGAATACCCATTATGCTGGGGAAAACACTTGTGAAAGCAGTGCCCAACGAGAGCCACACGGGAATTGTTGGAGCCATTATTGCCGATGCTGTAAATTTCAAGCCTGTTCCAGGCACCGAGCAGCTGCTCGAGGGAATTGATGCCATTAACATTTGTACAGGTCTGGTTTCCGACGACCAGCTTATCATCAAGGGCAGGGAGGTGTTCGGACGCAACTGCCATGGCGCCGGCGATGCCATTCGCATTGGCGAGGGAACAAGCGCAGTTCTTAGAGGCAAGCAGGTAGCCTACGAAATACTCCAGGAGCTCGATGTAAGGTTCAACTACGACAACTTCCTCGACATCAGCAAGGAGTATATTGATAGCCAGCAACACCCTGTAAGGGTAATTGATAAACCTTTCATCCCTGATGAGGAGCGGAGAAGGAGCAAACCCTTTGTTCAGATAGACTGCCTCTATGGGTTTGCATGCAACCCATGCACATTTGCCTGCCCACAGGGAGCCATAACGAAAAGTTCAACCAGCGCTGTTCCCCAAATTGACTACACCAAGTGCACCGGCTGCTTCGATTGCGTTTACCAGTGCCCCGGCCTGGCAATATTCGGTTACAGCTACACCAAGGATTGGCTGTTCCTGCCCATAGAGTACGAGGCCCAGGAAGGCGCTGAGGTGTACCTGGTTGATAACAACGGCAAGAAACTTGGCGAGGGTATCATTGAAAAGATTCTCCGAAAACCCAACAAAACTAACGTGGCCAGGGTGAAATCGCTTTCACTTCACGGTGACGACCTGCTCAACGCCCGGGGATTTATAGTGAAGAGCAGCTATCCCCAACCCCTCGATACCAAACCGGTTTCGCATAAGTCAGAGGAAAAAATCTACGTTTGCCACTGCGATGATGTTACGCTTGACGAGGTGCTGGAAACTATCGGCGACCGAAAGTTTATTTCAGCCGATGAAATTAAGCATACCACCCGCCTGGGCATGGGCGCCTGCCGGGGAAAAAGGTGTATTAAAAGGCTGAAGACAACCCTGGCTCCACTGGGCATTCAGATTGTGGGCGATGCCACACCCCGTGGGCCGCTTAGCAACCAGCTCACACTTGGAGAGCTCTACCCAAAGGACGTTCACGAAACCTACATCACCGGAGTAAACGGAAAAACAGTTAGGGTTGAAAAGGTTTCTGCCCTGGTTGCCGGCGGAGGAATAGGAGGAAGCGCCTTGTTCCGCTACATGGCCGAGGCCGGGTTAAAACCCATCCTGCTTAATTTTGGTAGAGGCTCCAGCTGGCGAAACATTGCCGGTGGAAGAACAGCATTCTCCCTTCCTGAAATTGCCGACATTGCCAAGGTAAACCATGAAATATTCAGGGAGCTGCATGGCATTTCCAGTATTGACTACCGCCCTATAAACTACGTGAACTTTGCCCACGACGATAGCACGCTAAAAGCACTGGAGGTCTCCATGGCCTGGAGCGATGCCTACATGGTTGAACCAAAGGATTTCAGCAAGGAAATTTCACCCTACATGAACCCTTCGCTTGCCACCTACAAAGCCGCACAGATTACCCGTGGCTGCTGGCAAGCTACCCCTGGCAAAACGGTTGACCTACTCCGTAAGATTGGAATCAGGAATGGAGGAACGGTTAAGGAGGACTGCGAGCTGATTAGCGTTTACCGCGATGGAGCAGGATACGTAGCTCTTGTGCGTGACCACGACCACAGCTACATTGAGTTCCATGCCGATAGCTTTGTGAATGCACTTGGCCCGTCGGGTGAAAAATTCAACCGGCAGCTGGGCATTTACACCGGCCTATATCCAGTTAAGCATCAGGCATTCATTACCCGTAGGCTTCCCTGGCTCGGAACAAATAACGCGCCATTAGGGATGCTAATAGACCGAAGAAACTACAAGGGATTTGTTGCTGTTTATGGTCAGCAGCTGGCCGAAACCGGACAGATAATTGGGTGCGCCTCCCCGGCAGTTGATGCCCGCGAGGCTGACAAAAACCTGAAGGTTAACTCCCAGGAATTTCTGGAAATTGCCTCCGAGGTGTTCTCCAGCTGGATACCGATGTTAGGAACAGTAGGATTCCAGGCTGTTTGGGCGGGATACTACACCGAGCCTAGAATGTTCATTGACCCCAAACACGGTCTTTTTACAGGGCTACGTGGACAGGGATTCATGCTAAGCATGGGGCTAGCCAAAATGTACGTTGATGCGCTTACGGGAAAACCTGTTCCCGACTACTTTGGCCGCTTAAGCCTCGAAGGCGACGGCCTGCCCGAGAAAGCATTCAAGTAAAGCTGGATACTCCACTTCACTCAAAAGCCCTGCCAACCCTCACTGGCAGGGTTTTTTCCATAAATTCAAGTAACTAATGCAACTTTTTAAGGGTTGTCTAAATGACTGATATATTGATAGATAGGAAATTTTTCAAAAAATGAACCGTGCTTGCGAGCTCAACGAAGTTAGTTTTTAGCTACAACATTGAAATTTTTATACTATCTTAACTCCGATTTTGAAAAAATTATTAATGGGTTCTACAATTTTTTTGAAATCAAAAGTAGAAAAATGAACCGAGCTTGCGAGCTCAACGAAGTTAATTTTTTTAAACCCACCTTAATCAAAACATTCGTAAACGCAACTAATTTTTCTTAAATAGATATTAACTTAACATAATGATACCATGTATTTTATTCTTCAATATCTAGCATAAACCCAAAAGTGGTTTACGCAAGTTTTAAATTTTGCATTTACAAATGTTGTATATTAGTTGCGTAAATAATCCGTTATGGGCAAGTTTAAGAAACAAAAGCAGCAGATACGAGAAACACCAACAATATTGTTTGATATTTCT
>Ga0302251_1001252_pt1 | contig 16379 bp, 13 predicted proteins | sample AAG_RA_Gln_MG_FD_193534 | JGI IMG/M metagenome (GOLD analysis project Ga0302251, IMG submission 193534) | Enriched activated sludge microbial communities from anaerobic digester in WTTP, New Holstein, Wisconsin, United States - AAG_RA_Gln | ecosystem: Engineered > Bioreactor > Anaerobic >...
GGGGTCAATTCGTGATCAAAAATGAGTAAGTTGGCGCCGATTTGTGTGGCGCGTAATCCGATATCCGATAATTTGCCCTTTCCCACCATGAATTTGGGGTCAGGCTGGGGGCGATATTGAACGACGGCGTCAAATACTTCTACGCCGCAGGTGCGCGCCAGTTCGGCCAGTTCCCGCAGCGGTTCTTCGTCTGCTTCCAGCGCGTTCTTTTCCACCCGCAAAAGAATGGCTTTTTCGGCCGCGTCGATATTGCGGGTTTTCTGTTTTTTGGCAAACTCATTCTCCAGCTCCTGAATGAACAATAGAAAATTCAGGTGGAGCTGCCCCGGTAGTATGGGGTCCATAATGAACCAGTATTTACCGGTCGGGTTTTCAGGAAGAAGATGCGCCAGATGCAGCATGCCGGGGGAACCGTCGTCTTTTACTTCCAGTGCGCCGATCAGATCAAGCCGCAGATGAGACAGGTCGGTTAAGTCTTCGTCGGACAGTTCTTCGGAGTTGAGATGGGTATGAATCAGCCGCAGTCCCTTAAACCGGGTTGAGGAGGAGCGGAATCCTTCCAGGGAAGGAATGAGAATGCTGTTGTGATCGCCTATGATGACTGAATAGATTTCCCCCCGCCGGCTGATCATCAGGCCGATTTGTCTGTTGATATCGCGGGAAAGAAAACAAAGCTGCCGGGATAATTCCGGGGTGATGACCTCTTCCGGAGAAATGCTTCTGCGATACAGGCGTTCCAACTGCTTGATTTGACCGGCGCCAAGACCAGTTGTATTTCCAGAAAGTCTATAGATGTCGGAATCCTCCACTTAAAAGGCTGAAGACTGAGGGCTGAAGGTTAAGATGAAGGCGCCAAACGCGCCCTCCACATAGCCAGGCTTCGGCCTTCAGTCCTCAGCCTATCTTATTCTTCCGCAGTGACCGAATCAAAGCATTGAATACCTTTTCGGTTTCGATTATTTTTGATTCGATTAGTACTGAATCTTGATCACCGAGAAATCCCAATCGTTGGGATAAATTGATCTGATAATGAAGTTCGCGTAACGATCCGAAAGCTATATCAAGAAAGCGAATATAATCTGCTTCGCTTGCACGCGCACAACCTTCAACTATGTTGGATGGAACGGAAACCGCCGCCCTCCGCATTTGCGACGTTAGCCCAAACAATTCTTCTTTAGGAAAGACTGAAGTAACCTGATACAACAAAATCGCAATTTCATCGGCCCTTTGAAATGCCCGAAGTTTTTTATGATCACGCATTTTTTACAGCCTATTGTTCCTCAACCTTCGGCCTTCAGTCCTCAGTCTTCAGCCTACTTAAACTTATCCGGGCTGACTATTTTATCCATTTTGTCTAAAAAATTTGCCCAGTAGTTTGTCCGGATGGCGGAGATCAGCTTTTTCGGTGATTGCTGGCCGCACTTTGGACATTCAAGGTTTTCATAGCTTTCATCAAGTTTCAAAAAGGCTTCAAATTCATGATGACATTTGGTGCATTCAAATTCGTATATCGGCATATGTTCTTCTCCAACTTTGTGTAGACTTTTCCTTAAGTATTTTTAGCCGAAGATTTTCTTATTTTCAATAAATTTGTTAAAGAATAGTATGTTGTTTTAGAATGTAAGAGTCAGCTTGTTAATAAACATATAGTCGTTTTCAACTTGAGCGCCGGCATTGTTTGCTTTGAAATAGTCGCCCGTAAACAGATATCCGAAACCAGCCATGTAAGACAGGTTGTTGTTGATCTTGTATGTGCCGATTAAATCAATTTCCGTACCGTAATCCTTCGATGAATAACCGGAGAGATCCTGCAGACCGATTAACTGGCCGAATTGCGCCTGAGTGGCATTGAGGCCGTTTAACCGATCGGCCCGGGCATAAGATCCAGACAAACAAATATCCAGTTGATCGGTAGGCTTTAGCCCGATTTTAAGCTGATGGAAGAACGCGTTGGTCATCTCCGTGCCGAACCTGGCGGTACCACTGGGAGTGCCGTTACCGTAGCCATTGATATCTCCAATCCAGTAACTGCGATCGGAATTCCACATGATCAAAGTCGGGCTCCAGTCCTTGCCGCCGCCTGTGTAAGCATTGACGGTGTAGCCATCCGTTCCCTGACCCTGAGAGTAGGCAAAAGTGTAGCCGACATAAACCGGTCCGAATGTTGCCACTGCCTCCAACCAGCCCGCGAGGCTGCTTAATTTCTGGTCGATATAAACAGCTTCGCTGTCCAATTGAGCGAGCTTGCCGAAATAGTAATCCAGTTCCGCCTGAATTTTTACGGGGCCGATGGTGGCTTTGAGATAAGGCTGCAGGGAATGGAATCTGCTTTTGATACTATACTGATCAGGAGTTCTTCTGTGAGCTGCGTCGTTGGCGTAAAGCCAGATCAAGCCGCCTTCAAAATTGTCGTTTTTATATTTGAAAAAAGCCTGTACTTTATCGGTGTCATGGTCCGTCTGTGTTGCAGATGTGTTTGTGACATTATAACTTTGTTCGACTACTTTTACCAACTGGATGCCAAGAACTACATTGTTGACAGGTAAGGTGTAAGTTATTTTTGCGGCGGGTGTCTCATTGTCATGGAAAATTGTTCCGCCGATGTAGTCGGGCATGTAACCCACCCGGAATATACCGATCGGAGTGGCATAATTCACGTAGGCATGGTCAAAACCGATATTTTCATTTTCCGCCCGTGTTGCGGCAGATGTTGTGTAGATGCCTACCTTGTCTAATGTCGTACTAGGGGCGGATCGGTTGGCGCCCCATGCTCTTTCCATGATATCAGCAGAGGTAACTAAGGAAAGACCGGGAGTCACAAGAAATTCTGTTTTCAGTCGCAACCTCTGATAGTAAAATGCAGTCGACTGTCCGCTGTGTAATCCCTCTTTCTTTAAATTGATTTTATCTAAATAAATACCGGCGGCATGGAAAGAGCCGCTCACCTTCAAATCGACCGCCCAGGACGAGGTGCCATATGCCATCACCAGCGCCATCGTCAGCCCCACTAACCATAATCTCTTCATCTCTACCTCGTTATTTTCCTTCGAAAATTTTTCTGACGCATCCTGAATGCAAAAACGGAAGCAAGCTAGCATCCAACGAACAGTGTGTCAAGGTTGTTTTGGTTTTTTTGTACAACTTAGGATATATGTGACTTTTGTCCATCTTCTATTTTCACCGGAATGATCGGGCGGAGCGACGCGGCAATAGAACAAGGGGTTGCAACCCCTTGTTCTATTGCTATAGATTGCTTCAGAGAGCAGGAGGCAACAAAAAATCCCCGGGAGGATTTTGCCCGTCCTCCCGGGGATTTAAGTTAAAATCTTAAAGGCTTTTTTCTTAGAAGGTCAAAGCCAGTTTGTTGATGATCATGTAGTTGTTTTCCACTTCCGATGCCTGGTTTGCACCTTTGAAGTAGTCACCGGTGATCAGGTAGCCAGCGCCCAGCATATAAGACAGGTTGTTGGTTATCTTGTAGGTACCGGTTAAGTCAAATTCCCAACCTAACTCATCATCAAAGTTAGCAGGTGCTTTGTCTCTTTCGGCGTAAGAAACAGCAAAGCAAACATCCAGTTTGTCAACAGGTTTCATACCAACTCTCAGCTGGTACAGGAAAGCATTGCCGAAAGTGGCGTTGAAGGCATCATTTGTGCCCACTGCTGTTGAGCTAATATTACCTACCCACCTGGCGCGGTCTTCATTCCACATAATCAAGGTCGGGCTCCAGTCCATACCGCCGTTTACCGTGTTGCGTACTTTGTCATCATTAGCATCTACGTCACCCTGCGCATAAGCAAAGGTACCGCCAACATAAACCGGACCAAAAGTTCCTACTGCATCAATCCAGGCACCAAAGCTGTTGATGTCTTTATCGGGAGTTGCAGACTCATAATCACGTTCGCCTATTTCGTACTTCGCTTCGGCCCGTACCGCTACAGGTCCGATTACTGCTGTGGCGTAAGGATTGAAGATATGTTTTTGCGCTTTGTAAGGATCCACAGCTGTTCTGTTGGAGTTGTCAATCTGATAACCGTACAGTAAACCAACTGCCCAGTTCTTTGTCTTATAATCGCCTGTCAGATAGTATGTGTCTGTATCTTCATCTGTTGTCGTTGAGTTATCATTAATATAGTAATCATTTTCTCTGTTTTTCTCAATTGTTGCGGTCCACTTGAAGCCGCTGTAATCATTGGAAATGTATTTGATTCTGTAGCGGGGCTCTTCACTGTTGGCGAAAACGTGTCCGTATGTTCCGCCGGGCTGAGCACCAACCTGGAAAGTACCGATCGGAGCAACGTATTTGACGTACGCATAGTCAAATGCGATGTTTTCATTTTCTGACACTGTTCCCGCTGAATTGGCTTGCATGGCGTCACCAGCTGCGGTTCCTGAAGTTCTAGAAGCGCCCCACACTCTTTCCATGGCGTCAAAACGGGTAATCAAGCTAAGACCCGGAGAGACGATCAACTCGGTCCCCACGCGCAGTCTCTGGAAATAAAAGGCTGTGGACTGACCTGCATTGGCTGCTGTTTCTTCGTCCAATTTAATTTTGTCCAAATACGCACCGGCTACAAAATAAGAGCCGCTTACCTTTACATCGACCGCGAAGGCCGATGCACTGAAGGCCATGACCAGCCCCAGTGACAGCAAAACTAACCAAAATCTCTTCATTTTTTCCTCCTAAAAGTTTGGTTGAATTAAAAGTTCCGGCCATTAAAAAACGGGCATTTTTTTCTGGCCGCCTCGACAACACATCCGCCTCCATCAACATATTTTAAAATGCCTTCCGAAGGCTGGACGAACCGCATAGTTGGTAGCATCTGCCGAAAAGCATGTCAAGATTAATTTTGCTTTATTCAGCGTGATGCGTAAACTTTACTGAGCAATGTTTGTGCCATTTTCGTTGCCGTACCGTGCATGAGGAGATATGGGAAGGTATGTATGCTTTCGGTGTCGGGGGTTAGGCTATCTCTGCTGTTTCTTCCATTTCCATGTTTCTTTTTGATAATTGTTTTAAATACACTAATAATACAAATACTTGCGCCGTCTAAAAGTGCTTGGGCATCCTGCTGCGACCATGTTCTTCTTGATGTTGATTTTATCGAGCAAAAAATTTTCGCTTTTACATTAATCAGTCGGGAGTCGCGTTCGCTCTCCGGCAACTTTTTTTATTTTTATGTCCTCGATTCCTCTGGCGTGTTAACAGCGACACACCGCCCGCCGGAGAGTGTTTGTTGTGTGGTAAATTATTCCCAGATATTGCCGGGTGCTATCATTTATTATACATGGAATTCGTTGGGGAGCGAAAGACATAAAAATGTTTTCAACCGGAGATTGCTCCCTTTCGCGTTTCTCTGGAGGAACTGTTTTAGGAAATGTCCATCATATTAAGAGGATTAGTGAATATTTAAATAGTGCTTGACAGCTAAATGATATTAAGTTACGTACGCACGGGGTAAAGGGTTGACTCAAGTTAAACCTCGCCCCTTTAAATGAAGCTTTTTTAGGTTTTTCTCTAATTTTTTAAGGGTTTTGCAGTAAGCAGGAAATAAGATATTTGTTCTTTGATAAGGTGTTTTTTTTAATCACCTTCGCAAGATCATCTATTTAAAATATGAAATTAAAAATATTTAGGGAGGTAAGAAATGGCAGAAGAGACAATTTTGAAAGAGATTTATCCGATACCGGAAAAACTGAAAAAAAATGCCTATGTTAAAGGCAGAGCAGAGTACGACAAGTTGTATGCTGAATCCGTAGCTGATCCGGCAGCCTGGTGGGCGAAACAAGCCGATGAGCTTTTGACCTTCTATAAGAAATGGGACAAAGTTGAAGACTTTAACTTCGATATTCGCAAAGGTCCCATTTATGTGAAGTATTTCGAAGGTGCAAAACTCAATGTGTCTTATAACTGCCTCGACCGTCAGCTGGCAAAAAATGCCAACAAAGTAGCTCTTCAGTGGGTTGGCAATGAACCCGGCGAAGAAAAAGCCTGGACATATCAGGAACTTTATACCGAAGTATGCAAGTTTGCCAATGTTCTGAAAAAGAACGGTATCGGCAAGGGTGATCGGGTTTGCATTTATGCCCCAATGGTCGCGGAAGCCGCAGTCGCTATGTTGGCTTGTTCCCGTATTGGCGCTGTCCATGCCCTGGTATTTGGTGGTTTCAGCTCCGACGCTCTGGCCGTTCGTATTCAGGATTCCGAAGCTAAACTCCTGGTAGTTTGTGATGGTACATTCCGTGGCGCCAAGGCTGTTCCTCAGAAGAAAGATGCCGACGTTGCATTGAAAGATTGCCCGACTGTTAAAAAAGTTATCGTAATCAAGCGCGTTGGCGAAAAGATCAAATGCGATTGGACACCGGGAAGAGATGTCTGGTATCATGAAGAAATGGCTACAGTAGATGCCAATTGCGAACCCGAATGGATGGATGCGGAAGACACCCTTTTTGTTCTTTATACTTCCGGTTCTACAGGAAAGCCCAAGGGCGCTCTTCATACTACCGCCGGTTACCTGCTTTTTGCAGCTTACACGAGCAAGTTTGACTTCGATCTCCATGATGATGATGTTTTCTGGTGCACTGCCGACATCGGCTGGGTTACCGGTCATACCTACGTCGTTTACGGTCCTCTCGCCATCGGCTCAACCTCCGTTATGTTCGAAGGCGTTCCCAATTATCCGACCTACAGCCGCTTCTGGCAGGTTTGTGAAAAATTTGGAGTTACCGTATTCTACACAGCCCCGACAGCTATTCGTTCAATCGCCAAAGAAGGTGACAAGTGGCTGGAGGGAATTGATTTGTCTAAACTGAGAATTCTGGGTTCCGTGGGTGAACCTTTAAATCCGGAAGCGTGGCATTGGTACTTCAGCAAGATAGGCGGCGAAAGATGTCCCATCGTCGATACCTGGTGGCAGACCGAAACCGGCGGGCACATGATTCTGCCTCTGCCCGGAGCTATTGCCGTTAAACCGGCTATGGCCGCCGCGCCTATTATGGGCGTTGTCCCCGCTCTGCTCGACGACCAGACCGGCGAAGAACTGACGGCTACGGAAGCGCGCGGCGCTCTCGTCATCAAGAGACCCTGGCCCGGCATTACCCGCACTATTTTTGGCGATCACAGCCGTTATCAGGAAACATATTTTGAATCCTATCCCGGTACCTACTTCTCCGGCGACGGCGCTCTCCGTGATAAAGACGGTTACTACCGCATCACCGGCCGTATCGACGACGTTATCAATGTTTCCGGTCACCGCATGGGTACCGCCGAAGTCGAAGCAACACTGAACTCTCACGAAAAAGTCGCGGAATCCGCCGTTGTCGGTTATCCGCATGACATCAAAGGTCAGTCTATTTATGCCTACGTTACGCTGAACAGCGGAATTGAGCCATCGGAAGATCTGAAGAAAGAACTGATCGCTTTCGTCAGAAAAGAGATTGGTCCTATTGCTACCCCCGAGAAGATTCAGTGGGCACACGGTCTTCCCAAGACAAGAAGCGGCAAGATCATGCGTCGTATTTTGAAGAAAGTTGCGGCCAATGAAATCGACGACTTGGGTGATACCAGCACGCTGGCTGATCCCTCGGTAGTAGAAGATATCGTAAAGAATAGATTGTAGTAGAGAATTAGTCTGATCCGCCTGAGCGAAGGCGGGTCAGACTTTTTTAATCATTCTGCAATCGCAGAAATTACATTCAGGCGCCGGTTCAAACGCAAAAAAAGTTAAGAAAGGTAGTCTGAATGCACAGATTAATAAGGAGGGTTTGAGACTGTGAACATTATTGCATGCGTAAAACAGGTCCCGGATACTGAAGCCCAGATTAAGGTGAAAGCCGATGGGTCAGGTATTGAAGAAGGCCAGATCAAATGGGTTATGAATCCTTATGATGAGTTTGGCGTGGAAGAAGCATTGAAAATGAAGGAAAAAAATGGCGGCGACGTAACGATCGTTTGTGTCGGTCCCGCAAGAGCAATGGAAACTATTCGTACTGCTCTGGCCATGGGTGCGGATAAAGGCATACACATTTGTGATCCCGTTTTTGACAACGCCGATGCATTTGTTATTGCCAATGCTCTGGCAGCGGCTATTAAAGCCTTGCCCCATGATATTATCTTCTGCGGGCAGCGCGCTATTGATGACGACGCCGGTCAGGTCGGAGCCATGCTGGCGGAAGCTCTGGGATTGCCGCAGTTGACGGTAGTCACCAAACTGGATTTTGCCGGTTCTTCAGTTAAAGTTGTTCGTCCGGTTGAAGGCGCACAGATGGTTATCGAGACGCCTTTGCCTTGTGTCGTTACAGCTCAGAAGGGCCTCAATGAACCGCGTTATGCATCTTTGCCCGGTATTATGAAAGCAAAGAAAAAACCGGTTGACGTAAAGAAAGCTGCTGACCTTGGTATCGCCACGGAAGCAAAAGCTAAAGTAGCCAAAGTCGTTCCACCTCCGGCCAGACCTCCCGGAAAGATTGTCGGCGGAGACGATCCCGCGCAGAAGGCGGCAGAATTAGGCCGGTTACTCAGGGAAGAAGCAAAAGCTATTTAATTAAGAAGCGGAGGAATTTAAAATGGCAAAAGGAGTCATGATAGTAGCAGAACAGCGAGATGGCGCGCTGAGAAAAATCAGTCTGGAACTGGCATCAACAGCCCGCAAGCTGGCCGACCAGACCGGTGATGAAGTAAGTGCCATTCTGCTTGGTTCAGGTATAGAAGGTCTGGCTGCCGAATTAGGTAAGTACGGTGTGGATAAAGTTTTCGTAGGCGACAATGCTGCATTGGAACCCTATATTACGGAAGCGCATGCCGATGTGGTCGCCAAAATTGTTAAAGAAAATGATCCGGCAATCCTGCTTTTGGGCGCATCAGCTCAGGGTAAGGATTTGTCTGCGCGCGTGGCGGCAAAACTGGCCACCGGTCTGGCCACGGATTGTACCGATGTTAAGATTGACGGCGGTAAGTTCGTAGCAATCAGACCGCTGTACGCAGGAAAATGCGTCGGCGAAATAGAATTCACCAGCACTCCGGCAATGGCTTCATTGCGTCCCAATGTATTTGCGGCGGAAGAAAATGCCAAGGCCGGCGCGGTTGTAAAAGTGGACGCGGCTGTTGATGCAGCGGCAATAAAGAGCAAGGTTGTGGAAGTACAGAAAGATACAAGCGGCAAAGTCGATTTGACTGAAGCCAACGTAATTGTCTCCGGCGGTCGTGGTATGAAAGATGCCGAAGGCTTTGCGATTCTGGAAGCGCTGGCCGATGTGCTCAAAGCCAATGTCGGTGCATCACGCGCGGCGGTAGATGCCGGTTGGCGTCTGCAGAAGGATCAGGTCGGGCAGACTGGTAAAGTCGTTTCTCCCAACCTTTACATCGCCTGTGGCATTTCCGGTGCTATTCAGCATCTGGCCGGTATGAGCTCATCCAAGTGTATCGTAGCGATCAATAAGGATCCGGAAGCCCCCATTTTCACAAAGGCGGATTACGGTGTAGTTGATGATCTTTTCAAGGTCGTTCCCGAGTTAACGGCTGCTTGTAAAAAAATTATTGGTTAAATAAATCAACTGTGAGGTCTTTGCCCTGAAAAAGGGCAGGGGCCTCACGTCTTTGAATCGATCATTATAAAAGTATTCACCCCTCAATATTTCGGAGGATCAATGGAACACGCAAGCCCAATAGGAATAGGAAACGAAGGTCGCGAAGTATTCTGGAATGCTCAGCACTTTGAGCCGATTTTATTTCTGCTGACTGCCGTGGCATTGGCCATATTTGCTTATGGCGTTTACCGGCGCTGGCAAATGTGGAAGGCTATAGGTAAACCAGAAGTTCGCTGGGACGAAGTTCCGGTAAGAATAAAAGCTCTCTTTATGAACGGATTTTTACAACTCAAAACATGGAGAGATCTTTATCCGGGAATTATGCATGGCTGTATCTTTTTCGGTTTCTTTGTATTAATTTTCGGAGCCGCTTTTGACGCCGGCGAATTTCACATAACGGAACCATTGTTTAACTGGTCGTTTTTGCGCGGTGGTTTTTATCTTGGATTTTCCTTTATCATGGAAGTATTCGGTCTGGTGGTGCTCATTGGAGCAATCATGGCAATTATACGCAGATATGTTATTGTACCGGATCGTCTTGGTTATAAAGGTAAACCGGATAACACTCCCGATGACGCCATAGTCCTTGCGCTGATCGCCGGTATCATCGTCACCGGATTTATTATTGAAGCTCTGCGTATTTATGCCACGAAAGATGTTTCACCGTGGGAAACGTGGTCATTTATTGGCTGGGCTATCTCTTCAGTATTTGCAGGGATGGATGTTGGAACTGCTGAAGCATGGCACAAAATATTTTGGTGGGTTCATACTTTTATCGCTCTTGGTTTCATTGCCTACATTCCGTATTCGAAGATGCTGCACATAATCACGACTTCATCCAATTACTATTTTGCATCTCTGAAACCGACCGGCTATCAGGAACCGATCCGCGATTTTGAAAATGCGGAGTCATTCGGCGTGGGCACGCTGGAAGAATTCACCTGGAAGCAGATTTTTGATTCCGACGCCTGTACACGCTGTGGACGGTGTCAGGATGGATGCCCGGCGTATCTTTCCGGTAAACCGCTGTCACCAAAGAAGTTAGTCCAGGATATTAAGACGCATTGGCTGGAAAAAGCACCTGCAGCAGTTAAAGCTAAGGCTCTCCCCGCAGCAGAAGGCGCGGAAGAAGCTGCAGCAGCGGAAGGCGAAGTTCAGGGTAAAGCGCTGGTCGGTGAGGTCATCGATCTGCATGAATTATGGGCATGTACAAACTGTATGTACTGTATGGAGCATTGTTCGGCGGCGATCGAACATGTACCGAAGATTATCAACATGCGCCAGTACAAAGTCCTTACAGAGGCGGATTTCAGTCCGGAATTGCAGCTGACCTATCGTAATATGGAAAATAATTCCAACCCGTGGGGTATTGGAGCTCATTTACGAGCTGACTGGGCTGGTGAACTCGGTATCAAAACCCTGGCGGAAGATCCGAACGTGGAATATCTGTTCTACGTAGGTTGCGCCGGTTCATTTGATGACAGAGGCAAAAAGATCTCTATCGCTTTTGCGAAAATTTTGCAGGCTGCCGGCGTCAGCTTCGGAATTTTAGGGACTGAAGAAGGATGCTGCGGTGACTCAGCTATGCGTGGTGGAAATGAGTATCTTTTCCAGGCTCAGGCACAGGCTAACATCGAGATCATGAACGGCTATGGTGTGAAAAAGATCATCGCCACCTGTCCTCATGGTTATAATTGCCTGAAGAAAGATTACCCGAATTTTGGTGGAAATTATGAAGTTTACCACCACACCGAAATTATCGCCGATCTGCTTGCTCAGGGCAAAATTAGACTGTCGAAAGCTGTGGAAGGAGTCTTCACATATCACGATTCCTGCTTCCTCGGTCGTTACAACAATATATACACCGAGCCGCGCAGTATTTTGAACGCTGTCCCAGGAATGAAGCTTGCTGAAATGGATAGAAATTTGAGCAAGAGCTTCTGCTGCGGTGCCGGCGGCGCCAGAATGTGGATGGAAGAGGATATCGGAGATCGTATCAACAATATGCGTACCGATCAGGCTGTAGCAACAGGCGCTGAGACGATCGCAGTTGCTTGTCCCTTCTGTCTGACGATGATTTCCGACGGTGTGAAAGACAGACAGTTGTCAGAGAAAGTGACCGCGTTGGATATTTCCGAAATCATTGTCAAGGCAATGGGATTGGAAGAATCGAAGCCTGCAGAAGAAACCAGTGCAACCTGATGATTTTCTTTGCTGCAGAGAATTCAATTTAAATAAAAAAGCCCAATCTTCCAGAAGAAAGGGCTTTTTTATAGTTGAAGTATTGAGCTCCAGAAGTAAAACATAATATCGAGAGGTTACGCAGGGACATGAATGCTTTGCGTAACCTCCTCTCCAATATAGATTTATGCTGTAAATGTAAAAGATGAATTGCTTATAGTTCCGGCACGCGAGCGAATTTCTTTAATTCATACTAAAAAAAGGGAACAGTTTGGCAAGTTCAGTTAGTTATTTGGAAAAACCGTGGCTGAAATTTTATCAAAAAGGCGTCGCGGAGCACATTAACTATGAAGAAATATGCCTGCCGGATGTTCTCGTTCGTACCGCATTAAGATACCCGGATAGGCCGGCGCTGATATACATGGGCAAAGAGATTAATTTTGCCCGGCTAAAAGAAATGGTAGACAGATTCGCCGCCTGTCTATATGATTTCGGTATCAGGAAGGGCGATTCGGTGGCAATATTGCTGCCCAACATGATTCCCTGTGTTGTGGCATATTACGCCATTTTAAAAATCGGCGCGATTGCGGTAATGAACAACCCGGTTTATTCAGACCCGGAACTGGAGCATCAGTTCAATGATTCTGATGCCAAAGCATTGATAGCACTCGATCTGCTTGGCAACAGAATGATTGATCTGCGTGAGCGGACAAAAATTAGACAAATCGTCATTGCTTCCATCGGCGACTACTTGCCCTTTCCGAAGAATTTATTCTTTTCTCTCATCGCCAGGAGGAAGAAACTGGCAGCCGACGTGAAAGCAGCCCCGGACGTATACCGGTGGAAAGATTGCCTTGCTAAATATTTGCCGCAGCCGCCAAAGGTGGAAATATCGCTTAGCGACGTGGCCATGTATCAATACACCGGTGGAACGACGGGAGCCGTCAAAGCCGTGGAATTAACTCATTCCAATTTAAGCAAGCAGACGCAGCAGCTGTCTCATTGGTTTCCTGATTTTAAGAGCGGGGAAGAACGAATGCTGGGTGCGCTTCCTTATTTTCACGTGTTCGGTCTGACTTGCGCGATGAATTTTTCGGTTTACATGGCCTGGGCCCAGATTCTTGTTCCAAAACCCCAGACCGAGCCACTATTGGAAGCTATCCGTCGCTTCAAACCATCGTTCGTGCCGCTGGTTCCGACAATGTATATTGGTTTGCTCAGGCATCCGGATTTTAAGAAATCAGATATGAGTTATATTCGAGGCGCTTTTTCCGGCAGCGCTCCCTTACCGGTAGAGGTTTTTCATGAATTTGAAAAGATCACGGGAGCCGTAATAGTCGAGGGATTCGGTATGACGGAAACAACGCCGGTTACTCATGTCAATCCTTTTGCCGATGCAGCCCGCAAAGTCGGTTCGGTGGGACTTCCTATTTCCGATACTCTATGCCGGCTTGTTGATTTGGAAAGCGGCATCAAGGATGTTCCGATTGGCGAACCCGGTGAGTTAATCGTCAAAGGCCCGCAAGTAATGAAAGGATACAAGAATCAACCGCAGGAAACAGCCAATGCGATCAAGGAGGGCTGGCTTTATACCGGCGACATCGCAACAATGGATGAAGACGGCTATTTTTACATTGTTGATCGTAAAAAAGACATGATCATCACCAGCGGCTATAATGTTTATCCTCGCGATATTGAGGAAGTATTTTACATGAATCATAAAGTTAAGGAAGCTTGCGCCATCGGTGTTCCCGATGCAAAACGCGGTGAATGCGTCAAGGTCTTTATAGTTCTCAAAGAAGGAGAGACATCAAACCGGGAGGAAATGATTACATTTGCCAGAAAGAGCCTTGCTGTGTACAAGCTACCGACAGAAATAGAGTTCCGCAGCGAACTGCCCAAGACCAATGTCGGCAAGATACTGCGCAAAGAACTGAGAGCTGAAGAACTGGAAAAAAGAAAGCATGCATTGAACAGTTAGAGAAAAATCCTTTAGAAAAAAAATTTTTATAATAAAGTATATCGTTATAGAGCCCGTTTACTTGTAATATTAAAAAATTAATGTTATCTACCATACGATAAAAAATATTGATTTGCTGCGGGGATTTTTCTTCAAAAACCCGATAAGCATTTTTAAAATAAATTTTTAAGTGATTGCAATAATTAATAGAAAGGAGGAGAAGACGAGAAAACAAAGCGGGGGGAGCAAATAGTGCCTCAAAAGAGGTAAAGTTGATTCTATTTTAAGGCGTCGCGGCTATACCGCAGGCTTATTTCATTTTGACTAAGGAGGGAAAGCAACGTGGAATTTAAAAATCTTTTGTTCGATGTCGAGGAAGGGGTAGCCACAATAACTTTTAACCGGCCTAAAGCAATGAATGCCATGAACACCGAGACAATGAACGAGCTCATGGACGCAATTCTCATTTGTAAAAAGGATGACAGCATTAAATCACTTATTTTAACCGGAGCCGGCGGCAAGTCGTTTATTGCCGGTGGCGATATTGCCGAGATGCTGAATAAGACAGCTCCTGAGGCTCTTGAATTTTTCGAACTGGGCCAGGAAACTTATCGTGCGTTAGAGGTTCTGCCCAAGCCCTCAATTGCCGCCATCGACGGTTTTGCACTGGGCGGTGGTGTCGAATGCGCAATGGCCTGTGATATTCGTTTTTGCTCGGCAAAAACAGTTTTCGGCCAGCCGGAAATAACAATCGGACTTATTCCCGGATGGGGAGGTTCGCAGCGCCTCGCACGTCTGGTGGGTTTTGGTATCGCTAAAGAAATTATTATGGGTGGCGGTCAAACGAAAGCACAGCGTGCTTATGAACTTGGTCTGGTGAATCGAGTTTATGAAACAAGCGAAGAGTTGATGGCCGAAACCAAAAAATTTGCCAAAAAGCTTGCAACCTTTCCCGGATTTGCTTTAAAGATGGCCAAACATTGCATCAATTATGGTTATGATATATCTCTGGACCATGCCCAGCGGATCGAAGCGGAATGCTGTGCCCAGTGTTTCAGCACTCATGACCGCAGAGAAGGTATGACCGCATTTATGGAAAAGAGAAAACCGGTATATATTGGTAAATAAGAAAAGTGCGTGATAAGACGCAATAATAAATATAACAATAAAAATAGAGGAGGAAATAAACCGTGAATTTTGCACCAACAGACGAACAAAAAATGCTAAGAGATATGGTCAGGAAGTTCTGTGAAGCTGAACTCAAACCGATAGCAGCACACTTGGACGAAACACATACGCAGCCGGAAGAAATTTGCCGCAAGCTCGGCGCAATGGGCGTTATGGGTGTCTCTGTTGATCCGGAGTACGGTGGAGCAGGAATGGATAATGTGGGTTATGTCTGGGCGGTCATCGAAGTTGCCAAAGCCTGTGGCGGCACCGGTATTATCGTATCCGTCAATAATTCACTGTATGGCCATCCGGTGAAGACCTTTGGAACACACGAACAGAAGTTGAAATATCTGACCCCCGTGGCGGGCGGCTCATACGAAGGTTGCTACGGTTTGACAGAAGCGAGCGCCGGTTGCGATGCGGCCTCCTTAAAATGCCGGGCAGTCTTGAAGGGCGATAAATACATTGTTAACGGCGCTAAGATGTTCATCACCAACGGTCCTACTGCCCGTTATTGTGTTCTGGCGGCAACAACCGATCCGTCCAAAGGTTACAAGGGCGTCATCAATCTGGTCGTCGATTTACATAACACCCCCGGTTTTAAAGTCGGCAAAATTGAAGATAAAATGGGTATTCGCGCCTCCGGTACTTGCGAACTGGTATTCGAGGATGCAGAAATTCCCGCAGAATGTTTACTGGGCAAAGAGGGACAGGGATTCCAGCAGATGATGGCTGGATTGAATGCCGGCCGTATCGGCGTTGGTTCGCAGGCTTGCGGTATCGGCCGCTCTGCTTTGGAAGATGCGTTGGCTTATGCTAAAGAGAGAGTGCAGTTCGGTCAGCCGATCACCTCTTTCCAGGCAATTCAGTTTAAACTGGCCGAAATGGCAACAGAACTCGATGCAGCAGAATTGTTGCTGCTGAGAGCCGCCTGGTTGGAAGACAATCATCTTAATTTTGAAATGGAAGCAGCCATGGGCAAATACTATGCTTCCGACGTGGCGATGAGAGCCGCAATTGAAGGCGTGCAGATTTTCGGCGGCTACGGCTACGTGAACGAATATCCGGCGGAACGTCATATGCGCGATGCCAAGATTTGCCAGATTTATGAAGGCACAAACGAAATTCAGAGAGTAGTTATTGCTCGTAAACTGATCGGTATGAGATAATTATTGTGAGGTAAAAGAAGGCGAGGCGGCCCATGGTTGTCTCGCCTTTTTTATTTTATTCCAATGCTAAATCAAGCGCTATCTTTGTTGGCGTCGTCGTCGGCTTCCTCAACGTATGTACAATACGCCTCGTCGCCTCCTTCTAGCCGCCGCGATATCATCATTGATTTAGAAATGGAATTAGAAATATTAATGGGTGATTTATGGATTCGGAATTTGTTGACCGACTGATTGTTAAAAACGACAAAAAAATAATATTTCTTATTATGGATGGTTTGGGCGGTTTGCCGCAGAGCCCCGGAGGACAGACGGAG
>Ga0302251_1001253_pt1 | contig 16366 bp, 9 predicted proteins | sample AAG_RA_Gln_MG_FD_193534 | JGI IMG/M metagenome (GOLD analysis project Ga0302251, IMG submission 193534) | Enriched activated sludge microbial communities from anaerobic digester in WTTP, New Holstein, Wisconsin, United States - AAG_RA_Gln | ecosystem: Engineered > Bioreactor > Anaerobic >...
ACCGTGTTCTTTAGGGGCATCCTCAATGTATTTCTTTGCCGTGTTCTTGGATATCCCTAAATCCTTCCCTATCGCATACGCGGTTTGACCAAATAGTGCTTTTTGTCTTATCATAAGTATCAGCCCACTCCTTATCATTTCCGCTACCTCCTTGGTGATCTTATCAATCCCAATGGTAGCTAGATGGTCGGGGTGGGTCAATTTCTTTCCGGCTTTTTCGGTCAATGGAGCCCGGCGGTGACAGTGTGTCAGCGCCGGAATAAAAATGACCCTAACGCCGGTTGAAAATTGAAGTGCCCCAATGTCAAGGCACGAATTTTCTAATTATCTGAATAGCTACTTTCTTAATGCGGCATGAGTCTGCTGTTGGCATAAAGCATCGGGGGCAAGTCCCCCCGCGATGCGGTGCGGGCGTATAATGTTGTAGTCGCGCATGTAACTGTTGACGGTATATAAAATTTGGCATTTTATGTAGGTCTGACCCCTACTTGTTTTTCATGACCCCTACTTGTTTTTCAGGATAACCTGAACAAATAAACTCCCCTCGGTTCAGCTTTTGTGCAATAGGGAGTTTATTTGTCTTTCGCCAGGTTGTAGGTCTGACCCTGTTGTTCATCTATTGGTATTATGTGCGTAACCTATATAGATTTTTCAAGGTTCAGTAATAATTCAGATCGTCTCAACAGGAATGAAAATGGATATCTTTACCTGCAAGACAGGTAATTCAGCCCGTTATAAACAAGCATGAAGTTTAAGCTGTCTTTCCTTGTCGCGTATCCTATGTTACCCATCTCAGGATGGGGAGAGAAAAGCAGGATCCGGTTTCCGTAGTATTCAGCTTCGGCAAAGGCTGTTCTGTTGAGTAGCAGGGAATTGAAAGTTTCGCTGCTAAGTGGGTTATAGTATTTTTTTACAGCCTCTTCTGCCATTTTGTTGTCCATAAGGTCCCAATAGGGTTTTATTGGACCTGATCCGCTAGCCAGAAGACTTTCGAACTTAGCAAGGGATCTAATTCCCTTTCCCTTAATAGTTATTGATGGTCCTTCCCAGTATACAAGGTTAAGGCTGCTTGACTTTCCAAGGGCCACGGAAGAAAAAATCGGATTTTGATTATCCTCTATCCTACATCTTACGAATCCGCTTCCTGTCCTCCAGTAATCAAGCCCTTCAGTGTCTGTAGCCTCTACAATATCCAGCCAGTAGGGATTTTGAGTGTCATATGAGGTCAGAGGCAAATACGCTCCTCCGCAGATTCCAAGATACTGGCCGCTCTTAGAAAGAAATTCACGGATCTTCTCATATCCGGCTTTACCCAAACCTGCATAGTAGCACTCACCTGCATCGGGGCTTCCGGGCACTAAAAATATATCAAAAAAAGAAAGCTTTCCGTCCCTGATTTCCTGGTCATCTAACTGAGTAAATGAAAATCCTCCTTGTTCCAATACTTCGATTAGGGGAGCTGAAAAATCTGCTCCTGCGCCCCTTCCACGGTAGAGTGCAATTCTAGAGGCGGTTATTTCCATTTTTGTGTCTGGCACAGTTTCAACAGTTTCCCAGATGATGCCATAAGACCTCAGTAGTTCGATAATCTCTTCCTGGCTTTCTGTTGAAAAACCGCACTGATAATAATGCCCTTCCGGCCATATGGAAGTTTTTTCAAAACACAGACCATTTAGGTGCCATTTTATCCTTACTCCTTTTTTTAGAAGCTCGTTCAGCACCTTGCTTGTGTTACTGATACTCTTTTGGATCGATTCAAGACCTATGCGGTCAGTTGGAATAAAAATTTTACTCACAGAAATTACCCCTGTCTTTTGTTTTCTTTTATCTTTGCTGTATATAGGTTGTAAATTTTAACAGTTTCCTCATCGGCTCCCCCGGACATTTTTGTGCCTATCATTAAAGCCGCACAGCTTGCTGCAAATCCCGGAACAAGTTCATAAATGTATGCAGACATGCCGCTATAGTACCATGCTATTACGGTAACAAGTCCAACTATGATACTCGAGATAGCCCCAGTTTTATTGACATTTTTGCTGTAGAGGCAGAATAGAACCAAAGGACCGAATGATGCTCCAAGACCCGCAGCTGCAAGTAGAGCGACAGCAAATACAAGATCTGACTTAAGGGACATTAGGTATGCAAGAAGTGAGATAACCACAACAGCGATTCGCTCAAGATTTACGATCTTTGATTCATCTACATTCTTAGCATATTTTTTAACTATATTAGCACCGAATGCTGCAGCGGCAACGATAACGTAGGCACTCACGGACGAGAGGATAGCGGCCATTACAGCAGCGGCAAAAAGTCCAAGCATATAAGGCGGGAAATAGTCTTTTCCCATCGCAAAAAAGATCTGTTCGGGATCACCTATGTCAGCGAAGAGATATGCTCCGATCATCCCGATAGCAATTGCACCTAAGGTCGATATGCTTACCCAGGTCGTAGCGATGAAAGTAGAGTCTTTTATTTCACTACTATTTTTAATGGACATGAAACATGTAAGTACGTGGACCATTCCAAAATAACAGAGTCCGACGCCCAGCCCTCCCAGTATTATTGACAAAGATGGCAACAACTCTGTCTCACCGTTAAGGAAGAGGAAGAAGTTAGGGTTTTTCATAAAGAGGCTTTCGACGGCGGGTGTAATTCCCCCTACTTTTGCAATGACAGCGATAGGAACAAAAAGAAGAGCAAAAAACATTATGCTTCCCTGAAAAAGGTTACTCCAGCTGACAGCCATGTAGCCCCCGAGAAACGTGTACATGACAACGATGATGAGTCCGACAACTATTCCGACACTGTAATCCATGCCAAAGGTTGCATTGAGCAGTTTCCCGCTTCCGATAATTTCTGCCGATGCGTTTATTATCATAAATATTATTATTGCAACGCCTGAAACAACTGCTACAGTACCACTTTTATCGTTGACCCGTTTTTCAAAATACTCGGTTATGGAATAAACATTGTATACTTCAGTTGCCACCCTCAGCCTGTTGGCAACAAAGATCCAGTTGAGCATGGTGCCGAATATCAGACCTATCATGATCCAAATCGATGCGAAACCGACAGCGTATGCTGCTCCCGGAAGCCCCATCAGAAGCCATCCGCTCATGTCAGATGACTCTGCAGATATTGCCGTGACCCATTTGTTGTTTGATCTGCCGGCAAGCGTATAATCGGAATATGATTTTGCCCGCAGGTAAGTTATTACGCCTATTGCAATCAGGATAACGATATAAAGGACAAATGTAATTGCGCTTATCAACAAAGCGGACACCCCCTATTAAAAATTAGCTTTTTTGTAAAACAGATAAGAAATCACGATACTGCTCCACACAGGCAGCAGAAACAAGAACCATTTACCTGCAGAAACCATATTTATTCCTCCTTTTCAGAAAACTCTTTTGAGTATTTCTCATACATGTGTCATAATATCAATCTAGCGAACTGTACTTCAATAAGAATAGACGTTTAATATTTTGACTTAAGTAAACTTATCATCATAATATGTCTTTGCATGTCGCATAATCTTGATTTTCTATACTATGGTTTAGAAAATATTGGAGGTATAGTTGTGAAAATTGGTGAATTCAGCGATCTTTTTGCTTTAACACCCGAAACTGTACGCTATTACGTAAATAAAGGACTGCTGGTTCCCGTTTCCAAAAATGACAGATACGATTTTGACAATGTGGATGTGGATGACATGCGTCTTCTGCTGAAGCTGAAGTCATTTCGTTTTTCACTTTTGGAAATTCATAGGATAATGTCTCTTAGGCGATTAAGCAATTTTGACAGCAGAAAAGAGCTTATGGATTATATCAACATACTTAATCATCAGAAAAAAAATATGCTTCTTGAAAAAAAAGAGATCGACTCGATAATTAACGCAATAAAAAATGAGATAGCTTCTGCGACAGGCAAACATAATCCTGTTGAAAAGAGAAAATATGGGGTCCCATTGGTATTTCTCCAGTATCTGGCTTGCCCCAAATGCCAGGGCGAACTTAAAATCAGCAACTGCAACATTGAAAAAGATCATATTCTCTCAGGAGATCTGACATGTACTTGTGGTTTCAAAGCAGAGATAAAGAACGGTATCCTCATAGGGGACTCGGGGAAGATTAGCAAGTATGACTGGCCGGATCTGGAGCGAAACTGTTACCGCCTAATGAACCCAACTTTGGTATCATACATGCATAAAGCGTATCATTGGATGCTCGAAAAACTAGGACAGAAAAATCTAAAGGGCAAGGTTATTTTGGAGGATTTTATAAATAATTACTGTTTTTGCCAAACAAATTTTGAGCTTATGGACAAAGAAGCACTTTACATAGTCACAGATAAATATCCGGAGATTGTCGCAGTTTACAAAGGTCTTATAGATAAACTAAGCCTAGAGCATCGCATTATTTACATAGCATCGGCAAGCAACATTCTGCCGCTGAAGCACGGATGTGTTAATCTATATATTGATCTGGATTCTGCAAATGAATATGCTCTTTACAACAAAGGTTATTCTTATGAAGCACTAAAAAATTATTTTAGTAAAGATGCTTCTGCAATAGGTCTTTTTTTCTCATTTAAACCGAAAAGTTCTTCCATTGCTGAACTACACAGGCAATTCCCGGAAGCATGGGAAAAGAGTTATGACATCGCTTATTTTAGACATTACTTGAGAAAAACATGGTCGCATATCCTAGACGAAGAAACAATTGGCAAAGTGGCTGACCTGAACCAGGAAGAAGCGGCATACTCGTACCATATTCCCGGAGAGGTTGGTGTGGATGTTTATCATGTGGAAGGTTTTATAGGCCAGGATAATTCAATTTAAAGGTAAGCGTCAAACGTGAGGTACCTGTCCAACCTGGCGAGAGACAAATAAACTTTCCATAGCACCAAAGCAGAACTGAGGAGAGTTTATTTCACGGAACCATGTACGGGATCCCATTGGTGTTACAGCGGTCGAGAGCTGTGCTGAGAGTAAGAATATGCGGAGAATACTTTGAATGCGAGCTTCCTTCCTCAAAAAATGCTTTTCTGATATCATCGATCCTGGTCATTGTCAGCATCCTCCGTTCCTCCCTCTTAGAGCTTGGTCGCACTAAATGGGTATTGGGTTTCGGTCGTGCTTTCAATGGCCGTTTTGCAATTCTGGGGATTTCCAGCTTGCAAAACTGGGGATTTTCATTTTGCAATTCTGGGGATTTTTAGCTTACAACAAACATTGAGCGGCCGCCGTGTTCAATTTGGAGCGGTCTAGGTGTTCAACTCATGCGGTCAAAGTGTTCATTTTAATGCGGCGTATGCACTTAGCCGGGCTGCTGATAATACTCGATGATATCCAGGTCCACCAGCAGCGTTTGCATCGTATAATGTTGCAGGAAGCCAGTTCCAAGATGAGCTTATTCAGGCACTTCTTTTTTATTTTCTATCATTATTTCTTTTGCTTCTGTTTCATAGTTCTCAGCTAGACTCTGCAAAGTAAGAGCAAACCTAAAAAAACCAGCATTCAATAATTCTTCGGCTTTTTTACTGTAATTTTCTGATAATTCTAGTTCTGGTTTTCCAGTCGGGTCAACGTAATGTACACCACGGGAGTTGTATGTCCCAGTGCTGAATCCTACTCTCATGTCCTCTGCATCAATATCATTTAAGGCGGCGGCAACAGATCTGTGGATCCATAAACCGTCAGGATCAGCTGGAACATAAATTAAAATCTCGCCAATATGAATTAGTGCCACTTCTAAGTGTCCTGTTTCCGCACATATAGTCTTTACACACGTAAGCCATTCGTAGAATTTCTCTGCACTGAAAGATTCAGGGTCTTCTAACCCTGGAGGTGTTTTCCAGTTTCGCAATAATCGTAAAGCATTCGATGCAATTGTCTGTGTTTTTTCACTTATATGTTCTTTTGACTGGGTAGTGTTCTTGGAACGGTAGACGAGGCGGATAGCTTTACAAAAAAATTCTGGGTCACTGGACAATTTGTGCTCCAGAAGTTTAGGTGAGGCCCCTCTATAGTGATCAAACAACGAAAGATAGCCCCATTCGATTTTGAAGAGATCATCCTGATCGATTGAAGTTTCAGATTGAAGATACTTAATCAGCTCCACAACGTTATTCGATTTCATTGTATTGAGGGGTTCATCTGATTTAATAGCAGCAAGTAAGGCACATACGCATTGACCAACATCAATTGGTTGCTTTGAGTGTAACATTTTATATAAACAGTTGATTGCCGCATTTGGTCTGTCATATTCGAGGAGTTTTTCAATAGCTAGACCAAGGTCACCATCTGTTCCATAAGGATTAGCAGGGGTGATATGCCAATACGCATCTTCATTTTTCCTGAGCCAGGTAGAGGCTCTGACCCATGCTTCATTGGTAAATGGTAAGTACTTAAGAAAATATGCCACTTGTTCAGGAGTCCATCCAGATTTATCCATATTGTCGCACCAATCCCAACCGTTGGTCTGCAACTTCCGTCTAATGAATCCTCCCACCAAAGCTTTCTGTGTTGTTTCTTCCATATCAAGAAAGCTGGGCAAAAAAGTTATTTCAATCGAATCATCCCCAACAATACCAAGAGCATCACCAATTTGTTCTCGAAAATCTACATTTTCAGCAAAACGAATCACTCCGTTTAGCCCATACTTTTTCAAAATTGCCGTTATGGCATTTTGTCGTTGCTCATCAATTTTTTTATTTTGCTCATCCAAGGTAGCATCATCATAATATAAATCAAAATCGTAATCAGAAAATATTGGTTGGTAAAGGTAGAAAGGATCACTTGGGGCAAGCTGTTTAGCAACATTTTCAATAGGGATGATCAGTTCTCCAAGCAGAGAAGATTGTGTCTTTAAGTAACAGCGGTGTTTTCGTGTAAATTTAGTGAGATGGTTCCAGAGATCAAATCTTTGATCCTCAGGCAGGCTAAGAATTTTTTGCGAGGAAAGAACATGAATCAATTTATCAAATGCAGGGCGAGGAAGAATGTCGAAACGCTCAATCAACTCAGAGAGATACCTTGTATCATGACCAGCAACTTCAATTGCAAGCTCGGCATAAAATGTCACTTGTTGCCAATATTCTTTATTATCAACATCTTTTTTTCGGTCATCAGGGATTATCATGCGCCAGCTTGGTTTTTGTGAACCAGGAGACATCAGGATTTGATTTGGAAGAAGCTTAATGATCAGATTCCAAGCAACTTCCGGACACTCGCTAAGAAGTGTATTTACTGCTACTTTATGTTTTTCAAAAGGCGCCAAAGTTTGAGGTAACCATGGGAGCAATATGGTAGCCAAGGAATTGGAAGGACGATTATCCCATCGCCCTCCGGGGTCACGCTCAGCCAGTTTGCCAAGCAAAACACAGACCCGAACTAAGTACTTATCATCCCAAGCCAGTCCTTCCAGAGCCCAGAGGAGACCAGTTAAGTAGTTTCCTCCGAAGATTCCATCCCCTTCCTGGGCAAATAGCTCGTCAAAGGGGCATGACTGTAATCGTAGTGTTTTCTCCACAGCATTAAGGAACTCACATGGTGAGGCTTCGCTAAGAGAAGGTAATTGGCTGTTCAGGCTACCCCATAAAACCCAGTCAGCATCAGTTAAAATCTTACGTGTCACCAGTGCGCTCATATCTTCAGCTTTTCCTAGCGAACAGTTGCTACATGCATCGGGTTGAGAACCCAAAATTGCTAACCCTTCGCTAATCCCTTGTCTCAACTCTTGGGAAAAAGCGCTAATTTTTCCGTGAATACTAGCCGCATATCTCTCTCTGACTGGTAAATCAAAAGCTGGATCGCGCTCACTTAACACTCTGATTGCGACAGATTTAAAGGTTTCAAGATCCTGATCAAGGAGATGTGATCCAATACTGTTCCAAAGCTCGGATCGGTTCCTGAGCTTCCAGATACCGTTTTTGAGTGATAACGGACTGTCAGTGCAATTCAATAATACACGTGCTTTCTGTAGCCAGTCTTTATAACTGATTCCGAGTAAATCGCTTACCGCCCGCATGTCATTTTCATATTTTTCATTCCAAGCCCCAATCAGAACCGCCAATGTCAGATAGGTGACATCAGATTGCTGCTCCCAATTAAGAGTAGGTTTTTCGTGAGATATTTTAAATTTATCAGGTTGTTTGTTTATCGCTTTATGTTTGAATGCATCAAGAATGTCTTCCGGTAAATTGTCACAAGTAATTACCGCGGCATGTTCATTATAAGTTTGTACAACATCAACTATCCTAGACCAAGTCAACAATGGGTCCTGTTGCTGGAATTGGGAGATATGTGATTGGATGAGAGACAAAATTACACCGTTCTCGCTACCCAAATCGTAACCGAGTAAGCAGAAATGTTTTAGAAAACTGTGAAGTTTGTCTTTTGAAAGTTCGTTTCCATCATTTGCTATCATCAGGTGGTGTTGAAATACCTCAAATTTTTCGTTGCTTTTAGCAGGGCTAAATTTTGCCTGATTAAGGTCACGGAAAAATTCATTTGTGGTTTTAATTTTGGCCTGGTTCAGCAACCATTGGACGTTGTGTTCATCTGTTGCGCTGAGCGAGCCCGTGATCAGGGCGATTTTGTCTTTTCCTTGTACAAAAACCTTGGGGTTATTGAAATCATTCCACGCGGATTGCATAACCTCACCGAAAACGTTACAGCCTTTAGTGATTTTAATAGAATGTTTAACTTGTATTAGTAATTTCCTTTTTTCCTTGGTCGATTTATTTCGAACTATCACGATAATGTCATCTGTCTCAAAACCTTCGATCTTTCCTTGAAGCTTTATTTCAACAATAGGCCAGCAAGGAAGACAAGGCGCATAACCACCAGAGAGCATCAATGTTACAAAAGATGCTTGAACGTGACCTTCGAAGTGATAACCTCCTCCTCCTGTAGAAAAAGAGTTAATGAGTTTTTTGCCCTTTCTCTCCATCTAGCGACCTCCTTGCAAACCGTTTTTAGGGGAGTTCCTGGTCATCGAGGTACTACTCTAGAAACTATCGTATTGTTTCGATTTTCAATTATTTGGTTCAATATAAGACCTTCTCTTTATTGTTTTAATTTTTGATTCCACGCCCATATGACTTTAATTTCCCAAAAGCCCCCAAAGATACGTCCATATTCTATCCCCCTCTTGAAAGTAATTGGTTAGTTGATGATTTTATATAAGTCCCAAATACTTCTCAAAGAAAGCCAATAATTTTTCAATGATGCCTTGTTTCTTTTCCGTTCTGGAGCCTCCGAACCTTGATACGGGAGGCATGATCTTGTCGATTGCCGTGCCGGTTGTTTTCAGTGTGCCGTCGCGCAGGGCGTTGGCAATGAATCGCCGGGTCTCTTCCGGCTTCAGTTTTTCTTGCTCTATTATCGTTGAGATCTCTTCTTCCTTGCTTTTGTTCAGGAATTTGTGCCAGTCCTCGTCCACTTTTGACGAGACGTTGATCTGTTCTATGAAACGCTCTATAAGCTCTTTCTTGCTGCGTAGCTCAATGCTTGAATTGATGGCTTTATCGATGGTCGTGAGAATAGTCTTGTCCTTGCAGTTGGACTCCTGGTATTTGGTTACAAGCATGAGGATGTAGTCGATATTTACCTCGATCTGCCTGATCAGCTCGATCTCAAAAACAATATCGTCGTTGATGTTTTCCTTGTCTGCTCCCGTATTTTTCTTGAATTCCTGATACATATCTATGTAAACGCTCTGATAGTCCTGAAAATCCCTTTCGGAGAGTATTTCTTTACCTTCAAAGTCGTCAAAAGAAGTGAGGATGTTCCTCAACCTTAGAATTGCTCCGTAAAGCCGGATAAAGCCCTTTTGTGACTCTTCCCCCACAATAGGCTGCCCGAGCGGATGCTGTGCGGTGAGTTCGGCGATCAGTTCTACATAGCCGGGCTTATGTCCGCTGCCATCTTCATATCCATTGTAGTATTCATCAAATGTTTTAAGGAGCACAATGCCGCCTGCGTCCTTATTGCCGAAAAGGGCGATGGCCTTGTCTGTTTCTTCCTTTAAATCACGGAAACATACGATGTTTCCGAACGTCTTGACACTGTTCAGTATGCGGTTTGTACGCGAGAATGCCTGAATCAGTCCGTGCTGTCTCAGGTTTTTGTCTACCCATAAAGTGTTCAGCGTGGTTGCGTCAAAGCCTGTCAGGAACATGTTTACTACTATCAACAAATCTATTTCCCTGTTTTTCATCCGCTGTGAAATGTCTTTGTAGTAGTTTTGAAATTTGTCAGAAGATGTGTCGTAATTTGTGCTGAAAACCTCGTTGTAATCTTTAATTGCCGAATCAAGAAAATCTCTTGAGCTTTGGTCAAGGCTATCCATGTTGAAGTCTTCATCTGGCAGCAGACCTTCAGGCTCTTCCTCGTTGGTACTGAAACTGAAGATTGTGGCCATGGCAAGCTTCCGTTTCTTCTCTTCCGTCTGTTTTTTGAATTCGGCATAATACTTCGTTGCCATCGGGATCGAGGCGGCTGCGAATATGGAGTTGAAGCCCGCCAGCCGTCTTGTCTCACGCTTTTCTATCCTGGCTTTTCGGTTATCCTTGTCCGGCTCTTCCCATTTCGCCGTAAATGTGTAAAAACTGTTTCTTTTCGTCTTCTGGTCAAAGTGGTCCAGGACATACGAAACTATCTCGCTTACCCGCTTTGGATCAGCCAGCGCTTTTTCGCGGTCTATGCCGTAAACTTTTTTGTCGTCGATATAGCCGGGCATCTTGATGGTGTTGATGAAGTCTATCCTGAACGGCAGGACATTCCCGTCATTGATAGCGTCAACAATTGTGTAGGTATGCAGCTTTTCGCCGAAAGCCTGTTCTGTCGTCCGAAGAAGAGGATTTCCAGCTAAACCTGCGTTAGCGGCAAAAATAGGGGTTCCGGTAAAACCAAAAATATGATAATTTTTAAAGCTCTTCGTTATTGCCTGGTGCATATCTCCAAACTGTGATCGGTGACACTCGTCGAAAATAAGGACGACATGTTTTTTATAAACATCATGCTGCTTGTTTTTGCGGATAAACATGTCCAGCTTCTGGATAGTCGTAACTATGATTTTATATTCATGAGGATTACCTTTTTCGTTTCTGTCCTCCAATTGTCTTTGAAGTACTCTTGTAGAGGTGTTACCGTTTGCCGCGCCTTTTTCAAAGCGGTCATATTCTTTCATCGTCTGATAGTCCAGGTCTTTGCGGTCAACGACAAAGAGCACCTTCTCGACATTCGGCAAAAACGACGCGAGCTGAGCCGTCTTAAAGCTCGTCAAGGTCTTGCCGGATCCTGTCGTGTGCCAGATATATCCGCCCGCATCGAGAGTCCCCATCTTTTTATAGTTGGTCGATATCATTATGCGGGACAATATGCGTTCGGTCGCGGCTATCTGGTATGGGCGCATTGCAAGCAGCAGTTCTTCAGACGTGAATACACAATATTTTGTAAGAATGTTTAAAATGGTGTGCTTCGCAAAAAACGTGCTTGTAAACCCTGTAAGGTCGGGAATGATTTTGTTGCTCGCGTCAGCCCAGTAACTGGTGAACTCAAAGCTGTTGCTTGTTCTTTTACCGCCTCTTCGTTCTCCGCCGTTCTTTTCCCTGATATGGGCATTACGCGTTGTATTGCTGTAATATTTTGTATGCATCCCGTTGGATATTACAAATATCTGAACATATTCATACAACCCCGATGAGGCCCAGAAGCTGTCCCGCTGGTAGCGATTGATCTGGTTGAAGGCTTCCCTGATGGCCACTCCGCGCCTTTTAAGCTCGACATGAACGAGAGGAAGACCGTTTACGAGGATTGTGACGTCGTATCTTGCCTCATGCTTACCGCCGGGTTCCTCATACTGGTTGATGACCTGCAGGCGGTTATTGTGTATGTTCTTCTTGTCCAAAAGGTAGATGTTCTTCGTTGTCCCATCATCTCTCTTAAGTATCTGGATGTGGTCGTCCTGGATTTTTCTGGTCTTTTCAACAATGCCCTCGTTTGAGTTTGCGATGCAATCCGTAAAAAACCTTTGCCATTCTCCTTCAGTGAAGCAAAAGCCATTGAGCAATTCAAGCTGTGCGCGCAGGTTTGATATCAGTTCAGCTTCATTGCGGATCTTCAGATGCTCATACCCCTGTGATTCCAACAGGCAAATAAATTCACGCTCAAGGTCCGCCTCACTCTGATATTTGGGGGAGCGGAAATAATAATTGGGCGTATATTCGGCTACGACTGTTGATTCTTCGGTACTTGCAACAATATTATATTTGCTCAAGCCTTCGCCTCCTTGAAGGTCAGCAGCTTGTCCCTGTAATATTCATATTGCTTGCGCCTCGCTTCTATTTCGGCAGGCAGACCAGTTGTTAAGTCATTGCAGAGTGCATCGAAGCGGTCGAGGATGGCAACAATGCGCTCCTGTTCTTCAATAGGAGGAAGGGGAAATGCAATCTTATTCAACACGCTTTGCGTTAAACTTGGTACACCACCAGCTGTGTTCAAGTCCTCTAAATGGACCATCTGCAAGTAGTAGTAGACAAATTTGGGCACGACCATATCTGTATGGATTTCCGTGTAAAATATCGTGTCTACTGTCCAGAACGGTATGTCAACGTAATATAATTTTTCTATTGAACCTTTACGTGGTATAAGCACGGACGGTTTATCATATGCATAGGTATCGATGTGCGTTATAACACCGCCTGTGCCATAGACTGGAACACTGCCATCTGCGTATCCTTTGTAATCTCGGCCGTTTTTAATCTTTAGCACCTCGCCAAGTGTTACCCATCGTACGGTCTGTCTGTCTGTTTGTCTGTCTTTCAAGGATAGTGTTGCTAGTGTTGCAAAATCCTCAAAAGTCAAAAGGTAATTTCGATAATATTCATACTGTTTTTTTCTGGCTGTAAGCTCTGCTGTAAGTTCTGCTGTAAGTTCTGTGAAATTGTCCAAAATACGTACAATTTCACGCTGCACAGGAAGTGGAGGGAGGGGAATTCTTAATGTTTTTATCGCTTGACTATTCAAGCCAGGTATACCTGCACCGTGCTTAGAATTTTGAATGTTATCTTGTCCATTTTTCAAGCAAAAGTAGAGATAGCGATTCAAGATTTGTTCGGAAACATTTTTTATAGTATAACAATGAGCGCCAGCAAAAAAAGGCACATCGACCCAGTTTACAAAACCTGCACTCGCTCCGCCTTGACTTATGGCTATTGTGTTTGCTTCAGTGTTAAAGCCATCATGATATCCGGATGGGTTTATTCCACCGTTATATACTGGGTATTCACCATCATTCTTTAATGTTTCTTTGTTAAGTTGACTACCGGTTTGAATGGTACACAACTCTCCAACTGACCTATATTGCGCACCATCCGGGCACAGTTCATTGATCAATTCTTCCAGTTTACTCATCCGTTTCGTCCCTCTTCTTCAATAGCCGCTTAATTTCCTTATCAAAATCGGAAATGATCTTCTGCGTCTTGTTGAATAATTCGTATTCTTCTTCGGCCTTTTCATTGGCAAGTTTTTTTGAGACTGCGCCCTTATCCGTCAATATTTTATATTTCCTGAAAGCCAGAAATTCATTGATACTGGCGGCGAATTCCTCCATAGTAAAGGTGTTCTCCCGTTCGATCAGATCTTCTATATAGTCAAAATAACCGGCAACAGTCCTTTCCAGCTGCCTGATCTGCTTCTCCTCCAAATAATTTTTTGCAACCATGACGTCCGATTTAAGGATACGGCCTTCAGGCGCGTTTTTCCATGTCGTAAGCCCCATGTTTTCTTTGCTTCGGTCAGCCTTGGAATATACTATTTCCGCTGCGGTCTGCCCCGTGATAGCATAGTGAAACTTATTTTGCACCATGGCGTAGAAGTCCTGAGTTACCTGCGCGTTTTTGTCATAGTCTATACTGCACTCGGCAAATATGTCTGTGATCTGCTGCCAGATCCTGCGCTTGCTGGCGCGTATGGAGCGAACGCGCTCCAGGAGTTCTCTGAAATAGTCTTTCCCAAAGGCTGTTTTACCCTGTTTCAGCCGTTCGTCGTCAAGAGCAAATCCTTTTGTCATATACTCTTTCAGCACTCCGGTAGCCCATATGCGAAAATGAGTCGCTCTTGCTGAATTGATGCGGTAACCTACTGAAATTATGGCATCCAGATTGTAAAATTGGGTGTTTTTGGTCTGTGTTTTATCTGGCATCGCTCCATGAGGAGTGGTTATTTCCATTTTGGAAACAACCAATCCTTCATCCAGTTCGCCTTCGTCTAATATATTTTTCAAGTGCTTGCTGATTGCAGGTGTTTGGACGCCAAACAGCTCCGCCATCGCTTTTTGAGTCAGCCAGATGGTTTCATCCTTTATGATAGCGCTTACCGATACATCCTCGCTTGCAGAGCGGTATACCAGAAACTGGAATTCCCTGTTCATGAGCCTGCCTCGATTTCTGCGACGATCTTATTGATCTCTTCCCTCAGGACCTGCTCCCGGGCCACAATTTCCTCGATTTCAGCGTTAAGCCTGGCTATATCGATAACTTCACGTGTATCCTCCTGTTCCACATAATTGGAAACAGAAAGGTTATAATCCTGTTCCGTTATTTCGCTGTTGGGCACAAGCCGTGAGAAATGTTCAATATTCTCTCTTGTCCTGAAGGCCGTTAAGATCCTGTCGATATTGTCCCGCGTGAGCTTGTTGTTGTTTGTAACCTTGACGAATTCCTTTGACGCGTCGATGAACAGCGTGCTGTTTTCAGATTTTGATTTTTTAAGAACCATTATGCATGTGGCAATGCTTGTACCAAAAAACAGATTGTCAGGCAGCTGGATCACGCAGTCTACATAGTTGTTGTCGATGAGGTACTGACGGATCTTCTTTTCAGCCCCGCCGCGGTACATAACGCCAGGAAAACATACAATCGCGGCAGTTCCGTTTGTCGCAAGCCATGAAAGAGAGTGCATGATGAACGCAAGGTCCGCCTTGGATTTGGGGGCAAGCACTCCCGCGGGCGAAAAACGAGGATCGTTTATCAGAATCGGATCACTGTCGCCCTTCCATTTGATTGAGTACGGCGGATTGGAGACGATAGCCTCAAATGGCTCTTCGTCCCAGTGCAGCGGGTCAGTCAGGGTATCGCCAAGTCCGATATCAAATTTGTCATAATCAATGTCATGAAGAAACATATTTATGCGGCATAGGTTGTATGTGGTGATATTGATCTCCTGTCCGAAAAAGCCAAGACGAACATTATCCTTGCCCAGGATCTTGGCAAATTTAAGAAGCAGGGATCCTGAACCGCAAGCCGGGTCATATACCTTGTTGACTTCGGTTTTTCCAACCAATGTCAGTTTTGTGAGCAGCTCGGAAACTTCCTGGGGGGTATAGAATTCACCGCCGCTCTTTCCGGCGTTGGAGGCATACATTCCCATAAGAAATTCGTAAGCGTCCCCGAACGCGTCTATTGTATTATCCTTGTAATCTCCAAGTTTCATCTCGCCAATGGAATTCAACAGTTTGACAAGTTTTTCATTGCGTTTCGCCACAGTGCTGCCAAGTTTGCTGCTGTTGACATCGATATCATCGAACAGTCCCTTGAAATTCTCCTCGCTCGCCGTACCTTGCGCCGAAGCTTCTATGTTACTGAAGACACGTTCCAGGGTCTCATTTAAATTCTCGTCGTCCTTTGCGCGCAGACGGATATTCTCAAAAAGCTCGCTGGGTAAGATGAAAAATCCTTTTGTCTTAACCAGATCCTCACGCGCCTGTTCCGCTTCGCTGTCCTGGATCCTCGCATAGTCGAAATCCTTGTTCCCGGCTTCCCATTCTCCTTTGTTTATGTAAGCGGTGATGTTTTCTGAAATGTAGCGGTAAAAGAGCATCCCTAGAACATATTGTTTGAAGTCCCATCCGTCTACGCTGCCCCTTAAATCATTCGCCATGTTCCAAATCGTGCGGTGCAGCTCAGCACGCTCAGTTTCTTTTCTGTTATCAGCCATTATCCCTTCCACCTTCCCAAGCCGTATCATATCCTAGTTTCGTTACGCCTTCAATGTTTACTTTAAATGTAAGATATATTTATTTTGCTTTTTTCTTTGTTTTTCGTAAAAACCCATTGTTTTTTTATGCTTTATCAGCGATTATATCCTTCAAAAATTAAATTGACAACAAAAAACATTAATGTTATCACTTAACATGATATGCTGATTCGATGCCGCATGTCACAACGCGCCGCTTATGGCGATTAACCGCGCGGCGCACACAAACATAAGGCGCCGCATAAAGCGGCGCCGCGTAAGTTACATAAGCTAAGAAGGTCTCTTTCTTGAGCCGTTGGAAATCAGAGTTTGAGCGCCTCTGCC
>Ga0302251_1001254_pt1 | contig 16359 bp, 9 predicted proteins | sample AAG_RA_Gln_MG_FD_193534 | JGI IMG/M metagenome (GOLD analysis project Ga0302251, IMG submission 193534) | Enriched activated sludge microbial communities from anaerobic digester in WTTP, New Holstein, Wisconsin, United States - AAG_RA_Gln | ecosystem: Engineered > Bioreactor > Anaerobic >...
AGGCCAAAGTGGACCTGGGCAAAGGCGCCTTCGAGGGTCGATATCCGCGTCGTCCGCCGTATCTCGGCTGGCTGGGCCATCGGTTCCATGGAGGGAATTATAGCACAGAAGGGCAAGGGGACAAGCGGGCGCTTGACCCCACAGCGCTCCTGTGCTATAGTGACCGGTGTGCTGGTCGCGGGCCGGCCGCGCCCGTTCGTGTAGGGATTCCAATGGGTCTGCGCCGTAAGCTGCTGCTCATCATCGGCCTCATCCTGGCCATCTTGATGGTCCTGCTCTATTTCGTTGCCTCGGCGATCCTGATGAACAGCTTCTCCCGGCTGGAGGAGCGGATCGTCCGGCAGGACGTGGACCGCGCCCTCCGGATTCTCGATACCGAGCTCGTGGACCTCAACCGCTCCCTCCACGACTGGGCGTCCTGGGACGAGACCTATGCCTTTATCGAGAGCGGACATCCGGGCTACATCGCCGAGAACCTCGACAACACGGCCTTTGCCAACCTGCGGCTCAACGTGATGGCCTTTGTCCGCTACCCAGACCAGGTCCTGTACAGCCAGGGGTTTGACCCCCAGAGTGGCCGGCCGGCCGAGATTCCCCCGAGCTTTTTTGCCTATCTCGCCCCCGGCAGCCCGCTCCTCGATCTCCCCGCCACGGACAGCCGCGTCACGGGCATCCTGGTCCTCCCCGAGGGCCCCCTGCTCGTGGCCGCTCAGCCGGTCCTGACGAACCAGTACGAGGGCCCGATCCACGGCGCCCTGGTCTTTGGCCGTTTCCTGGGGGCGGCCGAGATCAACCGCCTTTCGCAGCTCACCCAACTTACCATCGACGTGCGCCCGTACGACGACCCCCTGCTGCCCACGGACTATCAGGAGGTCCGTTCGGCCCTCACGCGGGCCGCGCCCGCGATCGTCCAGACCCCAGGCGCCAACTCCGTCGCCGGCTACAGCCTGCTCTTTGACGTGCAAGACCGCCCGGCGCTCATCATGCGCATCGTCCTACCCCGCGACGTCTACTACGCCGGCCAGTCGGCGATGAACTATATCTTTCTCTCGCTGCTGGCCATCGGGCTGATCTTTGGCGAGGCGACCATCATCGTCCTGGACCGCCTGGTCATCTCCCGCACCACCCATCTCAGTTCGAGCGTCGGCCGCGTGCGCACCAGCGCGAACCTGACAGAGCGCATGGAGGAGAGCGGGCGGGACGAGATCACGCACCTGGCGCACGAGATCAACCTGATGCTCACCGCGCTGCAGCGCTCGCAGGAGGAACTGCAACAGACCCAGCTGGACCTGGAACGGCGGGTCGAGCAGCGTACGGCGGAGCTGTCGCAGCTGGCCGGACAGCTGGAGGTCGTCAACCGCATCGCCCGCGCCGCCAGCAGCACGCTGCAGCTAGACGAGCTGTTGCAGACCGTCTACCGGGAGATTCAGACGCTCTTCCAGAGCGACGCCTTTTTCGTCGCCCTGTGCGAGCCGGGCGTGGCCGGCCTGGACATCCGCCTGGCGGTCGAGTCCGGCAGCGGGAGCCTGCCGCAGCGGCCGGTACTCGGCCAGGAGCTGGTCGCCCGCGTCGTCAGCACGGCCCACCCCCTCCTGGTGGCCGCCGCGGAGGCCGGCCCGGAGCTGCGGACGTGGCTGGGCGTCCCGATGCGCAGCGGCGAACGGGTGGTGGGGGTGATCGTGGTCCAGGCGTATCGACCCCACGCCTACGGTGAAGCGGAGCAGCGCCTCCTGGGCCTGATCGCCGACCAGGTGGCGGTGGCGGTCGACAACGCCCGCCTGTACACGGCCACCCAATCGCGCGCTGACGAGCTGGCGCTGCTGAACGAGGTTGGCGCTTCCCTGACCTCGCAGCTCGAGTTCTCGACCATCGTGCGGGCGGCCCTGTCGCGTATCCAGCGGCTCTTCCAGGCATCCGAGGTCGCGCTGCTGCAGGCCGACTCGTGGTCCGGCGAGCTGCGCTTTGTCCAGACCCTGGCCGGGACCCGCTTCGAGGAAGGACCCCTGCAAGCCGAACCGGGCGCGGGATTCGCCGGCTGGGCGCTGCAGCACCGCCAGCCCGTCCTGTCCATGAATGCCGGCGCCGACGCCCGCTTCGCGCCGGCGCTCGACCAGCACGGCGAGCGGCCGCCGCGGGGCCTGATGGCCATCCCGCTGTATACCCCCGAGCAGATCATCGGCGTGCTGGAGGTGGCCAGCGACCACGCCGACGGCTTCACCGCCGACCACCTGCGTACCTTGCAGGGCATCGCCTCGATGATGACGATCGCCCTGGTCAATGCCCGTCTCTACAACGAGATCAAGAACCTTCTCCAGGAGCGGGAACAGGCCCAGGCGCAGCTGGTCCACGCCGAAAAGATGTCGGCCCTGGGCCGGCTGGTGGCCTCGATCTCGCACGAGATCAACAACCCGCTCCAGGCGATCCAGTTCTGCCTCTCCCTGGTGGAAGAGGACGTGACCCAGACGCCCCACGATATCAGCACGGTCGAGTACCTGGCCACGATCCACACCGAGGTGGAGCGCATCTCGGCGATCGTGCGCCGGATGCGCGATTTCTACCGCCCCGCCGCTGAGGGCCGGCAGCTCACCGACGTGCACACGGTGATCGACGCCGTGTTGGACCTGGGCCGCAAGCAGCTGGAACACAACCGCATCGAGGTGGAGCGGGCCTATGCTCCCGGGCTGGTCCCGATCCGGAGCAACGTCGATCGCCTGAAGCAGGTCTTTTTGAACCTGGTGCTGAACGCCATCGACGCCATGCCGGAAGGCGGCAAACTGACGGTCAGCACGGCGATGAACGAGACGACGATGGACCAGGACCACATCGGGCTGCGCACCGTGCGCATCGCCTTTCAGGACACCGGCAGCGGCATGTCGCCCGAGGTCCAGGCGCACCTCTTTGAGCCCTTTTTCACCACCAAGGAGGGGGGCTCGGGGCTGGGTCTGTCGATCAGCTACGGCATCATCCAATCGCTGGGCGGCCTGATCGAGGTCGCCAGCGTGCCAGGCAGCGGCAGCACCTTTACCATCCTGCTGCCGGCCGATGCGTCCTGAGATCCGCTACAGAATACCGGTTCCGGCGAAGGAGGCGTGATGGACAATCCCCCCACCATCCTGGTTGTCGACGATGAGCCCGGGGTACTCCAGCCCTTGCGGGCGATCCTGCAGCGCGCCGGGTACGCGGTGACGGCGGTGGACAGCGGCGAGGCGGCGGTGGCCGAGGTCGCGCGGCAGGCGTTCGACCTGGCGCTGATCGACCTCAAGCTCAAGGGGATCGGCGGCATCGAGGTACTGGCGGTGCTGCGGGAGCAGTCGCCGCACACGGTGGCCATCATCCTCACGGCCCACGCCACGCTGGATACCGCCGTGGAGGCGCTGCGCCAGGGCGCCCACGACTACCTGTTCAAGCCCTGCCGTACCGAGGACCTGCTGGCGAGCGTGCGCGGCGCCCTCCTGAAGCGGCAGGGACCGGACGCGGCCGGCCGGCCGGCCCCGGACGCCCCGGAGGGCGTGCGGCGCGTCGGCCTGGAGGTGGACCGCGACCGCCACCTGGCGATCGTCGACGGGCATACCCTCGACCTGAGCCCCACCGAGTTCAACCTGCTGGCCCACCTGGCCCAAGAAGCCCCGCGCGTCGTTCCGGCCCAGGAACTCGTGGAAACTGCCCTGGGCTACCCGGCCGAACCGTGGGAGGCCCGCGAGCTGATCCGCTTCCACATCCACCGGCTGCGGGCCAAGATCGTCGACGCCTCCGGACGCACCGGCCTCATCCGCACGGTGCGCGGCGTCGGGTACACCCTGCAAGGGTAACTAGCCCCCCTCTCCTCTAACGAAACCGCAACAATCGCGCAACTATCCGCCAATGCCACTGCGGCGGCGTTGCGCTATGATACAGAGGCCAGAACTAGCTCTTGTGCCTCCGCAGTGCGCGCGCCGACGTTCGGTGCAGGAGGTTGGATCGATGAAAAAGAACCTGCTCCGCCGCTTCCGAGAACAGCCGGGCCAGACCCTGGTCGAGTTTGCCCTGATCCTGCCGCTGCTCGTCCTGGTGATCCTCGGCGTGATCGAGTTCGGCCGGCTCTTTTTCGGCTTCAGCACCCTGCAGAATGCCGCCCGCTACGCCGCCGACCTCGCCTCCAAGGCCCCTCCCCACCTCGACCCAGGGGGGCCGGTCCCCGGCGACCCGCTGGGCCGCGTCTATGCGGAGGACGACCCCAACTGCGGCCTGCCGGACGAGGAGCCCTGCTACCTGGCCAATATCCGCGAAGCGGCCCGGCGCTACGCGCCGCTTTTCTCTCCGGACAACCCCAACATCCACGTCTACTTCCTGCCGGTCAAAGGCGTTGTCTCGAACAAGGTCGGGGGGCTGGTCGAGGTCCAGATCGAGTACAATATCCTGCCCATTACCCCCATTCTCAAGGACCTGGTGCCGCTGGGGATCCCGGTCACCGTGGGCAGCCGGCGCACCATCATCAACGTGAACTTTCCCGCGGAGGAACTGCTGACCCCGCTGTCCGGAACGCCCACGAGCACTCCCGAGCCCACCGTCCCGATCCCCGGCTGCGGCGGCAAGTACACGACCCAGGGTGAGGACACCCAGCAAAAGGTCTATTCCTTCCAGATCACCAATGTCAGCGCCGGCAACGGCGGCAGCGGCGACGGCCGTGGCATCGTCGGGCTGATCGTCGGCTGGTGTCCCGCCGACCTGGGCCAACTGCTCTCGGTCACCGTCGGCGGCATCCCACTCCCCGGCCTGCCCTCCGGCACCGGGAGCATCAGCCTCCCCGGCAGCGGCGTCAAGCTGCGGGAGGGCGAGACAATGGTCGTGGAGATGACCTTTGAGCACAACATCAACCCCTCCCAGACAGAGCGCTGGCCCTCCTGGCACCTGACCTTTGACGACTACTGCATGCTCTGGTCCTCCGGCACCCGCAACTGCCCCTACCCGACGGGGACTCCGCTGCCCTCCCTGACGCCCACCAATACGCCCGCGCCCAGCGGCACGCCCACCCCGTGGCCCACCGGGACGATCCCGCCCATCTGCGGCATGTACATCGCCGACGGGCCCATCTTTGCCGGCTCGACGGTGATCGTCGAGAATCAGAACGGCGGCAGCAGCAGCCCCAACCTGAGCAACATTATCGTGATGTGGGGCTCGGGCTGGCGGCCGCTCAAAGAGGTCCGCTGGGGCGGGCAGACGGTCTGGACCGGGACGCGCTACTACTCGACCAACCTGAGCGACCTGACGGGTGAGTTTCCGGCCGGCTCCCTGCGCGAGCTCGAGTTTATCTTTGATAGCGGCCCCATCCCCTGGCTCTCGTTCCAGGTCGCCTTCGACAACAGCTGCTACATCTCGTACAGCGACCCGCACCAGCCGACCCCGCCGCCGCTGCCGACCATGACACCGACCCCGGTGCCGGGATGGATCTATCTGGAGGTGGTTGAGCTGAACCCCGCGCCGCCGTCGTGCGCCACGAACTCGCTCGTCGCCCAGGCCATCTCCTACTACCCGCCCGCGGGCTACTTTGACGGGGCCGGCATCCAAAAGGTCGTCTTTAGCATCTATGACCCGAACGACGCCAAGGTCTATGAGAGACAAGAGACCTCGGCGCCGTACTGCATCAACCAGGACTCGGGGGGGGTGTGCAACTTGCTCAACATCGGCAGCAAGTGGACCTGGCCGAACCCCGACGTCCCGGTCATCTCGGGCACGCACACGCTCGAGATCACCGCCTACACGACCTCGGCCTATGGCAGCTACCAGCGCACCATCAGCACCGAGTTTCGCGTCTGCCGCCAGCCGCTGCACATCGAGGTCTCGTTCTCGCCGGACGGCTGCGCCTCGAACCAGATTTCGGTCCAGGCGACCGCCTGGGACCCGGAGGTGTGCGCGTCGCAACCGGACGGCTGCCAGGACGGTGAAGGTATCAGCAAGGTCTATTTCGACGTGAGCCGGAGCAGCACACTCTACTTCCGCCGGATGGATAACGGCAGCCCCTATTGCGCCAACTCTTCCTGCGGCGCCGTGGACTTTGGCAGCGGCCGCTGGCCCCTATACAGCGGCGGCGAGAACTATGGCAACACGGACGTCGTCAGCGGCACCCACACCCTGACGGTGCGCGTCCAGGCCACCTCGGGACAGACGGCCGAGATCTCGCAGGGCTTTTCGGTCTGCTGGAACCCCTGCACGCCCTACATCCTGGTGAGCAAGGCGCGGACCTCGAACCGCCGCGTCACCCTGACCTTCCGAAACCGGAGCGTCTTTGATCGCTGGATCTACCACCTCGACGTGGACGACTGGCCGTCGAGTTGGGGCAGCCTGAACCGGGTCACTGTAGTCGGCACCTTGTACCAGAACGGCTACGGCCTGCCCGACCCGGCCGCGCCCTACGACCTGGCCGCCAACGGCTACCTGGATCCCAGCCAGAACAGGACGGTGATCCTCGAGTTTGCCAATACCCTACCCAGCGACATCTCGCCGCTGCTGGGGAATGTGGAGCTGGACAACAGCTGCGAGATCAACTACTGAGCGCAGGAGGGACCGATGAAACGTCGCCTGCTTTTGCGGAAACCGCGATCCGAGCGCGGCCAGGCCCTGGTCGAGTTTTCCCTCGGCATGATCGTGATGGCCTTTTTGCTGCTGGGGGTCATCGAGTTCGGCATGCTGCTCTACAACTATATCGTGGTCGTGGACGCCACGGACGAGGCGGCGGCCTACGCCTCGATCTATCCCTACGAGCGGGACATGGACGGTTCTTGCACGCCGCCCTGCCGGCTTGACAACGACGCCGACATCGTCGCACGACTGCGCGATACCAGCTCCGGGAACTCGATCATCCAGGAAGGCAATTATTTCTCCATCACCATTACCCCGGACTACCTGCACCGCCAGCCGTGCAGCACCGTGACGGTGGAAGCCCGCTACCACCACGACTTTATCTTTTCCCTCTTCGGCCCCGGTCTCGATCTGCACTATGAGACCACCAAGATGATTGCGCCCCCCGGTTCGATGGGCATCTGCCCGCCGCACTAAGCAGCGGCAGAGGAGGTTGTCATGAGCAAGTGGATTCGCAGCAAAACCCGTGGACAGAGCCTGGTTATCACCGCGCTCGTCATCGTGGGCCTGATCCTGGTCGTCGGGCTGGCCGTGGACGCGGCCAATGCCTATGCGGCCCAGCGCAAGGCCCAGAGCGCCGCCAACGCCGCGGCCATCGCCGGGACCAAGCTGCTGGCCGTCGCCCGCGACCGGCCGGGCAGCTACGCCGACGTGGACATCCGGGGCGAGATCGACGCCATCGCCGTCCAGAACGGCTTTGCCCCCGGCGATCTGATTGCCGAATACCTGGACGCGGCCGGCAATGTCATCGGCGTGGTGGGCGCCATCGGCGGCGGGGAGACCCCTCCGCCGGAGGAGGCCGTCTTTATCCGTGTGCGCCTGGGCAGCAATGTGCAGACCTATTTCGTCCGCGTGGCGGGATTCACCGAGGTCGCGGTCAACGCCGCGACCCAGGCCCGCAACATCCCGCGCGGCGCGCCGGGCTGTACCGACGGCATCTATCCCATCGCGGTCTACCGCCAGAGCTTTGAGGTGGGCGAGGACTATTGGATCTGGGACGGTGACCCCAACGCGCCCGCCTTTCCGGGCAACTTTGGCTGGCTGCGCTGGCGCGAGGACAGTAATTTCGGCAGCACCCCCTACCTGGAGCGCGCCCTCTATGCGCCGGGCACCATCGGGGATCCCGAAGAGGGGTACTTTGACGCCGGGTCCGGCTCGCACGTGCTGGGGATCGGCATGCCGATGTGGGGCAGCAGCGGCCTGGGCAACTCGAGCGAGATCCGCGAGCGGCTGAACTGGTTCGTGAACTCGCAGGAGGGGATGATCCTGCCCCTCTGGACGGTGGCCGCCGGGCAGGGCGCGAACCTGATCTATACCAACGCCGACTTTGCCGTCTTCCAGTTGGAGGAGGTCTGCTTCCACCACAACGACTGCCCGGACATGCCGGAAGACATCCCCAACAGCAGCAAGGCCCTGCACGTCACCTTCCTCTCCTACTCCGCGGCCGGCTGCACGGTGGCGGAGCCGGTGGACCCGGGCGAGGGCGGCGGCGGCCAGAACTATGCCACCGCGCAGGGCATGGTCTATATGTGCTCTCTCGAGCCCGTCCTGCTGCCTCCGGACGACGGCTCGCATCTGCCGGTGGATATCGTCCACGTGGTGGACTCTTCCGGCAGTATGGCCAGCCCGCTGGTGGGTGGGGGCGGCAAGAGCAAGATCCAGATCGAAAAAGAGGCGCTGGTCTATTTCAACAACCTGATGCGCCCCGACCTGGGCGACCGCCTGGGTGCCGTCAAGTTCCATAACATGAACCAGAACGTCACGGTTCTTTCGTACCTGACGTGGGACCTCCCCTTCCTGAACAACAAGATCCAGGGGATGACGGCGGAAGGCTGGACCCCGTGGGCCCAGGCGGTGCTCGTCGGCACCAAGACGCTCTACGGCCCCGGCCGCAACCCCGACAGCAAGCCCGTGCTGATCATCGCCTCCGACGGCGCGCCCACGGTGGACCTGGACAACGAGGCCAACGGCAACTATCAGCTCTTGGAGTGGGACGAGATGTCGCCGGGGACGCTGCGCTACTGCTATCTCAAGAACAGCTGCACCTACGACGGCTGCGTGGAGCCGGCCGGGGGCTGCCCGCATGCGCGCAAGCACGACACCCAGGTCGAGGTGCTCATCGACGCCCTGGACGCCGCCGACGTGGTCAAGGGGCGCAAGTCGATCGGCCAGACCTGGTGGGTGATCAAGAACGGCGGCAACTGCAGCACCGCGGCCTGCCCCTACTACGGAGCCTTGGCGCACGAGGATATGGAGATCTTTGTCATCGCCATCAAGGGCGATGAAGAGTTCAGCTCCTCCGTGCTCCAGTATGTGGCCTCGGCCCCGACCAACCAGCACTATTTCGAAGTACAGACGGAGGCCGACGCCCAGGCCATCTATCTCCAGATTGCCAACGCCATCTCGGGCCAGCTGCCCTACTGCTACATCGGGGCGACGCAGGTCCCCTTTGGCGGCGGCGTGGACTTTCAGGTGATTGCCGGCGGCGCGGTGGTGGCAGCGGGTTCGTCCAACCCGAGCGGCAGCTACGCCATCCCCGAAATCCCGGTGGACCCGTACCTCTTTTACTCGATCACCGGCACGGTGAGCTACGGTGGCTCGAACTATGGCGCCGCCACCGGCTGCCTGAACCCGGGCCCCGTCGGGCTGCAGGTGCCCATGCCGCAGATCTATGAGGTGCCCATCTACCTGGTGCCCGATACCGACGTGGATTGTCCCGAGGGCACGATCCAGATCCCGCCGCCGTAGGCCTCTGCGGCGCCTGCCGCGGAACACGCGTCGACGGAGTGGGGTGGGGCGGCCGGCCGGCCGCCCCACCAGTGCCGGACCGAGTACGAGAGCTGTAGGAGTGACGGATGAAACGCCAAGTATTGAGCCTGATGGGTGGTTTGCTGGCCCTGGCCGGCCTCTTGCTCCTGGGCCAGGCCTCCGCCGCGGTCCCCCCGGAGCAGCTGGTGTACCGCGTGCTCGACACCACCCGCGCCCAGTTCCTGGGCGAGGAGCCCGGGGCCCTGGGCTCGACGGGCGTGCTGACCTTTACGGCGATCAGCAAGCGGGACGATGGCGAGGTCCAGCTCCTGCCGTTGGGCGTCGCCGGCGATTGGGAGACACTGTCCGCGCCCCTGCTGCCCTTCCCGGAAGGGATCGAGGGGCCGGCGGCCGTATCGTACAGTGAGCCGCAGTCGCCCCACCGGCAGCGTATCTATCTCATCGGGGGGCGCGATCCGGCGCCGCCGGCCCACCGCCTGGACACCGTCTATACCTGCGAGGTACAGCCCGACGGCACGCTGACCGACTGGGAGCTCCAGTCGGCGCGCCTGCCGCGGGGCCTGGCCAGCGCCGCCGCGGCCCTCAGTACGGTGGACGTCTACGGCGACCCGATCACGCCCACGATCTATGTCGTCGGGGGCAAGTACGACGGCGGCGAATCCAGCGCCATCTATTACGCCCCGATCGACCCCGACACCCTCGACATCGTCGCCTGGTACACCGCCACCACGAGCCTCCCCCAGCCCCGCGTGGGGCTCACGGCGGTCACAAGCAAAGGGTATCTCTATACCATCGGCGGCTTTGCCTCGCCGGGCAACTATTCGTCCGCTGTGTGGCACTTTCGGATCGACGAGACCGGAGCGCCGGTCAACCGCTCGACCGACCTGAGCCTGCCCGGCAGCTCGACCGACAACCCCAACGCCGCGTACCACCAGACGGTCCTGCTCGCCGGTGTCTCGCCCAGCTACCCCAGCGACACGCTCTATGTGATCGGGGGGTACAACAGCGCCGGCAGTACGGCGCGCGTGCTGCGCGCCGACATCAACCCGCCGGACCATCCCGAGGCCGGCTATGTCGCCGAATGGACGGATGCCCCGGAGGACGACCTGCCGCAGCCGCTCTCGGCCTTTGCCGTGGCCATCGGCGAACCCCAAGGGGCCGGCCGGCAGGTCTATATTGTGGGTGGGGCGCAGGGGGTGGACGGCAACGTCCCCCAGGATACCATCCGCAGCGCCGCCGTGGACGACGAGCACAATACCTTTTACGAGTGGTACGGCAGCGTCTGGCTGACGAGCCCGGCCCTGCCGGCCGTGCGCTATCGCCACACCGCGGTCCAGATGGGCGACTATATCTATGCCATCGCCGGCCACGGGACCAACACGCCCCCCGTCTATTACAACAACATCCTTCGCGGGGACCTGGTCGGCAGCGGTGCCCACCAACACGCCCCTTCCGGCCAGTTCAGCTCCCGCGTCGTGGACCTGGGGTACAAGCACCGGCTCCTGTGGTTCCAGTGGACCTCGTCCATCACCCCCACCGACCCCGGGGTGGGCATCGCCTTGCAGTTCCGCGCCGGCAACGAGCCGGACCTGAGCGACGCCGTCGGGGCGTGGACGGACTATTACCCCACGACCCACGGGGTCCACTCCTCGACCCTCGTCCTGGTCCCGCACCTGTCCAACATCGCCTTCGATCCGCCGATCGCGCGCTACGTGCAGTACCGCGCCCTGCTCAGCACGACCGCGGCCTATAGCGACATCACCCCGCTCTTGGAAGAGGTCGGCATGCTGGTGGAAGACGGCCCCGACCTGGTGGTCTCCAGCGTCCAGTTCTCCTGTGACGGCTGCTACGGTTCCTTTGGGATCATCAGCCGGACCATCGACGTCCGCGTGACCGTCCGCAACCAGGGTGGGGACGTGCCGCCCGGCAACGACTTTGGCGCGGCCCTCTTTGTCACCCAGACGGCCGACTACGAACCCGCGCCGCCGGATCAACCGGCCCCACCACGGTTCCTGCCCGGCTCGGCTTCCTGGGCCCTGCAGGGTGCCGGGTTCCCCAGCGGGGCCAGCCAGGTGCTGACAACCACGCTCTTTTTCACCCAGCCGCAGCGCATCTTTCTCTATGCCCATGCCGACTACGATGCCGCCGCGCTGCCGCCGGACTATAACGTCGGGGAAGCTGACCCCGACAACAACCTGACCGTGCTTTCCATCGTCCTGATCAATCCGCGCACGTCCTGGCAGATCTGCCTGCCTTTGATTCTGAAATAGGCCGGTGAACAGGGAGGCGCCTATGCGACTGCACCTATTGACCTCTGCCTGGATAACGCCAGTTGGCGGGTCCGCGTAAGACAATGGCTGGGCGGCAGGTTGGGCAGTGGTCAGTATATCGACCGATTGGCAACAAGTTCAAGGAGGCCCCGTATGAAACGCACCAAGACGATCTATGCCCTACTGATCCTGCTCTTTTTGGTCCTTCTTCTTGCCGGAGGTTACATCCTTCTTGGTTTACAGACGCAGCGAGCGGAGAATGAGCGCGCCGCGGGCCTGCCGATCCTCGCCCCGGTGCCGACGGTGATTCCGCGGGTCCGCATCCTGATGGCCAACCAGACGATCCCGGCCAACACGATCCTGACCGCCGAACAGGTCGGACAGTGGTTTGTCGCCGAGGAACGCGAGCGCACGATAGAAATGGGCGAGGACATTATCGGCTCGGAACGGCAGCTGATCGGCTACGTTACCCTGGTCGAGATCAGGCCCCAAGAGCTCCTCTATGCCTCCCAGTTTACCCCCGCCACCCTGGCGCACAAGATCCCGCTGGGCCAGCGCGCAGTCCCCCTCAAGGTGGACCAGTTCTCGGGAGTTGTCGGCCAGGTGAGCGCCAACGACTATGTGGACATTGTCTTTAGCGGGGCCATCGAGATGCACTATCCCCAGGCCTTTCCGCCCTCGGCGGAGGAACCGCCTGTCTATTTGAGCCCGGTCAGCCTGTTGGCGGTCAAGACTATCTTGCAGGACGTCCAGGTGCTGGACATTATCCCGATTACGACGACGGCCGGCGCCGGCCAGGAAGTCCGGCCGACGCCCTCCGAGGGCGGGACGGCCGCCCCTGCGCCGCGTCCGACCGAATGGATCCTGATCCTGGCGGTGAGCGACCAGGAAGCCGAGGTGCTGCGCTTCGCCCAGGACCAGGGCATGAGCTACCAGCTGCTGCTGCGCGCGCCCGACGACCACGCCGCCGCGACGACGCAAGGGATGACGACCAAGATCCTGGTCCAGTCGTACGGCGTGCCACTGCCGGAGCAATTGCGGTACGAGATCAGCCCGGGGCAGCTGCCCACCGGCGTGATCCCCTAGAGTTGCTCCGCGGTATCGCCCGGCGTCACACGGCCTCGCCGGGGTGGGCCCTGCCCCGCCCCGGCGGCGATCCCGGGTAGCCGGGCTGAACAACCCAAGCCTTCTCCGCGCCTGCCGATGGCTGGGAAGGGAGTCCCCTGCTCCCCCATGCCGGGCGCATCCTGTGGTATAATACCCCCACATACCGACCGCACACCGCACGGAGGTCCCGGCATGCCCGACCACCCGTACCGTCCGCAGCGCCTCGTTCTCGTCGACATCGACGGCCTCCGCGCCGACGCCTTTGCGGCGGCGCTCGGCGCTGGGGAACTGCCCCACCTCGGCTGGCTCCTCGGCGGACCGCGCGTCGCGCGTGGCGTCAGCTTCCCCGCCGTCTCTACAGCCCCGGCGATGACCTATTGCTGCCAGGCCTCGGGCATCACCGGCGCGCACCCGCGCGACCACGGGATCCCCGGCAACCATTTTTTCGACCGCTTCGGCCGCCTCACCGGCGGCGTGCCGCGCAAGTTCGAGTTCGATTTCGTCGACGCCCCGGCCGTCTTTCTCTCCGGGTTGGCGGGGGCGGCCCTCAACCCCACCGTCCCTACCCTCTACGAGACCGCCGCGCAGCACGGCCTGTCGTCCACTGTCGTCTACCATATGTATGCCCGCGGCGCGCAGCACTGGCTCAAGCCCGGCCTCGACGATTGGCGCGCTTTCACCGCCTGGAACCGGGCCGGCTTCGGCGAGCGGTACGACAACGCCATGGTTGCCGACGCCATCCGGCATCTCCAAGAGGGCCACCGCCCCACGCTGCTGACCCTCTACTTCTTTGGGCTGGACCACGAGTCGCATATGGCCGGGCCGGCCGGCCAGCGCCGCTACCTGACCGAGGTCGTAGACCGCCAGGTGGGCGCCTTTTTGCAGGCGTACGAGTCGCTGGGCCTGCTGCCCGGGACCCTTTTTGTCCTCTTCTCCGACCACGGCCAGAAAGAGGTCGTCCACGACGACCGGAGCAACCTCAGGGTCGGGTGGCTCTGGGACCGCGAGCTGGGCCACGTCTTTGCGGCGCTGGGCACCGACGTCTACGACCATCCCCTCGAGGGCCACAACTGTGAGGCGGTCGTCAGCCCCTGCGGCGCCATGGCCCACGTTTACCTGCGCCGGTCGGGCCGGTCCTGGTCCACGCCCCCCTCGTTTGGCGGCGAGGTCCTGCCCCACGCCCAGGCCTTTTGGGCCGCCGCGCAGACGGGGGCGCACTGCGCCGAGCTGCAGGGCGCGCTGAGCATGGTGCTGGTCCGCGACGTCGAGCACGAGGGCTGGTATGCCGACTACCTGGCCTATACGCCGGACGGCCTGGCGCCGATCACCGGCTTTCTCGCCGCCCATCCCGAGATCGTCACCGTGGACGCGGTCAACCGCCTGCACTACATGGCCGGCCCCGTCAGCGGCGACCTCCTGCTCTTTACCAACTATGAGCAGGGCTATCACTTTGGAATCGCGCCCTATCGCGGCATCCACGGCGGCCTGCACCCCGATGATTCGCTGTCCGTCCTGGCCTATGGTCTCCCGACCGGCACCTTGGAGCAGGTGGAAACCCTCCGCCGCGTCCTCACGGCAAACCTCGCCGACCGCTGCCGGGCGGAGGACGGGAGGCAGGTGGGGACGGTGGATATGGCCTATGGGGTGCGGGGGGTGATGGGGTGGGAGAGCGCGTGAGCTTTTTGTGGTATAATACCCTCCAGTAGACGACATCCCTTTTCGGAGGACGCCATGTTCGATGCCAACGAACTCGACCAGATCCGCCGGGCCCATGACAAGTGGGAAAAGGAGACGCTCGGCCCCTACACGGCCCGGGCGCCCGAACGGCGCGGGCGCTTCCTGACCACCTCCAGCGCCGAGGTCGGCCGGCTCTACGGCCCCGAGGACGTAACCGACATCGACTATCTGCGCGATATTGGTTTCCCGGGCCAGTACCCCTACACCCGCGGCGTCTACCCCACAATGCACCGCGGACGGCTCTGGACGATGCGCCAGTTCTCCGGCTTTGGCAACGCCGAAGAGACCAACGCCCGCTACAAGTACCTCCTCGAGCAGGGGCAGACCGGCCTCTCCGTGGCCTTTGACACGCCCACCCTCTACGGCCGCGATACCGACGACCCGTTGTGCGCCGGCGAGTTTGGCAAGTGCGGCGTCGCCATCACCTCCCTGGCCGATATGGAGGTCCTCTTCAGCGGCATCCCCGTCGATCAGGTCACCACGAGCATGACGATCAACTCCCCCGCCGCGGCCGTGTGGGCGATGTATATCGCCGCGGCGGAAAAGCGCGGCATCCCGATGGCCATGCTAGGCGGCACTATCCAGAACGACATCCTCAAAGAGTTTATCGCCCAGAACGAATACATCTTTCCGCCCGAACCCTCTATCCGCCTGGTGGTGGATACCTTTGAGTACGGCAGCCGGCACCTGCCCAAGTGGAACACCGTCTCCATCTCCGGCTACCACATCCGCGAGGCCGGCTCCACCGCTTTGCAGGAGCTCGCCTTTACCCTGGCCGACGGCCTGACCTATGTGGAGGCCGCGCTGGAACGGGGGCTTCCGATCGACGACTTTGCCCCCCGCCTCTCCTATTTCTTTAACGCGCACAACGACTTTTTTGAAGAGATCGCCAAGTACCGGGCGGCGCGGCGTATCTGGGCGCGCGAGATGCGCGAGCGCTTTGGAGCGCAGGACGCCCGCTCCTGGCTCCTGCGCTTTCACACCCAGACGGCCGGCTGCTCCCTCACGGCCCAGCAGCCGGAGAACAATGTCGTCCGCGTCGCCGTCCAGGCGCTGGCCGCGGTCCTCGGCGGGACCCAATCGCTGCACACCAACTCGCTGGACGAGGCCTGGGCGCTGCCGTCGGAAAAGGCCGTGACGATCGCGCTGCGCACGCAGCAGATCATTGCGCACGAGAGCGGCGTGGCCAACACCATCGACCCGCTGGCCGGCTCCTACTATGTCGAGTGGCTGACGAACAAGATGGTGGACGACTGCTACGCCTATTTCCGCCGGATCCAGGAGATTGGCGGGGTGGTGGCCGGGATCAAGGCCGGCTTCTTCCAGCGCGAGATCGCCGACAGCGCCTTTCGCTACCAGCAAGAGATCGAGGAGCGGGAACGGATCATTGTCGGGATCAACGACTATGTGATGCCCGAAAAGATCGAGATCCCGCTGCTGCGGGTCAACGAGGAGAGCGAGCGGCGGCACCTCGAGCGGCTGTACCGCGTGCGCCGCGAGCGCGACAATGCCCGGGTGGGCGAAGCGTTGGCCGCGTTGGAGCAGGCGGCCCGCGGCACGGCCAACACGATGCCGTTCATCCTCGACGCCGTGCGGGCCTATGCGACGCTGGGCGAGATCTGCGACGTGTTTCGCCGGACCTTTGGGGTGTACCGGGATTTGACGGCATTCTAGCAGGTGATCGGGTATCGGTGAGCGGGTATCGGCTAGTGGGTATCGAGGGTTGATGTCCGGGCTTGGTTTTCCCGATAACCGCTACCCAATACCCAATAACCGCTAACCAACCAGGTCCTCACAATGATCTTTAAAGACATCACCCTTCGTTGCACCGACTGCGGCCGCGAGTTTGTCTTTACCGCGG
>Ga0302251_1001255_pt1 | contig 16345 bp, 15 predicted proteins | sample AAG_RA_Gln_MG_FD_193534 | JGI IMG/M metagenome (GOLD analysis project Ga0302251, IMG submission 193534) | Enriched activated sludge microbial communities from anaerobic digester in WTTP, New Holstein, Wisconsin, United States - AAG_RA_Gln | ecosystem: Engineered > Bioreactor > Anaerobic >...
AACAAAACAACATTAGCCCTGCACAGTAACCCTCTCTGAGCCTTAGTCCTGTGGCTTGTCTTTAGCGCAAAAAAACACTATCCCGGATCTCTGGATGTTATCCAGGTCCGGGGTATTTGACGCTTACTCAGAGGCAATAGTTCCAAACGTTCAGTTGGTTAAATATTAAATACAAAGAGTCACCTCTTGACTCAGGTGGCTCTTTGTATTTGGGTTTGATTCGATGGCTCTCGCCACCGCGCCGCTGGCTCTGACCGCCGCGCGCCAATGGCTCTCTGTACTGCGATCCGGTGGCTCTAAAAAAACGCGTTTCGCAAGTGGTTGGTCATCAGGCAGTAAGCGTGGATTATCGTTCCATATCTGGCACACGAGGCTGAAAGGTAGAAAAGAAACTGTTCCCGGTCGGCATCGCTTTTAAAAATATCCTTCTGCTCATTGCCTCTGGAGGTGACATGGTAGAAAGCTCCGGGATACTCTATCCGCAAAGGCCTGGACATGTTTTAGCCTCCTTGATCCTCAACTATCATATTTTTCGATAACTGTCCCCTATTGTCAGGGGATCAAGCGATCTTGTCAAATGTGTAGGTCTGACCCCTCCGTGGGTCCGACTTTCTTCTAATTGTGTCAATTGTGTGAAATATGTGAATATGTCAAATGTGTAGGTCTGACCCCTCCGACTTTCTATTGACCCGGCGTTATCTTAAGCGGCTGCGGAAGTCCGGCGTTGGGTCAAATTTCAACCGGCGTTTCGGTCATTTTTATCCCGGCGTTGACACAACTTCTTCTTTAGGACTTCTTCTTTATGTCAGTCTCAAAACCATGACCATAAACCCATAAAGCACGGTCGACCTTTCTAGTAATAAAATCAGAATTAGAAACTCTTTTTAAATCAACAATATAATCTTGATAGTAATTCCACGCTTTATCAATATCTTCTGGTAGATAATTGAGTCCTGGTATTTCTTTTACTTTGATGACCTCTCCCGTATCAGGCACTAGATTGTTTTCAAATGCCCAAAGAGCCATCTTGACAAACTTGTCGTAAATTGGCATCCTTCCACCTGTGAAGAAAAAGACCAGGTTTATAATATAAGTTGAACCAAATCCCTTTACTTTATTTTCACATATTTTTTTGAACAAAGAATAAGGTTCACTTCCGGCCAAATCACTAAGTTCCTTAAAATTATCCTTGATATAACTTATCATCGGTGATAGCCTAACTTCGCTGTATCTCTTATAGATCATATACTTGGAAAAGTTATTTCTGTAAATAATCCAATTACACTCTTCAGATTTATAATGATCTATCATTCCCAATTTCCACGCTATTACCAAAATAATATCTTCCAGATCTAACCCATTCTTCAGGATGTTCTCAATGTTATCCTCTACGAATTTGCTTGTTTGGTTTAAATCTCTCATTTTACATTTGAACAGTTTGGGCTTATCGTTGATAAAATAATACGGTTCATAATAATCAAGAAATTCATCCCATTTTAATTCTCTCCTGTTTGTGTCAAAAAACATAATTACACCTTCCTTCTGTAATATTTTGTGCAAATTTAAAATCAAGTTGCCAATGCAGTATAATAAGGGACACTTAGGGCTACTTAATTGTGTGAAATATGCGAATATGTCAAATGTGTAGGTCTGACCCCTCCGACTTCCCCTTTATGGCGCTTTTCCCCCTCTAAAGTTCCAAAGTCAGGACTTCTTCGTTTTCTCTTAATTGTGTCAATTGTGCGAAATATGTGAATATGTCAAATGTGTAGGTCTGACCCCTCCGACTTCGTCCAAATTCACAATCGGTGAACCTGGATCCCCGCTCTAAAGCATACGGGGATGACGGAGAATGAGGCATACTGGCTATCATCAAGAGCTGCGTAGGTTAATAGGAGTCCTAATTAAATTGCGAACTTAATTTGACACTAACGACCTAACCGACTTCCCCTTAATTGTGTCAATTGTGTGAAATATGTGAATATGTCAAATGTGTAGGTCTGACCCCTCCGACTTCTCCTAACGACCCAACCTGACTTCTTCTTAATTGTGTCAATTGTGCGAAATATGTGAATATGTCAATTGTGTAGGTCTGACCCCTCCGACTTCCCTCAGCCTCCCTTAAGCGGAGGAATGATCATGACCGTATCCTCGTCGTCGAGCTTGAGGGATTCAATCTCGTCTTCACGAAGGCACCGCCCGTTGACACAGATAATGCCGAGAAAGGCTTTCCCGGAACCGGGCAACGTGACGACCCTGTCCCATTCCGTTCCGAACCTTTGGGACAGTTGAGTGAGAACTGAAGAAGGTGATGCAGCATCGAGTTGCAGTTCCGTTTCTTTTGCGACCTCTCGCAAATACCCAAAAAGTTTGATACGCATGTTTTCCTCCTTTTTTAATGTTGCAAAAAGATCCAGGTGAGCCGTCTTGACACGATTCCGATATTAGATATTATATATAATAGTGGGCAGGAATGGGAGGGAATAATCTGTGAATTTTCAGGACACCGTGCAAGAGACGAAATACGAAGGCTCAGCGTCCTCCTATATCTCAGAAATTCTGCGACGCGCCATTTTCAGCGGCTCGTTGGTCGGGGGTGCGCGTTTACGGCAAGAGGAAATAGCCCAACAGTTGGGCGTCAGCTCAATCCCTGTACGGGAAGCCCTCAGACAGCTCCAGGCGGAAGGGTTGATCGAAATCATCCCCAGACGGGGCGCAGTTGTGACAGAGCTAAAGGTTTCCGAAATCAGGGAGATTTACGAAATGCGTTCCTTTCTTGAGACAGGTGCGCTCAAGCTGGCTTTTGATGTCATCAATGAAGACGTCATTGAAAAAGCCCAACTCTGTCTGGATGAAATGCAGATTACAAAAGACGACATCAAATGGTGCCAGCTCAACGAAGAATTTCACGACCTTCTCTACCGGATTAGCGGCAGGAAAATGCTTCTGGGGTTTCTTAAAAACCTCAGGAGCCGGGTGAACCGGTACATCATAACCTATCTGAGAGCCATGAGGAACGAGTCGGAACAGGAACACAGAAGGATCCTCAAGGCCATTGCCGAGCGGGACAAGGATCTTGCGCTTCGGGAACTTGAAGATCATTTGAAAAACGCCGTCGATGCCATTGTTGCTGGGAAAAAGGAGGAAACCGAAGAATTAAGCGAGCTTTTCCAGACTTCGCCCAGGGCATCGTCAGCACTGGCAGGAAGAAAAACGGGGAAGGAGGGCAGAAAAGGGGACACTAAGAGAACATAACAAGAGCACATAAATGGAAGAAGGAGGTAGATGTGTGTATGAATTCGGTCTTGGAAAAGTTTGTTTTTGACGACCCGACGAAGCTTGTTTATGGCGAAGGTGTTCTAAAAGAATTGCCCGAACATTTGAAAGCCATGGGAGCTACGTCGGTAATGCTCGTCTGCGATCAGGGAATCGTGAAAGCGGGGATTGCCGATAAAGTCGCCGATCTCATCAGGAAAACAGAAGGCGTAAAGCTCTGCCTCTTCGATAAGATCATGGCAAATCCGCTGGACACGATTATGGATGAAGGGTTCGAGTTTGCCCGGGAAAACAACGTGGACGTTGTAGTCGGTTCTGGTGGCGGCAGTTCGCTGGATTCAGCCAAGGGGATAGCGCTTTTGATGACAAACGGCGGGAAACTGCGGGAGTATCTGATGGAAGGAAAAGAAGTAAGAGAAAAGATTGCTCCCACGATTTGCATTCCCACCACTGCTGGTACCGGGAGTGAAGTCACAAGAACGGTGGTTGCAACGGACCATGTAACGAGGTTCAAGGACGGTTTTAAAAACCCAGATACGATTGTTGCCGACGTGGCATTACTTGATCCCGAACTGATGGCAAACCTTCCTTCCAAAATTCTGGCTGCTTGCGGAATGGATGCCCTTACCCATGCTATTGAATCCTACACTTCGTGGAAAGCGAACCCCGTCACGGACAGCTTAAATCTTCACGCGGTCAAGCTTATCGGCGCAAACATTCGCCAAGCCTTTGCCCAGCCAGCAAATCTGAACGCAAAGGGGCGAATGCTTTTGGCAAGTTGCATGACGGGGATCGCTTTTGACCAGGCTGGTCTTGGCATAGCACACTGTATGGGGCACCCCTTGGGCGGGTTGTACGATGTGCCTCATGGTGTCGCCTGTGCCATGACCCTGCCTGTCACGATGAAGTATAACCTGATTTCCTGTCCAGAGAAAATGGCCGAAATCGCCGTAGCGCTGGGAGAAAACATTGATGGATGCACGTCTCTTGAGGCAGGAGAGAAAGCCATAGTGGCGGTGCAGAGGTTGATGCAAGACTTTGATCTGCCAATGCGCCTGTCGGATCTGGGCATTGGAGAAGATGCAATTCCAAAACTGGCCGAGGATGCTATGGGATTCCCCGGGATGAGGGGCGCGAACCCACGGGATATCGATCAGGCGGGAATGGAGAAACTTTTCAGGGAGCTGCTCTAAAAGGTATTTGAAGCAGTTAAAATTTAGGAGGTGAGCCTGGTGTCAAAAGAAAGAGAAATCAGGAAACCGGGGTTGGGCCTTTCGGTGGCTCTGCTTGCCGCCATATTTATACTGATCTTTCTGTTTATTATTACCTTCGGTCTTCCCATCCAACTGGCACTCTTTGTAAGTTGGTTTTTTGCAGTCGGTGTTGCCTTTTATCTGGGATATGGATATCAGGAATTGGAGGAAGCCGCCTGTGATTCGGTTCGCAAGGGTATGGGAGCACTTTTGATCCTCTTAGCCGTTGGCGCCCTTGTAGGAACCTGGATCGCCGGAGGCGTTGTGCCTACGCTGATTTATTACGGCCTCAAGCTGATTTCGCCGTCCTTCTTCCTTGTCGCAGCGCTGCTGATATGTTCCGTGACATCCTTGTCTACAGGAACGTCATGGGGGACAGCCGGAACCGTTGGGGTGGCGATGATGGGAATTGGGGAGGGGCTTGGTGTCGCACCGGCCTTGACCGCCGGTGCCGTTCTTTCAGGGGCCTATTTCGGAGATAAGATGTCACCCCTGTCTGACAGCACAGTTCTTACCGCGTCGATGTGTGGCATTGATGTGTTCAAGCACGTCCGTAGCATGATGTACAGTACCGTCCCGGCCTATATCATCGTCCTTGTAATGTACTGGCTTGTGGGCCTCAAGTTTGCCGGTGATTCGGTAAACCTGGCACAGATACCGGAATACATGGACATGATCGCTTCGCAGTTCAATATAAGCCCGGTCATGATTCTTCCGGCGATTATCGTTATCACCCTGATGGCAATGAAAAAACCGGGATTCCCCTGCATTGCCTTTGGAGCGCTGCTTGGCGTGATCTGGGCGATGGTTTTCCAGGGTGCTACTTTTTCGGAGGCCATGAACCCTGCTTGGGCAGGATTCCAGTTGGACTCGGGCGTTGCCTTTCTGGATCGCCTCCTTAACCGGGGAGGGATCCTTGGGATGCTCGGCGTCGTAGCCGTGATGCTGTTTGGACTCGGCCTCGGGGGGCTTTTGCAGTACATAGGAGTTCTTGAAGTCGTCATCGCTCCATTGGCCCGCAAGGTAAAGAACGTCTGGCAGCTTATTCTGGTTACGATCTTCGTCGGGCACGTGACCAATGCCGTGGGTACGAGTATGTACATTTCGCTCATCATGACGCCGCAGATGATGGAAAAGAGCTTCAGGAAATTCCGGTTGAAACCGGAAGTCCTTTCCAGGACGACGGAAGATGGAGGAACTCTCAGTGCCCCGCTTTATCCTTGGACGGACAACGCTATCTACATGTCCGGAGTCCTGGGCGTTGCCACGTTAGCATATGTGCCGTGGGCCTTTTTCCTCTGGGTGACGCCGATCATTTCGGTCCTGCTGGCCTTTCTAAACAACAAGGGGATGTTCTATTACACGGATGAAGAATATGAAGCATTGCTGAAAAAAGAAAAGCTAGAACAGCAGCTTTACACGACGGAAGAGGAAACGGCAAAGGCATAAACCATCCAATCCAAGCAGGCAGGCAGAGTTTTCCCTGCCTGTCTGCGATCTTCAAACAACGATACGGAGGTATACGACATGCATGGATATACGGGAACCTGTCTGAGAGTACGTCTTGGCGATTCCGCCGTGATTGAGGAAAAAATCCCGGAAGAAGCGCTCAGGAAATTTATCGGGGGCGTTGGGCTTGGAGCCTACTATCTTTACAACGAAACCGACGGGACTACTGAACCGCTGGACCCCGACAACAGGCTGGTTTTCTCGACCGGCCCCTTTGCCTTGAGCGGGATTCCTTCTACGGGCCGCCATTCCGTTGCCGCGCGTTCTCCCCTCACAGGGATCTGGGGAGAAGCAGATTGTGGTGGATACTGGGGTTTGGCACTCAAAAGCAACGGCTTTGATGCCGTTGTCGTTCAAGGGAAGTCGGCAAAGCCTGTTTACGTTTATATCGAGGGAGGGAAAGCTTCACTTCTCTCCGCGTATAACTTGTGGGGCAAAGATACCTTTGAAACCGATGCTGCATTGAAGCAAAAACACGGCGAGGACATCGTCGTCCAGTGCATCGGACAGGCTGGGGAAAACCAGGTCCCCCTTTCTGCCATTGTTTGCGATGGCCGTGATGCGAGGACGGCGGCAAGGTGTGGTTTGGGAGCGGTCATGGGATCCAAGCATCTAAAGGCAATTGTCGTAAAAAGGGGAAGCTGGAAGCCTTCCATTGCCCATGAGGAGAAACTTCGCGTTGAGATCAGGGAAACTGCGGCTTTTCAGGTGAAAAATCGCAACGGTATGTATGAACATGGGACTGCGGAAGGCCTTATCGGTAACGAGGTTTCGGGCGACCTGCCAATTAAGAATTGGTCGATGGGTTCCTGGGACGGAAAATCCGTAAAGATCACCGGCGAGGTTTTGACCGAAAAATATTTGACTGACCGGTTTCATTGTGGAAATTGTGTCGTTGGTTGTGGCAGGACCATAAAGTTCACCGACAAGGATGGAAATGAGATCCATGGTGGAGGACCGGAATATGAAACAATTGGATGTCTTGGAAGTAACCTGCTGGTCGAGGATATGGAAACAATCTGCAGGGCGAATGACATGTGCAACAGGTGGGGCCTGGACACTATCTCTACTGGTGGTGTCATCGGCTTTGCCATGGAATGCCAAGAAAAGGGCCTAATAGACTCTAGTCTTACTGAAGGTCTGTCCCTTGAATGGGGAAACGGGGACGCTGTTCTGTCGCTGATAGAAGCCATCGCTTTCAGAAAAGGGCTTGGGAGGATACTTGGCAGGGGCGTGAAAAAGGCTGCAGAAAATTTTGGTCCCTTGGCGAAGGAGTTCGCCATCGAATCAAAGGGGTTGGAATTTCCCGCACACGAGCCGAGGGTCTTCAACAGTACCGCCTTGTCCTATGCGACCTCAAACCGAGGTGCATGCCATCTGGCAGGAGGAAACACGAGGTTTTATGAAAAATGGCTGACCATGCCAGAAGTCGGTATCATGGAGCCACAGAATCCATTTGCCATTGAAGGCAAGGGTGAAATGGTGGCCAATTTACAGAACGTTGCGGGGCTTTATGACTGCCTGAAGATATGCAAATTCATGGCTGTTTTCGGTGTTACCGTGACCAAGCTGCTTGAATGGCTCAACCTGATAACAGGTTGGAACATGTCGATGGAAGAATTTCTTAGAGCCGGAGAACGTGTCTATAACGTACGACGGATGTTCAACGTTCGGTGCGGCGTGAGCCGGAAAGATGACAGCTTGCCCCCAAGAATATTGTGCTCTACGAGAAAAAAAGGTGGTGCTGCCAATCATCTGCCGCCTTTGAATCTCATGCTTCCCCAATATTATGAGGCAAGGGGTTGGGACGAATTCGGAATCCCCACAGAACAAACATTGGAACGACTGGGTTTGAGCACAGGGGGGCAATAAAATATGGCAGACAGAAAAGCCGTGCTTCTGCACGAAAAAGATAATGTGGCAAATCTGACGGAGGATGCGGAAGCAGATGATACCGTTGTTCTCGTAGGTGGTACGGAAAAAGTAGAGCGCCTCAGGGTGTCTGAAAAAATACCTTTCGGGTTTAAGGTGGCTGTAAGGGATATCGCAAAGGGTGAAAAAATCCTGAAGTATGGTCAACCCATGGGTGTGGCGTCCACCGATATCCCGGCGGGCAGCCTGGTTCACATCCACAATGTTGAAGGTGCCCGCGGCCGGGGTGACAGGCAGGAGATGGAACAATGAAGGAATTTCAGGGGTATGTCAGAGCCAATGGTTCAGTTGGTATCCGGAATCACACATTGATTCTGTCTGCGACCCGTGCGGCTCATGTCCTTGCGGCCCATATAGGGAAAGTTGTGTCGGGGACGAAGTGCTTCATACCTGGTGATGAGGATGGGCGAAGCAGGCAGGATCGTGAAACGATCGCCAGGGTTATGGTGGGCCTGGGACTCAATCCCAATGTAGGGGCCATTCTCGTGGTTTCAAACAAAAAACATGGCGGCTATGCCGAGTTCAATCCATACAGACTGGCCGACGAGATTGGAAAGAGCGGCAAGCCCGTGGACGTGTTGATCCTCGAGGATGAAGGCGGATTTTACAATGCGCTCGGAGAAGGCATAAAGAAGGCGCGTTGTCTGGCCTTCGAGTGCTCCCGTGCTAAAAGAAGCGGCGCCGAATTCGGCCGTCTTGCGCTTGGCGTCAAATGTGGGATTTCTGACGCGACGTCAGGAATTGCAGGCAATCCAGCGGTTGGATTCGTCGTCGACCGGTTGATCGAACAGGGGGGCACAGCGTTTTTCTCCGAGACCACCGAGGTTATTGGAGCGGAACACATCGTGGCGGAACGGTTTGAATCCGAGTCAGAAAAGAGGAGGTTCCTCGAAGCCGTAAAACGCGTGGAGGAAGAGGCAAAACAGACTGGAGAGGACATACGGACGATCAACCCAATCCCGGCGAATATAGAAGCCGGTCTTACAACGTTAGAAGAAAAATCACTTGGTGCAATTTCAAAAACAGGAACGAAGCCGATCAAAGGCGTCCTCGCCTACGCAGAAAGGCCTCAGGAGAGCGGGTTGTATTTTGTCGATTCCTGGATGTCATCCACTTCGCTTTTTCTGGGATATGCTGCCTCGGGCGCTAGCCTGATCGTTTTCCAGATGGGTGGGCAAGGTTTGCCTGAGCATGAACCGGCAATGCCCTCGGTGGCGACCGGGTTCGTTGCGCCCATTTTCTATACGACTGGGAATCCCAGAACATATGCCAAGGCTTCCCATGAAATGGATTTCAATGCAGGAGGGATTATTACTTCTGGAGAGAAGCTCGATGTCGTGGGGGCCAAGTTGATTGAACGAGTGCTGGAAACGGCATCTGGAACGGTGACGAAGGCAGAAACGCTGGATTATCAGGATCCGGTGGAGGTATACCTCAAAGGGCCCTGCCTGTGATTTTGTTTCCGTGTTGACTCATGCCTCCGGACGTTGGCTCCCAAGGGGAGACAGTAGATAGTGTCCGAACAATGAAGGAATTTTTCACAGTATGTCCGAGAAATTGTTTCGGCAGTTGCCGGCTCAAGATACAGATACAAGACGGGCGCCTTCTCAAGGTGCTTCCGGGCGGTTCTCCGGCGGGGGAGGTTCTTTGCAGGAGAGCCGCCCGTTTCCCTGATTACGTGCATAACCCCCGTCGTCTCCAGCGCCCCATGATTCGTTCGGGGCGCAGAGGCGATGGGGAGTTTCGTCCTTGTTCCTGGGATGACATCTTGAGAGTGATTCAAGAAAAGCTTTCAGGATTGAAGGCATCGTTCGGAGCACAAAGCATTCTTATGCTGGAGGGATCGGGGAACATGGGGGTGGCGCGTCTCTCTCAGTGGCATTTTTGGGAGGCCTTCGGCGGGTGTTCCCTGGCATACGGGGGAAGTCGGAGGGGGCAGACCTACACAATTGACATATTCACATATTTCACACAATTAACACAAAGGGAAGGTCTGATCCCTCCGACTTTCTCCAAGCATCGGCGATATTCTGAGTGCCGGTCATATTGATCTTACGGCACAGTTCTCTTTCGTCCTCAGCCCTGTCAACAGCGGTATATGCCGCGCAATGAACAACAACATCCGGCATATAACCATAAATTGCTTTGTTTACCTGACCCTTATCAGTTATGTCAAAATCTCCAATATCAACACCACAACACTCTATATCTTGGAGCTCCAACCGTTTGACTACCCCTCCGTTTTCCATGACCCCTCTGTTTTCCATAAATTTCATTCGCGATAATCATATTTCTTTAGTATCTCTATCCCTTTTTCGGTCAATCTGTATTTTTGGTTTTTACTCTTAGGCCCAAACTTTTCCATAAATAGGTACTATATGTCTGAGCCTGCTTATATATCACATCTGAGCAGGCTCAGTATCTTATCAGTTTTATTGGTTTTCAAAGTAGTCTCCCAGTTTTTCCCCTGTCGCTGCTTTCGTATACCGGACAAGAAGAAAAGACAATCATTTACAGAATATCCGCCAAGCATATTAGCTTCCTTCATCCTAACGTAAAGCCTATATATCATCATCAGCGAAAGATGGTTCAAAAATGCCCAACCCTCAAAAGAGACATCTTTCTGCATATAACTGCGATCCGCTTCCAGTGTATTCTTAAGGAGATCGAATGAATCCTCTATAAGGGCCCGCTTCTTATACAGTTCATACGCTTCCTTCCCATCCAGATCCATATTTGTGCGAATAAGCAGGATCCCCATCTTCCCGGCACGTTCAAACAGTCCCGCTTCCGTATATCCCTCAATATCACATTCGATCCTCTTCATATAGTCCCGCTGTTCCCGAAGTTCAAGATCTTTGTCCAGATACGTTATAACTTTAATGCCCTCTTTTTCCGTACCTCTTTCGAAATACCATATAGGGCGTTCATTAAAGAGGAATGTATTCGTATACTTTTTGCAAACTATACTCTCCCTGTCAAAATACCTGCTGTTTCTTCTCAAAGGCACCAGATAACGTAATCCCTGCTCCTCAAGAAACCCGAAGTTGGCATCGGAACCAAACCCCTTGTCCGCGATAACGACCATGTCTTCTATTCCGGACTCCCTTACCGCATCCCTGAAAGACTTTACATCGCAGATATTTCCCGAAAACGTCCTGTAATAAACAGGGGAGGTCTCAGACTTGCTTGAAAAAGCATACATTAGATTTATCTGAGGATCATAGCTGCCGTTGTTGTTGTATCCCATCTTGCTGTTATACATATTTTCGGAACAGGTAGTTATGCGCGTGCCGTCAAAAATAATATGCTCCGTACCTGAGACAAAAGCCTTCATAAATTCAACCATCACAGGCCTTCTGTCTCCAAGCCTCTTTAAAAACAGGCTTAGGGATTTCCCGGAAAAATCAAGACCGGGATAAAGAATTGAGAGATAAGAACGCAAATATCTCTCCTGAATACGCTTAAAAGGACTCATCTCTATCGTTCTTAAAACAGCAAGAAGATAAATCTCCTTCCAGTCAGCCGGGAACAGAAGCTCAAGCCTCTCTCTTATGTCTGAGGAGAGGTCATGGAGACATTTTGACGCTCCGTACTCAAGGTCAGGGATAGGAGTAACGGGAACGATGGCACTCTTCTTTGAGATAAAGCCGTCTTGGGTGATGCGGCCCAAATAGGCGCCGGTGATCTTCTTTGCCTGTTTCTTTTCCTTATCGTATACAGTTTTTCTCTCATACAAATAATATTTCCCGTTGTTCTCCTTAATTTCCTTTCCAGGTCCTTTAAACGCTTGTACCCAATCTGGCAGTGCCATGCGTAGCCCTCCTCTATAGTCCATACTAGGTATTATAATTATAATATAAAAAATGGGATCCTGCAATAGTTGACATGAAATAAAGTCAGCTTCTCACAGGATCCTTTGATGAGGAGATACTTAATCTCCTGCTTCTAGTACCTATTGTTGGGAAAGTTTGGGATTAAGGCTTTGCTGCTTGAGATAGCCTTCGCTGGGGAATTTGCATCGTTTCGCATCGCGGTGAACTCAAGATTTATGACCCAATTCTCCGCGACTTGAAGGACCACAATTTCCGGGGTGAAGGTAACAAAAGAGGCTTCGATTGTTGAAAACGAGGTTGAAAAGCCCTTGAAAAACAGTCACAGCAGGAATCCCCCTGGATTTGTACGCATTTGCTCTCTTAAGAACTGAACAGAGCTTGAATCTGCGGAAGAAAGCATCTGCTGCTGTAGTAAGTTCATAGTCAAAAACAGGGGACTGTGATATTCTTTTCATGGCATGGACCTCCGTATGGTATCGTTTTAGTGTAGTAACTAAATTTTACCAAAAAACGGGGCTCATGCCGCTATTTTTTGCCGATTATTATTGAATTGTCAACGCCTCATGAAATGCCATCACAGCTGAGAATTAAAATAAGGGTGGCGCGGTGCCGCTTTTTATACCCCTCCGACTTCTCGTGCTTCTGTTGTGTCAATTGTGTTAATTGTGCGAAATATGTGAATATGTCAAAGGGGCTGTTTGTTGCACGTTTCTGACAGCAGCGCGCATATTTTTTGTATGGCGTTATTGTTTTTTTAATATTATTCGCTATACTTGTATAGCGACAATAAGGAGGGATTTCTATGCTTGCAGTGAGACTGGATAAAGCACTGGAGGAGCGACTTGAAAAACTTGCCGATAAAACCGGCAGAACTAAGACTTGGTATGCGCGGAAGGCAATTGAGACATATCTTGATGATATTGAAGATGCTGCGCTTGCGGCAGCTGCATATGAAGAATACATCCTTGACGGAGAGGCTTCATCTTCCCTTGAGGAAGTGAGGTCGCGCCTTGGCTTGGCAGATTGAATTTTCAAGAAAGGCAGAAAAGGAACTCTCTTCGCTTGATAAGCCTCAGGCTCTGAGAATATTGAACTATCTTGATGAACTGACCGGTCTTGATGACCCCAGAAGAAGAGGAAAAGCCCTTGTCGCAGATCTCTCCGGGCTATGGCGCTACCGAGTAGGCGCATGGCGTATCCTATGCAGGATAGAAGACAGCCGCCTTCTTGTTTTGGTAGTGAAACTCGGACACCGAAGCTCCGTTTATGACCAAGATTAGTTTAAAGCGGAGAGTACATCCGCTGGGGAATTTGCTATTACAATTGTGAAGCTACCGAAAACCATCGGCGTGAAACTATGGTGAAGCCGTTGTAGGGGCTGTAGGGGCGGCTGAGCAATGGCTAAACAGTAGCGGTAACTGAGCGGTCGTAAGATTCAAAATCTCAGTCGTTCCCGTATGCCTCTGAGCGGGAACCCAAGTCTGGCCTTGGCTTTTGTCTTTTTCTTGATGTAACTTTAAACCTCTTATGAATTTTTGCTTTCAACAACTTAGAAAAATGAAGTCTCAAATCACATTCAAAAATGAAAACAGCGGACCTGGATCCCCGCTCGAAAGCATACGGGGATGACGGAGAATGAGGCATACTGGCTATCATCAAGAGCTGCGTAGGTTAATAGGAGTCCTAATTAAATTGCGAACTTAATTTGACACTAACGACCCAACCTGACTTCCCCTTAATTGTGTCAATTGTGCGAAATATGTGAATATGTCAAATGTGTAGGTCTGACCCCTCCGACTTCTCGAAGAAGAGGAAAAGCCCTTGTCGCAGATCTCTCCGGGCTATGGCGCTACCGAGTAGGCGCATGGCGTATCCTATGCAGGATAGAAGACAGCCGCCTTCTTGTTTTGGTAGTGAAACTCGGACACCGAAGCTCCGTTTATGACCAAGATTAGTTTAAAGCGGAGAGTACATCCGCTGGGGAATTTGCTATTACAATTGTGAAGCTACCGAAAACCATCGGCGTGAAACTATGGTGAAGCGATGGTGAAGCCGTTGTAGGGGCTGTAGGGGCGGCTGAGCAATGGCTAAACAGTAACGGTAACTGAGCGGTCGTAAGATTCAAAATCTCCGTCGTTCCCGTATGCCTCTGAGCGGGAACCCAGGTCTGGCCTTGGCTTTTGTCTTTTTCTTGATGTAACTTTAAACCTCTTGTGAATTTTGCTTTCAACAACTTAGAAAAATGAAGTCTCAAATCACATTCAAAAATGAAAACAGTGAACCTGGATCCCCGCTCGAAAGCATACGGGGATGACGGAGAATGAGGCATAATGGCTATCATCAAGAGCTGCGTAGGTTAATAGGAGTCCTAATTAAATTGCGAACTTAATTTGACACTAATGACCCAATCCGACTTCTTCTTAATTGTGTCAATTGTGCGAAATATGTGAATATGTCAAATGTGTAGGTCTGACCCCTCCGTTTTCTCTGTAGGTCTGACCCCTCCGACTCTTTCCATTCAAAAATGGAAACAGTGAACCTGGATCCCCGCTCGAAAGCATACGGGGATGACGGAGAATGAGGCATACTGGCTGTCATCAAGAGCTGCGTAGGTTAATAGGAGTCCTAATTAAATTGCGAACTTAATTTGACACTAACGACCCAATCTGACTTCTTCTTAATTGTGTCAATTGTGTGAAATATGTGAATATGTCAAATGTGTAGGTCTGACCCCTCCGATTTCCTGCTGGCTATCATCAAGAGCTGCGTAGGTTAATAGGAGTCCTAATTAAATTGCGAACTTAATTTGACACTAACGACCCAATCTGACTTCTCTTCTTAATTGTGTCAATTGTGCGAAATATGTGAATATGTCAAATGTGTAGGTCTGACCCCTCCGGTTTCTCCTTTGCCGTTGTCGTCAGAAAACTCTTTTAGGTCTTCAAGAAAAGCTGTGACTTCCTGTTTGGTCCAGCGGTAACCCCGTTGGTAGGAGGGGATGAAAAAACGGAATCCTTTCAATTCGCTTATCGTCTTGGTCTTGATGTCAATTGCCATGAATCAAATTCCTCCCAAGAGTTGCTGTAATATTAAGTGAAATTTTGCACCTCATAAATTACTGTTGGATTACAAAAAAATCTATGTAGATAGAGAAACACTGAGGTAGGCATACCTATAACACTATTGATAAAACGCCCAACTCCCGTAATACCTTTGTTGGCAACAGGAAACCGCCAAAAACTTCAGGTGGTTCCGGCCCACATAAATCACAAATCAGTGATCCTCTATATCTTTTCAATCTTTTTTCCTCAGTTGACCTCCGGCTTCCCTATCTTCTTCAAATCTTCTGATTACTGCACCGATGATACAAATATATCACTTTATGTCAATTATGCACATTGCGTTCATTAAAAAGGTACTTAAAAAACACATCGTTGCGTCAAAACAAAATGTACTTGAAAATATCCCTAACAGAAGCACGAAAAGAGAGATGTGGATGACGCTAATGATAAAGGAAAAAAAATCTGTTGGAATTGAGTTCAGTAAAGAGTACCGCAAAAGCCTCAAAAAAGAGAAAAAGCAAGATGATCCGAGAGTTTATTAAAGCTTACCGGGTATAACCCCTGCTACGGACGAAAACGGAAATATCCGGAAACCCTACTGCCAATTGTGTTAATTGTGCGAAATATGTGAATATATCAAATGTGTAGGTCTGACCCCTCCGACTTTTGATGCTCACATCTCCTTGATCGCTGCTCTTTTAAACATGCAGGCCTGCCCCCAATGATTTTATCATAGCCTGGGGCGCCAAGTTATCCATATTTTGTCAATCATGTAGGTCTGACCCCATGGCCTTTCCCTATCTGATCGGAATATTCACGCAAGTTACATAATAATCAAACATAATTTTCCAGGGATTTGGTAATTCTGTCAATTTGTACGTCTGTCTCATCTGTGTTTTTTTTCTTCCTTGTCACTGTGGTTATTTGTGTCAATTGTGCGAAATATGTGAATATGTCAAATGTGTATGTCTGACCCCTCCGACTTCCCCTTGATGTAACTTTAAACCTCTTGTGAATTTTGCTTTCAACAACTTAGAAAAATGAAGTCTCAAATCACATTCAAAAATGAAAACAATGGACCTGGATCCCCGCTCGAAAGCATACGGGGATGACGGAGAATGAGGCATACTGGCTATCATCAAGAGCTGCGTAGGTTAATAGGAGTCCTAATTAAATTGCGAACTTAATTTGACACTAGCGACTTCTAATTGTGTCAATTGTGCGAAATATGTGAATATGTCAAATGTGTAGGTCTGACCCCTCTGGCTTTTTCTTTGGTTTTTGACTTTTTCTTGATGTAACTTTAAACCTCTTGTGAATTTTGCTTTCAACAACTTAGAAAAATGAAGTCTCAAATCACATTCAAAAATGAAAACAGTGGACCTGGATCCCCGCTCGAAAGCATACGGGGATGACGGAGGGTGCGGTGGACCTGGATCCCCGCTCGAAAGCATACGGGGATGACGGAGAATGAGGC